>JAEEGI010005821.1_pt1 | contig 28193 bp, 31 predicted proteins | sample 8958751 | NCBI WGS metagenome assembly JAEEGI01 (sample SAMN16246545, study PRJNA631951) | gut metagenome | biome: gut microbiome; feature: rumen; material: KS-attached | host: Bos | place: Iran: Karaj | collected 2018-10 | reverse complement strand
TGAACGCAGTGGCACTTTGTGCCACCTGTCAGAAGGGGCTTTAACCCCTTCTGACACTAGTAAGCTTTATACCCCCGCTTAAAGCTTACGCTTTTGAAGCGGGGGATTGCTTACACTGCGTTCAAAATTCACATTATCAAAAACTAAAAAAAGCACTAGACCCTAAGGCCTAGTGCATAAACACATATTTATTATTCAGCTGTTGTAGTTGTTAAAACGCTATTGTCAGCAAGGAAGTTTGTTACATTAGTATATAAGCACTGGTAACCAATTTCAGCATTCATTTCGTTACCGTATTCGCTTAAGATTGCATCATAGTTATCATAACCATAGTAAGATGCTAATTCCTCACCTGTTGTATTGATTTCATCAGCAGTAACTGTAATATCATTATCTGCTGCAATGATTGTTATAATCATCTTCTCAAGTAAGTAGCTCTTTGCATACTCATCTGCATATTCATTGAAAGCGTCTGTACTTTCAAAGCCATAAACAGTTGTAATATATGTCTCTAAATCTGTGATTCCATAGTATGAACCGTATGTATCAAATTCAGACTGAATATTATCATTTAATGTATCAAGTAACTGCTGTAATTCATCAGCTGGGTAATCATTTACCTCTAAGTTTTCTGTAATTAAAGCATATACAGCGCTGTACTTTGCACTAACAAGGTTAGATGCTGCTGTTTTCTCAAGATTAGCTCTAACTGCTGCTGTTAATTCCTCAACTGTTGTACATCCATCATAACCAAGTGTTGAAGCATTAGTTGCTACCCAGTCATCTGTTAATTCAGGAACTACGTCCTTCTCAATATAGTTAACAGTAACTGTAAAGATAACGCTCTTACCTGCTAAATCTGTTGATGAATAGTCAGATGGGAAAGTACAAGGAATATCATATGTCTGACCTACTGTTAAGCCAATAAGACCCTGATCTAAGTCATCAATAAATGCTCCTGAACCTACTGTATATGTATATGAAGTTGCTGTACCACCTGAAAATGCGACGCCATCTAAACTACCTGAATAATCAAGGTTGATTACATCGCCTTCCTTTGTCTCACCTTCATAAACGTTCTCAGTCTCTGTAAGCTGTTCAAGAAGTGTCTCTAACTGACTGTTAACATCATCATCTGAAACTGTATATGAGGATGTGTCAACATCGATTTCACGATTTAAATAATCCTCTGAATTAATAGTTACATAGTTCTTATAAATGTTAGCATTAGCAACGATTGTATCTGCATACTCCTCTGCTGTAATTTCAGAATTAACTGTAGATGTTGCTGTTGTTGTTGAACTATCTTTGCTAGAACAAGCTACTAAAGATGCTGCTAAAGTAGCTGCGAGCATAATGCCCATGAATCTTCTCTTCATAATTCCACCATTTCCTCTTTATTATTTAATTTATACCAGCAAGTTCTATCTTCTCTATTGTCATAGGAAAATCTTTCCTACGGCCCCAATTAAACATCCGTCTTTCCTTTGCTAGACCCCGTTTAATCAAACATGCGTGGACTTTTTTAGTTATACCATATTTCATAATTATTTAAAAGGTTATTCACATTTTTTTCAACGATTAAACTAATTTTTATAAAGCCCAATTCTTTTCTTAAATACTAGTTTTAACGCTTTTAAAATCTACAAACTAAAGGTATAATTAAGTTGATAAAAAATTAAGGAGAATGATATGATTCGTGTTCTTTTAGTGCTTATTTGGATTGTATTTTACTGCATTTTAAGCATAATCTTACTTCCAATAGGCTATATAATTTCTAAAATTAATCGTGGCGCTAGCCAGGTCTACGCAGCCACCCTAGTTAAGTTCGTCTTTAAAGTGATTTTATTCCTATCTGGCACCAAGACTGAAGTGGTTGGTCTTGAAAATATTCCTAAAGACGAGGCTGTACTTTTTGTAGGTAATCACAGAAGCTACTTCGATGTAGTAATAGGATATACATTGGTTCCATTAAAGACTGGTTTTGTTGCTAAAAAGGAAATGAATAGAATCCTTATTATTAGACAATGGATGAGATTACTTAGATGTCCATTCCTTGATAGAGATAATATTAAGGAAGGGTTAAAGACCATTTTAAGAGGTATCGACTATATTAAAGACGGAACTTCTATTGTTATCTTCCCAGAAGGTACAAGAAACAGCGGTGATGGATTGATGGAATTCCACACAGGTTCCTTTAAATTAGCTGAAAAGTCTGGCTGTAAGATTATTCCTATGGTTCAGAATAATACAGATCAGATCTTTGAAGCCCACTTCCCATTTATTAAAAGGACTCACACAAGAATTGAATTCTTAGAGCCTATAGATATGACTAGCATGAGTCGTGATGAGAAGAAGGAAATTCCAAGTAAGGTCTATAATATTATTCTTGAAAATTATAACAAGCATCAGGAAGAATTTAAGTAATAAAACTTTATAATAAGACTTTACAAAAACAAAAAAGAAATATAAAAAAGAGCTTTGGTATTTGAGTTTTCTCAATTCCAAAGCTCTTATTATATTTGTAAGTCAAGACTCGCTCGCGAGTCTTGCGCGCCGGATTCGGGTCTGCTTCAAATGTAGCAAACACTCCGTGTTTGCTACTTAGCGTCAGCCTTATTTTGCGAAGCAAAATTCTAATGGCTGATGTTCCTACTGCAGACAAATTCCTATCCGAATCCGTGCGCATCCTCGCGGAGCGTTTAACTCAGTCGGAGCTTGTACTCCGACTGAGTTAAATTACTTCTTCTTGTTCTTCTTAGCAGTAGCCTTATTGTTCTTCTCTACTGTTTCGTTAGCCTTATCAGCTACCTTCTTCCAGAAGCCCTTCTTTTTCTTCTCAGTTACAGCAATCTTACCACCACGAACTGACTTAATACCTACGATGTAGATACCACTTACTTCTGCCTTAACTTCTGCCTTTACAGGAATCTGTTCAAAGACTCTTGGATCAGCTAAAAGTGTCATAACCTGTGGGCCAACCTTTGCCTTAACGATAGGCATCTTACGACCTCTAAGATACTTAGGTGTCTGATCTAAAACGATCTTAGGCAATCCAGCATCTTTCATCTTCATGGTCTTCTTATCAATAACTAACATAGAAACCACCTGCTTAGCAGCATCAATCTGCTCCTGATTAGCAGCCTGCTTCTTCTGTAATTTCATTCCAACAATAACAAGCACAATAAGTGCAACTACAACAACGGCTAAAACAGCCAATAAAACTATGAGCCAAACTGGCATGGTGTACTTCCTCCTACATTATAAAACTGCATCAAATCTGACGCCTAAAATATTATAGCATGACTATTAGGCATTGAAAAGCATCGAAATTTATTATTATTTTGCTAGTCAAGACTCGCTCGCGAGTCTTGCGCGCCGGATTCGGGTCTGCTTCAGCAGACAAATTCCTATCCGAATCCGTGCGCATCCTCGCGGAGCGTTTAACTCAGTCGGAGCTTGTTCTCCGACTGAGTTAAATTTCCTCTTCTAGTTTGCTAGTTATACATATTTCCACATTACACTCAGATATTGTATTGTAATTAACATCTAGTGAATAATTTAATTTGATTGCAATTCTATTCTCTTCTCTTTTTATTCTTAAATTTTTAGTATAAATACCAATTAACAAACTACCAAAAGGTGTTTCATAAGCGGTTGTATTCTTCTTTCCAGCCTGAAAAATCATATGTGTTGAGTAATAGCCCTTTTTAATAAGTTCTACAACCTGAGAACCGTCCTCATTACATGCAATTTTAATGGTATTCTTAATTACATTTGAATCCTCATCAAGCTCATCAAACTTGATATATTCGCTTCCATTAAGCACTCCATAATGGCCAAGATGAATCACCTCAAGTTCGTCATCGTTATCCTTCTTAGTTTCCTCATCTCTTACTTCATTATCATTTAGATTAGGAATCTCAACAAGTTCTGCATCTTTAATAAGCATTGGGTCACTTAATCCTTCATCTATATCTATAGAAAAAGGGTCATCATACATTCCCTTGATTTTAACAAATACTTTTTCTTTATTCTTCATATTCCCTACTATAATTATCTATTAAGTAATCTAATAATTCCCTTCTCCTGATTATTAATATGCTGTCTAATTACTGTCTTAGCTTCATCAACATTACGGATTGAGAACTGTCTAATAATATCATTATGCTCAGAAATAAGGATTGAATGTGTTCTTGCGTCCTTAACATATTCTAGTCTGTAGCGATACATTTGCTCAGATAAGTTATTAATAATCTGAATTAATCTAGCATTCTCTGTCATTGCATAAATAATATCATGGAAAGCTACATCGGCATCAACAATAGCAACTACGTCCTTTGAAACGATTGCTGATTCAAATACCTTATTGGCAGCCTTTAATTCATTTAATCTATCAGCTGTTACATTTCTACAAGCTAGAGTTGCAGCTAATTCCTCAAGAGCTGATCTTACCTCAAGTACGTCCTTCATATCCTTTTCAGTAATATGAGCGACTTCAGCGCCCTTTCTTGGAATCATAATTACAAGGCCTTCAAGCTCAAGCTTTCTAATAGCCTCACGAATAGGAGTTCTTGAAACTCCAAGCTTCTGAGCTAATTGAATTTCCATAAGTCTTTCGCCTGGTTCCATCTCGCCCTTTAAAATAGCCTGTCTTAATGTATTAAATACAACATCTCTAAGTGGTAAATACTCACTTACATCCATCTTTAACTCGCCTTTCATTTTTTACCTCCATTTACTAAATTGAATACGTCTGTAATGTAGACCTGTCTTGCATCCTGCTTTTGTCTTAAAATTTCCTGACAAGCCTTAGCTCTTTCCTCATCCTCAAAAAGTCCAAATACTGTCGGTCCGCTACCACTCATCATGGCATTTAGAGCCCCGCATTCTAACATATCATTTTTAATTGTATCAATAACCGGATACATAGGAATTGTTACTTGTTCAAGCACATTTCCCATCTTTGAAGCAACCTCATAGAGGTCTCCTACCTCAAGTCCAGATATAATCCCATCAATATCAGGGTGCTTAATTTCCACTTCATCAGAATCAAGCTTTTCATAAACAAGCTTTGTAGATACTGAAATAGGTGGCTTAGCAATAACAATATGGCAATCTGGCATTGGTCTAAGAGTAGTTAATTCCTCACCAATTCCTTCTGCTAGGGCTGTTCCTCTAAGTAAACAATAAGGAACATCTGCACCAAGCTTTACGCCTAATTCCATAAGCTGTCTTAAATTAAGACCCAGGTAAAATAACTTATTAATTGCAAATAAAGTAGAAGCCGCATCTGTACTTCCACCCGCCATACCAGCCGATACTGGAATAAATTTTCTTAAGTCAACTTCAATTCCGCCTTTAAAGCCGTAAGTTTCCTTCATTAATATAAATGCTTTATATATAAGGTTATTCTCATTAACCGGTAAAAATCCTAGATTAGTATGTATCTTTACTTCATCTTCTTCAATCTTTGTTACAACAAGTCTGTCATAGATACCCACTGTCTGCATAATCATTCTTACATCATGGTATCCGTTTTCTCTTCTTCCAACGACATCAAGGCCAAGATTAATCTTAGCTCTAGCCTTTAGCCTAACACTTTCCATAGTTACTCCTAATTAAAAAACTCATTATTTGCTTAAAATTTCCCCGTAAAAAGCAAATAGACGTATCGTGTATACATGATACACTCCACGTCTATTATATTAAATCACTTTTTTATTTGCAAGGTTTTTGTATTTATTTTAGAACAATTTAATTAATTACTATCTAGTATCTATAACAGTAAAGCGGACATTCGGAATCCGCTTCGCTACTTCTTCATGAACGCAGTGGCACTTTATGCCTAGTAAGCTTTATACCCCCGCTTAAAGCTTACGCTTTTGAAGCGGGGGATTGCTTACACTGCGTTCAAACTACCTTTTTATCTTTATTACTTCTCTCTTCCAAAGGCCTGTCCAGTAGAGAATATATAGGATTACAGCGGATGTTGCATTAGATACAACAACTGCGTACCATACAGATTCTACGCCCATGTGAAGAATACTTGAGCAAACCCATAGAGTTAAAAATCTAAAAATCCAAATTCTTGATGCATCAACAAGCATTGTAACTAAGGTATGGCCGCTACCATTAAAGAGGCCCTGAGTTACATTGTAAAATGCATTAGTAAAACACCAAGCTGCCATTATAGATAGGAAGTCCGTTGCAAGAGGCACAACCTCCATATCACTAGTAAATATCTTTACAAGGAAAGTGGCAATAGGTCTTCTAGATAAAAGCATACCAAATATGAAAAGGAAAACCGCACCAATTCTTAAGGTAATGTGATAAGCCTTATCCGCTCTCTCCTTATTACCTGCACCGATATTTTGACCAACGATTGTAGAAATAGCTGAACCAAGACCGTTTGCCGGCATTGTAATAAGAGAGTTAATCTTATTGCCGATACCGTAAGCCGCAGTGGCCATAGTACCGTAAACAGCTACATTTTTAGTCATAAGCATAAAGCCAAACTGCATTGTACTACCACCGATAGAGGTTGGAAGTCCAATTTTGAAAATGTTAGACACCTTGTTAATGTCTAGCTTAAAGCCTCTAAAGTTAATTCGTATTAACTGAGTCTTTCTTGAAAGGATAAATATTGCAACGATTGCACATGGCACCTTTGCAAGTAATGTCGCAAGGGCTGCTCCCATAATTCCCCATCCAAAAACCATAAGGAATAAAGGATCAAGAACTAAGTTTACTGCAACACCTAAAGTGTTAAGTAACATAGGTTTTATGGTATCTCCCTGAGACTGCTTAACCGAGGTAAACAAATTAATAGTAAATAGGAATGGTAAATCCAAAACTACTATTCTAATGTAAGTTAAACCAAATCTATAAATATCGCCACTTGCACCAAGCCAAGCCACAAGGCCTGGAGATATAAGATAGCAAAATACTGCTAACACAAGAGAAAAGCCCCAAGCTGTAAGACAAATGTGATTAGCCATGGAGTTGGCCTCCTCATCCTTTCTTGCACCTAAATATTGGGCTATTAAAATCGCACCTGCTGTAGTAAAACCATTTCCAAAATTAATCAATATATTCTGAAAAGGCGATACTAAAGTGATTGCTGCTTGGCTATCTGTACCAATCTTTCCAAGCCAGTAAGTGTCTGTCAGATTATACATACTCTGAATAAAGCTGTTAATCATAACAGGAATTGCAAGGGTTAAAATCGCCTTGACCAAATTTCCGCTAAGGATTTCATTCCTTTTAGACGCGCTTAGTTTCTTTGCCATAACTTCTCCTAATATTTTTCAATATGTTATCTATAAATGTTTCTTGACAATTATCAAATTATAAACAATAATTATATTAGCATAAAAATATGTATTTTCTACAAATTTATACCTTGATATAAGAGAAAATACAGAAATTTTGTTAACCAATACAAAACCGGTAAATATTTTTTACTTTTAATATATGTTAAGGAGTTATATAATTATGTTAAAGAATGTTCCGAAAGAATTCAATATACAACGTATAAAAAGAGAGGCTTCTTTTAAACCAAGTAGCACCCACTCTCATCCCTTCCATGAAATTTTTTATTTGGTAAGCGGACAATGTAAGGTTTTTATTGATCACAACATCTATACCTTCAACAAGGGCGATATTGCCATTGTACCTGCAGGCACTCTTCACAAGACTGACTACACAGGTAAAGGTGTTCATGAACGTATCGTAATAAGTTTTACAGAAGAACAGGTGCACTGGCTAAACAATTATGCTGGAGACGGCGTGGTTGAAGAATTTTTATCGGCTAATGATGTATTTTCAATACCAGATAGAAGAAGGGATTATGCAGAGACTCTAATGAACAAGCTTTTATTTGAGAAGAACAATCCCGACATCTTATCCCCGGCATTTATAAGTACATCCCTATCCGAGTTACTTCTTTTTATAATTCGATGCAAGAAATTTGAGGATAACGTTGTAAAAGAGATCGACACGAACAACCAGATTATGCAAGAAATCGCAACTTACATATACAATCACTACAATGAGCCACTTATGCTTGATGACATTGCTCACCAGTTTAACCTAAGTCGCTCATACCTGTCTAAGAAATTCAAAGCATCCACTGGTTTTGGTTTTAAGGAGTACATGATTAATATTAGAATTAAAAAAGCCTGTGAGCTTTTACTTGGTACCAACAAAACCATTACAGAGATTGCCTTTGAATGCGGTTTTAACGACAGCAATTACTTTGGAGATGCCTTTAGACGAATTAAGGGCGTGTCTCCTCACAAGTATAGAAAGAACGCAGAAACATTCTAATTTTTTTGAAAATGTATCGCTAAATTTACGGTCTTAAAAAAATTTTCAAAAAAAATGTAATTTAAGGGTTAAGTTTTCATATTAAGATGCCGATACTTGAGTTATAAGAAATCTTTTCTTAAACTAAATATCTTAATAGAATCTTTTTTTACCAAGGAGGGTAAAGCTTATGGAATTAAATGGAGTTAATTCAGCTATCTCTGTAGCAGCTACAGAGACCGTAGCATCAAAGTACTCTAGTAAGGCAAGCAAGTCTAATAGCTCATCCACTTCGGAGAAGGCTATTTTTTCTGATGTCGCAGCAACTTACGAGAGTTCAAGCAATTCAAGCAAAACAGCATCTACAACAAGACAAATAGCTAACCCGGAATTAGTGGAACAATTAAAAGCAGATCTTGAGGCACGTACCTCACAGATGCAGTCACTTGTTACACAGATGTTCCAGAAACAAGGAATTGCCATTGGTTCAGCCGATGACATGTGGAAACAATTAGCTAGTGGAAATTTCACTGTAGATGAAGCAACAAGAAAACAAGCAGAAGAAGACATTTCTGAAGACGGTTATTGGGGTGTTAAACAGACATCTGAGAGAATCTTCTCCTTCGCAAAAGCCTTAGCTGGGGATGATGTGGAGACTATGAAGAAGATGCAGGCTGCCGTTGAGAAGGGTTTCAAAGCCGCAACTAAAGCTTGGGGCAAGGAACTTCCTGATATTTCAAATCAGACCCTCGACGCAGTTAATACAATGTTTGAAGACTTCTACAATAGCAAGAGCGAAAGCACTAACGCTTAAGAAACGTTTCTTCTTTGACTTAGAATTTTTTCATATCTGATGAAATCATTAGTAGGGGTACCAATGATCATAAAAAGCAAGGGGGCTTGCTTTCTCATCAGAAATTATGATATTAACCTTGATTAGAAAATTTCAATTTTAATTTAATGTTTTTTACTTTTTTAAAAATTTGGGTATGTTTTTAAAAACCAAGGCTACAGCCTTTAAATAAAAGAAGCAGAGAGTTTAACTCTCTGCTTCTTTATTATATTAGCTAATTTCTAGCTTTATTCATTATTTAATGCTAATTCTAGATTGCATAACCTCTAGCCTTAATTACATCAATAACCTTATCTACAAGCTTTTCGCATAAATCAAGTGAGTTTGCCTCAACCATTACACGTACAAGTGGCTCTGTACCACTTTCACGAACTAAGATTCTACCATCTTCACCAAGCATCTTAGCTACTTCTTCAACTGCTGCCTTAACTTCCTTATCGTTTTGAGCTTCAGTCTTATTAGTAACCTTAATATTCTTTAATACCTGTGGATAAACTGCAAATGGTGCAGCAAGTTCAGATAATGTCTTGTTCTTTGCAATCATAACTTCCATCATCTTTAAGGCTGTAATAATACCATCACCTGTTGTAGCATACTTAGAGAAGATAATGTGGCCAGACTGTTCACCACCAAGTCTGTATCCGTTCTGAAGCATATTTTCATAAACATACTTATCACCTACAGCAGTCTTCTCATATTCAATGCCTACTGCATCAAAGGCCTTGTAAAGACCAAAGTTTGACATTACAGTTGTAACAACCTTGTTGCCTTCAAGAGCACCCTGCTCCTTCATGTAGCAACCATAGATGTAGAGGATGTGATCACCGGAAATGATTTCACCATTTTCATCTACACATAAGCATCTATCAGCATCACCATCAAAGGCAAAACCAGCATCAAGATGTTCTCTTCTTACTAATTCCTGTAAGCCTTCAATATGAGTTGAACCGCAATTTGTATTAATATTAGTACCGTCTGGGTTAGCATTTATAACATAAGTCTTAGCTCCAAGTGCGTCAAATACTGCCTTTGCAAGAGTCCAAGCACTACCATTAGCTGCATCAAGACCGATTCTCTTGTCCTTGAAAGAATGAATAGCAAGGCTCATAAGGTAACCCATGTATCTGTTACGTCCAGCTACATAATCCACTGTACGTCCGATATTCTCCTTAGTTGCATAAGGGATTTCACCTAAGTCTCCATCAAGATACTTCTCAATCTCGCCAATAACGTCTTCACGCATCTTCTCGCCTCTGTCGTTAATAAGCTTGATTCCGTTATCGTAAAATGGATTGTGACTTGCACTAATCATAATACCGCAATCAAAGTCCTCTGTTCTTGCAACATAAGATACAGAAGGTGTTGTTGTAACATGAAGTAAATATACATCTGCGCCAGAAGCTGTTAAACCAGCAACTAATGCGTATTCAAACATGTAACTACTACGTCTTGTATCCTTTCCAATAACTACCTTTGACTTACCGTCTTCATGATTCTTACCATAGAACCATCCTAAAAATCTACCTACCTTAAAGGCATGGTCAACTGTTAATGTAACATTTGCCTCACCTCTAAAGCCATCAGTACCAAAATACTTTCCCATTTGTTAGTTCCTCCTAAATAATACCACTACTGTCGTAGTGTTTTAACACTACGATCTAGCATCATCCCTTTGCCGCAGGCAAATCTAATGGATGATGTTCCCACTGTTGTAACAATTCCTTTAGGAATTGCTATATAGGCTCGAGCCTATCCTTCATACCCATTAGGGTTATTTGACTGCCATCTCCAAGAGTCAGCACACATCTGCTTTAAATCTCTCTTTGCTTCCCAGCCAAGTTCCTTCTTTGCAAGGCTTGCATCACAATAACATGTTGCAATATCTCCTGCTCTTCTTTCCTTAATAACATAAGGAATCTTAACGCCAGTTGCTTCCTCGAAGTTCTTAACGATATCAAGAACTGAGTAGCCATTTCCTGTACCTAAGTTATATATTTTAACACCTGGATTTTCTGCAATTTTCTTAATAGCTGCCACGTGACCAAGAGCTAAATCAACTACATGAATGTAATCTCTTACACCAGTTCCATCTGGAGTATCATAGTCATTACCAAATACACCAAGCTGCTGTAACTTACCAACTGCAACCTGAGTGATGTATGGCATGAGGTTATTTGGAATTCCGTTAGGATTCTCACCCATTCTGCCACTCTCATGTGCACCAATTGGATTAAAGTATCTAAGTAGAATAACATTCCACTCAGGATCCGCCTTCTGAATATCCATAAGAATCTCTTCAAGCATCCACTTTGTCATACCATAAGGGTTAGTTGGCTTACCCTTTGGGCATTCCTCTGTAATAGGAATAAAGGCAGGGTCTCCGTAAACTGTTGCTGATGATGAGAAAATGATATTCTTAACACCATGATTTCTCATAACGTCGAAAAGTACTAAAGAACCTGAAATATTATTGTGATAGTATTCAAGTGGCTTAGCTACTGATTCACCAACCGCCTTAAGACCAGCAAAATGAATTACACTATCAATATCTTCTTTATCAAAAATATTATTAAGAGCGTCTCTATCTAAGATATCATTCTCATAAAATGTAACCTTTTTATTTGAAAGTTCTTCTACTCTCTTTAAAGACTCTTTACTTGCATTAACTAAATTATCCACTACTACTACTTCATATCCAGCATTAAGTAACTCTAACACTGTATGACTGCCAATAAATCCTGCTCCGCCTGTTACTAAAATTGCCATATCAAATATCCTCCAAAAAAGAAAAAATAACGTGGGCGCATGTTGCGCACCCACGTTTAATAATACCATATATTTTAGTTTAAGGCACTAATTATTCGCCCTGCATCATACGTTCAGTTGTCCATGTCTCAACTGTATACTTATTAGCCTTGTTGTATCTCTTACGAAGATTAACTAACTGCTTAAGGTATTCCATAGTAACCTTACCTGAAAGCTTTGATTCACCTTCAGTTCTCTGCTGGAACTTATAAGGGATCTCAGTAACCTTTGCGTAAGTACCCATAGCAAGTACCTCAACCATAATCTTCCAACCAATTGGCTGTAAGTCAGCGTTCTCAATTACTTCTCTTCTAAACATGAATAAACCTGAAGTAGGATCTGTAATCTTTCTTAAGCATGGTAACATGATCTGACCGATCTTTCTTGCTGTACCTGATACAAACTTACGGTACCAGTTAAGACCACCGTCATCACCACCAGGAATAAGTCTTGATGGAATACAGAAGTCTGCGCCAGCTTCCATTGCTTTATACATATATTTTAAAACGATTGGAGGATGCTGTAAATCAGCGTCCATACACGCCATATAATCACCCTTTGCTAATCTGAATCCCTTTAAAACAGCTGTAGCAAGTCCTGATTCGTTAGTTCTATGTTCCATACGAATCTGTGGGAAGTCCTTAGCAACTTCCATAATAATCTCTGGTGTGTTGTCCTTACTGTCATCTACAAAAAGAATCTCATAATCAATTCCCTTAAGAGCATCATCAATCTGAGTTACAAGATTTCTAATGTTCTTACCTTCATTAAATGTTGGAATAACAACTGATAACATTGTTTGCCTCCTAAAAATCTAATCTAAATTTTAATCTAATAGTAATCACTTGTTTAAAAATGCCCTATATAAGGCAAAAACTCTCACAAACTGACAGTTTTTTCACAAGCTTGTTAATTATAATACCTAAATATGAATATTACAAGTAAAATTATAGCCTTCATAAAAAGTTCACTAAAGGCAATACTTACATAAACCAATAAAATTCCTGATACCAATAAAAAATCATAAAGCTTTCTATAACAATTAAAGCCGTTGTGATAAGCACTCTTAAGATTTTTGGCATTCTAGCTAAAAGGTCATAAACTCCAATATAAGTTACCCAAACTCCAATAATAAATCTAGGTGTACTCATAACATGACTAGTTAGTGGAATAAGTAGAGCTATAATTCCAAAAATCGCCATAGAGATATATTTTCTATAAATCATATATCCATAAAGGGCGAAAGCTACAATACAAAACCAACCCATGTAGGTGTATCTTAGCTCTAGCTGGCCTGTGCAGGCCTTCCATAAAACCCCAATAATTGGGAAGTAGTTGTCATCTCTCCATGCAATCTGCACATGCATGAAAGCCCAAGGGTCACCGCAAAAGATTCTTAAGAAGAACATATATGCAAATGTACCTAGAGGGGCAATCATCACTGAGAATATATCAACGGGTCTCTTTAATTCATAAAGAATGAAATCCCATAAACATCTACAAAACTTTTTAAAGTCCTTAATGTGAGGAATTTTTCTATCCTCAAGTCTTATCCAATCAAAGAACATTTCTATAATAATTGGGAAAACAAGTATGCAACCAACTATTCTAGTAGCTGAGGTAAGCATGGCAAAAAAGCCCGCTGCCAAGTAGTTCTTCTTTATAATATTGTAAAAACTTAAAGCGATAGTCATTATAAAAAGACTCTCTGTATAAGTTGAACCTGCATAAAAAGCATAAGGACTAGCAAAAAGTAAGATTGAAATAAGTATCCAAGAATATTCAACTTTTCCTTCCTTACTCTCACTGCCTCTTAGTTTGACCTTCTTGCCATCTCCGTAGTTAAGACCTAAATCCGTAACAATCTTTGCGGAATAGAAAGCAGCAATTATTATGCAAATGTTAGACACAATCATACCTGTTACATAAGCCGAAAGATAATTAAAACTTAGGGCTCTTACAAACATGCAGATCAAAGGATAAAGTGGGAAAAATGCCCAGTTAGCCTGAGGGTCCACATCTGTTGGATAAGTGTATCCGTATTTCATAATATCTGCGTAATGCTCTGCATCCCACACATTTATGGACATGGCAAAATCCTTATGAGTATCACAAATCAAATTAGTGATTGGCACAAGGGCAATCATTATAAGTCTTGAAAGCCCCCATACCATAAGAATTGTCATTAATATTCTAAAATTTACGTTTTCCTTTAGGAGCCTTCTAAATTTGTCTTTTATTTTGGACATAAATAGTACTCTCCTTTTCTATAAATTCATTAAGCCTTTAAAGATCTGAATTAGATTTGCAAATACACTAGTAACAATAGGAATTGCAAACATAAATATTGTCATGAGTACAAAGATTGCACCGTATACCCAAACCGCAATCCTTGAAAGAATCTTTTCGCAAACTCCAAAGAGAGCAACTCTTTTTAACTTACCCTTCTTTGTAAAATATCCATAAAGACTGCCAGCAACAATAATAATTAAAGCAATTATAGAAATTAAAAGACCTGGTGTTGTACCCTTTGCCTTAAATTCTAAAGTAATTGTATTATTGCCTTCTTCTAGGTTAACCCCAGTAAATAAGCCAAAGACATTGTCTACATCTACTGACTTGCCATTAATTGTTGCACTCCAGTTATCGCTATTATATATAACTGGCATAATAATATAGCAATCTGAAGAAACGCTACCATCTGAGTCATCAGATTCTGATTCTGTAGCGTAGTTATTATATGTAAGTGTTAAAGAGGAGTTATCATAACTTACCTCATATTCTGTATTGTTATTATAAGAATCGCAAAGCTCACCAAGCTTTCCTAAATCCACGCCACCAACTGTTGTAATAAGTCTTTCGTAATTATCAATATCCTTACACTCAACAACAATTTCCACATCTTCATCTGCAAATGTACCTAAGTAGAGAAGACCATTGTTGTAGTTATCAGGTGTTGATACATTTTCTAAATCACCAAGAGTTGAAGCATTGACAGCCTCACCGTTTACATAGACAGTTAAGTCCTCATAAAGCATTGATGAGTTAGCATCGTTATCATCATTATTAGTATCAAGACCGATATAAAGGGCCTGTGTACCATTGATGTAGTAAGAATAACTTGCAGAAAGAACTGTGTCAGTCTTTGAAATCTCTGCCTCATCCTCATAACGCTTTACAAGAGTAGCCTCGCTATCGTTTACCATTGCTGAATAGAAAATGTTATGTAAATCGATCCAGTCGCCATGAGCGCCTCTGTCCCAATTTGTTGCATCGCCATAATTTGCTAAGCCCTTATCTAAGATAGACTTATTAATAGTCATGGCAAAAGGAAGTGTGTAGTTACAAGAATATAACTTAAAGTCCCCTTCCTGTCTTTCAAGTGTATATAAATAATTATCTAAATCTAACTGATTAACTGCCTCAGTCACGTGGAATAAGGCATTTGTAAATACTGTTCCGCCAGAATCAAGTAACCATAAGAAGTACTTAGAGTAACCAAAGTTTCTACTGTAATCCTGTGTATTTTCAAGGAGAGCTGCTGTAAAGCTTGATGTTGCGCCTCTTCTTAAAATCAATGGATAGTTAGCATTAAGAGAAATATCAGGGTTTACAATTCTATCTGTTGCAGACTCTTCAATTTCAAGGTTATTAGCGGCCTCCACTGCTAACTGAACATAATCGCCATACTGGTAAGCTGCGTAGCTGTAGAACTTAGGTGGGCCAGTAAAGGCATAACCCCCTAAGAAAATCTCAACAATCATGAAAGAAATAACCCTTTTAAGGTTAAGCCCCTTCTTTGACTTAATTAGCATGAAAATGTAAATCAATAGGAAAATTACAAATACTGCATTTACAAATATAAAGCCAGCCATTTCTCCAAGGCTTCCTGCCTTGTTATAAAGAAGAGCGAAGCCAATGCAAACAAAGGCTATAAGGAAACAACTAATAATTCTTTCCTTATTAGAAAGCTTATCATCGTTAATAAGTGGCTTTCTAGATGCATTTTCATAAGAATCCTGCATGTGAATCTCAAGATACTTTGCTGTTAGGATAATCATTGTAAAGGCAATAATAAATCCATTTCTTAAGGTATAACCGTTATAAGAACCAAAGTGCCACATAAGGTTTACACCCTCTGAAACAACTGGAGCTAAAACTAAGATTAGCATTCCTAAGCTTTCCTTAAAGTTCTTTGAATTCTTCTTTTCTCTAATCATTGCTGCGATTACAAACACGAAGCAGAAAGAAAGTCCAAAAATCATAATAGAACGTTCAATAATACCAAGGGAAATGCTTGTAGCCACTGGCTTAACAATCCAACCTAAATACTGTGAAATTAAACTTTCACTGCTGCCACCACGCTGTGAAGTAGAAAGCTGCATAAATACAGGAATAAGCACGAAACAAGAAAGTGCAAGACCACCTGCTGTACCAAGACCAGTATTTAAAGTCTTCTTCTTCCAAGCCTTTCTATCTCCAGTAGCAAACATTCTGATTCCACCAACTAAAAGAATGTAAATAAGCGACATAGCACCAAGATAGTAATTAATAATAAACATAATTGCTACCATGATTGTATAGAATAACTTCTTGCCTGTGTAGAATAATCTATCGTAAGCCATCATAAGAAGTGGGAAAATTGCTACAATATCCATCCATGGTGTAAAGCATGAAGCGTAAACAATTACATATCCACCAAATGAATAAAGAACAGAAAGAGCAACCTTTGCCTTTCTATCTAAGTTCTTAAAGCTAACATAGAGATATCCATACATTGCCACAGAAGCAAAAGTTAATTTAACTAATGTAAGAATTGAGATAAACTCTAAAATATAATCTCTTGGGCAAAAATATAATAAGATATTAAATGGACTTAGCATTGAAAATGCTGAAATACTCATTGAAACATTAGTACCATAGCCTGTGTACCAATCAAACCAAATACTTGCCTTACCATGCATGAAATCCCATAAATGAGCATATAATGGGGCGACCTGCTGCATGTTGTCAAAGAAATCAATTCTGTTTTGACCAAGTGGCCAAATTCCCTTTAGTAAAAAGACTACTAAAAGAGTGATAAGTGTTATAAGGCCAGGAATACTAAACTCTTTGATTAATGACCCTAATCGATTTTTTTTCATAAATCTAACTCCTAGTTTTTATTTTTTATTGATTCGTTATGTTAACCTTCCATAAAAGGAAACTTGTATCTTCATCTGAGACAAATTTAAGTTCGTAAAGCTCATCCTTTACTATGTCTGCATCTACACTAAATTCAAACTCTCCAGGCTGATTAAATGTACCTATATAAGTCTCACCAAGATAAATATCTACCGAACAAGTTCCATCCGTTGATGGCTCTACATACTCACAACCTGTATAAGATGCTCTTCTTAAGCTTTCAGATGGAAAAGCACTAGCCACAGAAAGAAGTGTTAACTCTTCTCCATTAGTATTGGCTTCCTTTGCCATATTAATCACCTTAAGCACCCAGGATCTATGAGAGTTTCCCTCATCAGTAGCTGCAATTATTGCCGTTTCAATTGTTCCTGAAACTATTTTATCCGCCGACTTTCTCTGCTTAGATAAAACAGCGGCATCTTTCATAGTCAGGCCTGAATTAGCTCTTACAAAACCGTATTCGGTTAAGTAATCCTTAACTGTTATGCTGATTGTTACCTTATTCGTATCTTCATTAAAAATGTAGTAAAGAATCGATTCTTCGTCATTAGACCAAGTACCATCAAATCTTCCTGAAGTATGCCATCCATCACCTCTTCGTCTAGCTACGGGATGGCTTACGTATTTACCATCACTGTTACGATAAGTATTCTCAGTCAAATACTCCACTTGACCATAGTCATAACTTAGATTACCGTAACCCGGCCACTCAGTTATTTCGTGGCTAATGTAATACATTTCATACTCCACACCTACATCAGGTTTAAGCCCTAGATATAAAACAATGAGATAAAATAAAATTAAAACAGCACTCGCTCCGTACAATAGCCTTCTTAGGGGCTTTTTAAATCGTGTGTTGTTAGTCATATTTCATTCCTTTATAAAAATATTAATTACTTTCTGATTCTACAGCTGCGTTACTATCTGTATTTCCTGTTGTATCACTTGCGTTAGTATTAGTAGCAGTAGCAGTGTTATTATTTGTTGTCTCTGAATTACCTTTACCAGCTTCTTCTACTGATTCCTCACCTGAATTTTTTTCTTTAGAATCATCTGAATCCTGTTTATTTTGAGCTTCATCTGAACCCTGTTTGTCTTCATCTTTTGCAGCTTCAGTACCTTTAGTTGTGCTTTCTGTTGAGGCCTTTGTTGTAGTGTTAGTAGATTCTGTTGTTGTCTCAACTGTTGCCTTTGTTGTTGCTGCCTTTGTTTGACTAGCAGTTGTTGCCTCACTAGTCTCTGTTTCGCTTTCAGCCTCAGTAGTAGATTCAACCTGAACCTGATCTGATGCCACCTCATCCTTACCTAGTAATGGCACAAATACAAGAACGGCAACTACTGCTACCACCAAGCCAAATAAAGCCACAGTTACAATTCTTGCCTGACCTACAGAAAGATCTGGGAAAAGTCTAGCAAAGAAGCCCACAATAGGGCCTGCCTTTTTCTCCTCATTTTCTTCCCCATCAGTCTCACTCTTATCAACTTCAAAGTCATCATCAGCTTCAACTGATAATGTCTCTAACTCTAAATCTTCCTCTGAATCTTCAGTTATTGCTTCAACTTCAGGAATTGGAGCTGTTTCACCCCTTGTAACATTTTCCTTCAAATTAGTAACTGTAACTAAATCAGGATTTGTATTCTCATCAATAAATTCAAAGCCATCTAGCTCGTTAGTATCCTCACTAACTGCCTTTGCCTTAAATCCATCTAAGATTTCATAACCATAATGTCTTCTTATTTCATTAAGGAAACCTCTAACCTTATCTTCACTAAGATTAGTAAGCTTTGCAATCTCTGCTACACTTCGCATCTCATAACCGAAAAGCTCTAACATTGCCATAAGAACAGCCGGCAACTTTTTAAACTTTTTTCCACAACCCTTAAAGTCCTTCACGTTTCTAAAGGCTGTAACATTATTCTTGCAAACGTTATGTAATTCCTTATCTTCCTTTAAATTATCATAACTATAAGCACAATCCTTTAATTCGTAATCATTAGCTTCTTCTAATAAATCCTTGACTAAGAAACTAGAAACTAATGTTGCGATTTGTCGATAAATGTTCTTATTTAAATTAATCTGGGATAGATTATCATATACATAATCTAGGGCATCTTCTGTGTAATCCTTAGAATCATTCTTGTTTTTCATAACCGGATAAACTAAGGCATACACGTCATCATACATTTTCTTAAGAAATTCTTCTCTGCTGTTCTCGTTGTTTAACGCTCCTCTAACTAGTGACGAAAGCATAGTTTCGTTATTCATATGATTACTCCTCTTATTATTTCTTCTCATTACTTAACTTCACTTTGGTATGATAAAAATGTATACATACCCATATTCTGTATAATTATAACACTTAAATTAATAAAAGTCAGTATAGCTGTTTTTTTGTATAGTAAAATAAGGGAATCGAATGTTCCGATTCCCTTACTATCTGATTTTTTACTAGATTTCGATTACTGTTTTTTCCAAAGCAAGATCTGGCACAATTGTCATAAGGTATGTAACATCGTTGCTTTTTCAAATAATCACTCCCCGTCTTGTGGTAATTTCCCAGATTCCTTTGCCAACTTCTTTTCTTGGGATTTTACCCTTCGCTCCAATTTTTTAATATCTTCCGAAGGCGGTAATTCCTCTGGTTTTATACCTCTCGTTCCAAGCATTTCACGCACAGACAAATTATTCTGTACATGCTCGGTTGTAATTGCACCTTCCCCTTGTAAATCTTTTTCTTCAACATTGTAATTTGTCATTTCAGTTGCAAGATTCTTAGCCGCAATTGTCAGCGTTGGTAAAAAATCAGCTAAAGGTCTTTTATCACTAACTCCTAATTTTTTCTTCATATCCTGTGTGGATTTTCCACCAAATAAAGCTTGGTCACCTCTTGATCTAATGCGACCAAAACCAGCATCATCTACACCACGCTCATAGATATTTTGTGATAATCTTTTTTCTGATTCACGAAGTTTTCCTCTCGCCTCAGTCCTTTCAATATAAGCAATTCTTTCTTCAATCAACTCCTGCTTTCTTGTCTGAACCGCAAAATAACTTTGTGCAAAGGCAATCTCCTCTTTTCTAGGATCACCATTCTGAGCGATAAGATAGCATGCATATCTAGTAAGCATAATATCATCAACTTCTCTTTTTGCACCTTTCGGTAAATCTATCATTTTGCCGGCGCCGGCAAAATGATCAGACACCTCTATTTCTGCACTTTCACAAGATTCCTTCGCTCTTTCAATAACTTCCTTAAAACGTCTCCATGTCGCATACCCCAGACACTCCATCAATTCCCTGGCATACCAAAATTCAACGCTACCATCTTCCGTTGTATGTATAATATCATCAAAGGTCTTTTTCATTGTCATTATAGTTTTTTTATCCATTTATCAGATTCTCCTTTTCAAAGTACTTTAGGATATAAACATCCTTATTACATCATATGTTTTGCTAGCAACTAAAGTGGTCAAATTCGACCACTTTAATCTTCTTTCTTCTCTTGCCCCATCTGCTCCATCCGTACATAATACTCAAGCAGACGCAGAAAGTACTTAGGAACACGCTTCTTGCCATGCTCCCAGTCACTTACTGTCATATAGGGGATTTCAAAGTACTCGCAGAACTGATGCCTGTTCATACCGGTACTTTCCCTTAGTTCAATCAAAATATCTTTTGCATCTCTATCATCATTCAAAAAATAATCTGTCATATCTCTGCTCCTTTCACGCTATGCGTCAATAATATATTATCACGCATCGCGTGAATATTCAAGATTAAGTATATAATCCTGCTTATCTCCGGACATATTAAAACGCTCATATATCAGTACTACTTTCTGTACTGTTCCAAGCTCTATACTGTCTCCATATTTCTCAATAATTCTTGCTAAAAAAATCACAACAGCGATTAAAGATGGTAAGATGATAGAGGATACCAACGTTTTAGTCGGAGCAAGCTCCAAGCAGTACAGTTTACCCGACTATGCTCACTCTCCCAATAGTAAATACAAAAATATTTAAAGGAGTACGGATTATGATTAATGGTAATTTAGATCAATTTCTTGATACTGGATGGTTCTCTGAAGCAACACTTTACTACAATGGCTATATTTATTGGTTAGAGGCTCAAACAGATGATATTGAATCTGTTTTCTTCATTGATCGATGGAAAGCTCAGAATGAAGATAATAAATATTATCATTCTATATTAAACAATGATGGAACTCTTTCCTATGACCGAGTTTTGGAAATACATGGTAACAATTTAGATTTAATCAAAAAGAAGTTTCTTGAAGCTACTCCCTTCGAGGGAAAAACATTCTGGCAAGTCGAAAAAGAGATCGCCTGGCTAGACGAAAGCACTCCAATTTAGAACAAGTAAAGAGGCGTCCATTTTTTACAATATTTGGACGCCTCAAATCAATAATCAATCTACAAATATGTTGCAACCTCCAGAGCTATCATTGCTTTTCCAACATTATGGTTAGCATTATGTAGTCCTTCATACTCATATCCGCAGTCTCCCAATACATCTCCGGCTTCCAGAAAATCACTCTGTAACATAACAGTGTTTACTCCTTCTCTCAAAATATTTTTCTTCTTTATTCGGATAAAAAAACACGTTGCGTTGCCCACTTACGGAAATGCGTCGCTGTTGAAGATTTAACTCGATAACCCAAAGAAATTATCATATCAAGGTTATAAAATACGAGTGTAGATATATCATTTCGTTTGTTTCTTCATTTTGAACATCCTCCTATGGAAGTTGCAATAATCCATTTTGCAATAATTTCTTTATCATCGGTTTATACTTATCTATTCCAAAATCTTCTACAATACTTGTGATTCGACCACCCGCATCTTTTGACGATGCGCCGCATAAGAATACACGTTCATCTTTTGTTCCGTAATCAAGAACAATAAATCTGTCATGAAAAACTCCACTGGTGTGCTGCATGGTGAGTTTAATATTAGGATATTCTTTGCAAAAATCCGTATACTCAACATTGTGAAGTTTACCACTCCCTATATTATCGCTGAATATTCTAATATCAGTTCCTGCAGGCGCATTTTTCAGTAACACCAGCGTTCTAAGACCTATATAGTTATCGACTAAATATATTGACCTTTTCGCTTGGCTGTATATGGAAGAATAAGCAACAGCTGCACTGCAATACTTAGTATTAAACATAAGCCATCCATTATCTTCATTATTAACAAAACCATTCATCATATCTGCCAATTCTGATTTAGTAACTACATCCTCAAGCTGTTCCATTACATCGGACATCTGCCTTTCAACGGATCCTATATCCATACGCAAGTTTGAAATCTCTGAAGTGTTTTCCATGGTCTATATTGAAAGCTGCATAACCTCACGCTGTCCGATAAGGCTCTGATTTCCAAGAATATAATCTTTCATTTTCTTAAAAGTTTTAACTAAGTCCTTACTCTGTTTTGCCGCAAGCTCTCCCTTCAGAATAGTCATTAGCATATAAACGCCCTGTTCCGTAAAAACATTAGGAAGGTATCTTGAGCCGCCCCAACTTGAGGTCAAATTTTTTGACCTCAAGTCTTTCCATTCATCTCGAGTCAATTTGAAAGTAAACTCATTATCAAAGCGATCTTGATTATTTTTCACCTGCTGATTCAAAGCTTTTGTAGTATATCCGTATATTTCTGCCAAATCTGAATCAAGCATCACCTTTACGCCACGTACCTCATATAGTTTTTCTTTCAAAAGTTCTTCCGTGATTTCTACTGGAACTATTTCAGTATTCTCAACCACTTCCTTCTTTTTATCGTCCATATTTTCCTTTCCAAATCTTGAGGTCAAATTTTTTGACCTCAAGATTCTATGTCTTAACCTTAATATTTAAAGTGTTCACTTCTGAACACTTTTTGAAGTCCCTGCAATTTTCTGCAGTTCTTTATAATATGCCAGATAGCGATAGGCTGTTCTTCTGCTGACATCCCCCTCTGCCACAATCTCCATAAAAGTCATGCCACTCTCATACTTCAACATGAAATCATTGTATGCTGCCATCCAAGCTTCATCATGTTTTTTGCGACCACCGAAGTTACGCTTTCGAAGCTTTTCATTTTCCGCCTTAAGCTCGGCAACCTCTTTTTCTAATTCTTTTATTCTCTTAAGGGCTTCATCAAGAGTAGTAATCTTCATCTCGTGCCACCTCGCTTTCTGACACCATTGTAATTCTGCGCCGCATCACTGTCAACTTGCTTTTTGGCACATTCTCTTTCCTGATTTCATCACTGAGCCTGGATTGTGATAACATTGACTATAATAATCTTTGAGTCGGTCACCAAATTTTTCGTATGAATAAACAAGTGTGACCGGAATATTGCCAATATATATGCAATAGTCATAGCCTATATCATCCATTGCAAACTTACCGGCATACTTTTCAATTAGCTCAGCAAGTACATCTATGCATCTTTCAAACGCTACATTATAAGATGAATTATCAAAGTAACTCTTTCCCATATTCTCCTTCCTTTCATTCTGGTTTTTTGGCTTTTCGCAAATTGGCAAGCAGTGCATCGGTGTACACCTGATGCGATTTTGCTTGTTGGGGAGTGTGCCCCAATCCCCCTGATTGCCGATTTTCATCGACAAGCTACGCCTGCAAAGCAGGCTAAAAACGAAGTCAATAAATGTCCAAATATTTGTTAAAAGTCTTTTCCACCTTCTTCAAAACTCGTTCATGATTCTCCTTCATATCTGAAATTGTTTTGCCATCTACAGTGCCACATGAATTGGCAACTTTTGCAATCTGGTTGATATTGTTGCTGTCAATTTTTAGAAGTTTGATGATTTCTAATAACTCACTGAAGTCTATGTGAATGTAATATCCATCGATTGCCATCTTCCTAATATAGGCGCTCATGTTTTTGACTCCTATCTTCTCCATCCTGTCATGAATCATCTGCAATTCATTTTCAGGAATCTTGATATGAATCTGTTTGTTACATGGAACGTATCCCTGATTTAACAACATTTGCTTTTCACCTCCTCTCCAGACTGGAAATCATTGTTTATGAACACATTATCCAAGAAACATACGGTCCAATCCGTATATCCAAGAGGTAGGAATATTTTTAAAAGAATTAAAAATTCCACGTTTTTAGATTTAGCCGTATCCCACAAACGTGCGTTCCGTTATAATGTAGATGTGCCATTTATATAAACTTTGTTAAAGGGGATTGGTTTCATGAAATGTAAATTATCGATTCAGGAAAAATTGAAAGATTTGAGAATAGAAAAAGGTCTGTCACTGCAAGAACTGGCAGAACAGACCGGAATATCCAGAGCATCTCTAGGAAATTATGAAACTGATGATTACAAAGAAATTACTCACAAGGCTATTATCTCCCTTGCAAATTTTTATGGAGTAACTTCCGATTATTTATTAGGACTTACCGAGAATCGTGAACAGCACAGATTCCCTGTTGATGACTTAGGGTTAGATGATGAAACTGTTGAAATATTAAAAAGTGGCAAGCTGAATGCTCGCCTAATATGCGAAATGATAAAGCATCCAGAGTTTAAAAATTTTCTCACTGACATGGAAATCTACATTGACAATCTTGCCGGAATGCAATTTAGAAACCTCAACAAAATGATTGAACAGACAAGAGTCCGTCTTCAAAACAAAGGCATATCTGATGAAGATCATTATATGAAAACATTGGCGACAGCTTCTATTTCCGAAGATAATTACTTTAACAACCTTCTCGGAAATGATATCGTAAAAATCGCAAAAGATTTAAGAGATGCTCATAGCAAAGATGCAGAAACCGGTGATGCAACTACACCTGTTGATGATATCCTTGACTCATTTGAAGAACTAAAGACTGCCGATAATGCAACACAAGCTCAGATGATAATGTACAGCAAACTCTTTAAAATCAACTTCACTAAGATGGACCCTTATGAGTTTAAAACCTTTACCGATATCCTCCAGAGATATTCAGATCTTTGTAAACCTGTAAAAGGAACCGGACGCGGCAAGAAGAAAAAATAAACCAATGTCAAATGCTTTTCCGAAATCTATTACATTTTCTTTTTCAAGAAAAAGGCGCACTCATACCTGCCATTAGTAAGTATAGAGTGCGTCTTTTCCTAGTTGTTTATTTCAAATGTATCATCGATGAATGTACAATCTCGTCTGCTCCGGTTCATCATCCCCTTGAGCCATACAGTAAAACTCCCATCCATAACGCTCATAAAAACCAGTATGATCTGTAACAAGATAGAGCGGTGAAATTCCTTTTTTATTCATGTTCTCCACAACAAGATTAAGAAGATTTCCTGCTATCCCCTGTCCACGATGAGCCTCTTCAGTATATACAGCGCAAACATTGGGGCTTAAGTCCTTCCTGTCATGAAAATCATTATCGATTACACCTAACCCCCCGACAATTTGATCTCCTAACATGCATAGGTACCAACCATTTTCGGTCTCTTTATTAAGATACGCTGTCATACATTCAAGATAAGCATCCTTGGGGACTCCCCACTTTTTGTGAAACCAATCTGCAGCCATATCTTTTAAGTCGGGTTTTTCTCTCAACTCAAAATATTTGTATTCCGTATTCGCATTAATATCTTTTACCATCTCAACAATCTCTATATCTCCGTCAGCAAGAATCTCCACGATTGATTCATGTCCATCCTCATTAGCTCCATTCTGCCAATAGATTTCAGCCATCCTAAGATTCTCTTGTTCGTCTGTTACTCCATCAAAACACTTGTAGGCATCTCCTTCAAAAACTCTTCCAGTCACTTTTATCTTTGCAATTCCGAAAGTAGGTCTTCCTAACTTAGCAAAATAGTCTCCCCACCTCTCAGCTTCCTCGTATGACTTAGACACATATAGCGAAGCCATTCTCGAAGGGTACTCCGAATACTTTTCTTTTCTAACTTTTTCCAACGCAAGCTCACGAAGCGCTACATCCACCTTGTGCGTCAGTTCTGTATCCTTATATTTTTCAGGATTGTTATATATATCATTTACTGTTTCGAGTTCCTCATATACACGCTTGTGGACACCGTTTGGATGCTTGTCATCCAGAATGATATGTTCACCGACCTTCTTGGGAATGTCGGATATTACATGAAAAAAATATTGTTCTTCCATTACATTCTCCCTATTGAAATGGCCGGACACATAGCCCGGCCGAAATTCATTTTAATTCAGCATTGTTTCTTTTTAAAAAGTCTATATCGCTACCATACTTCATGGCAGTTTCCATATCGTTATTCATAAAGCTCTCAAACAATTCTTCAGGTATCTTTCCTGGACGAGTCCTTTCATAAATTGTGAGGTTCTTGGAATGCTTACATTTCTTACATCGATATATCAGCCATACATCAACACTCTTACCGTTAGCATTTACTCTAAATCTATAGGAATTGATAAACTCCTGTTTCTTCCCACAACCTCCACATCTAAAGAACACTCTTATTTTGGTATGATCAGACAGAAGGGGCACCTTTGCTTAAGGCCAGCCTCTGATTCCTGAGGATTCTCTGAATGCTTTTCTCCGACAGGGAAAACCTGTGTGCAAGTTCGTGTATTCCTATTCCGCCTATGTAGTTTTCGTATATTTCTTCATTTCTTTCACGAAAGAAGACCTTGGCAGAAGTCGTGGTTCCCCACTCCTGTTTTTCCTTGCAGGGAATATAGATCAATTTACCGTCTACATATTGCTGAATCGTTTCAATCAGTTCCTGTGGCAGCACGTTCTCTGCCTTAATATAGCTCATAATGCTCCTCCTAAATTGATATTTCTTTTAGGATTCATCTGAGCTTACGATTCATTTATTATTTAAGCTCAGACTACTGAGCGGTAACAACTCTGATGGTCATATAATCATGCTCCTTTCCAATCAAATAAAGTAAAATCTTTGTAAATTGTACGTGAATACAGTTTACGATTCAACCTTAACAATAATTATAAAAGAACTTGCGCCATAAATCAGGCCTTATATCATCTGAAAAAATTTCAAAGCCTCTTCTATAGCCTTTACCTTTTCTTCCGGACATCCAGGCTGTCTGCTATTCTCAGATTTTGGCTTATTGTAGTTCTCTCTTTCTATAATTCCATGCTTCTGCTTTACCTGAGCGATATTAAGATTTGTTACATGAAATCCGTAGTGTTCCTGCACCCATTCTTCAATTTCTTTGTATGTAGCTTTAGCCTCAGCACTTGTAAGATCAAGTTCATCCATAATCTCCTTGTGATATAAGGGAAAACGCTTTTCGTTCTCCTGAATGCTCATAGATTATCCTCCCTCTGTGCTTTTCTTGGCTTTGGTTTACTGCAAATCGTCTTTATATGTCAGAAAGCGCTGCCCCGTTGAATGTACAAACTCGCCGTTCTCGATCATTTGCAGGATCGTTTCCTTCGAGGCCCACTTCGCGTCTATGGTCTCTCCCGGCTGAAGGACAACCTCCGAAATATCAACGTCCTTTTGCAGCAGAAACAAATCCAGGAAATAGTTCTTGCGCCGGTAGGTGGCAAAAAGCCGCAGCTCCGATTCCCGGGCCGGGATGCCTGTTTCTTCCATCGTTTCCCGCACCGCGGACTGCTTTGTGCTTTCTCCGGCCAGCGTGCCGCCGCCCGTAAACTCCCACAGATTCCCAGACTTTTTTTCGGGGTGCCGCTTTGTGATCAAAAACTCCCCCTTGGAATTTCTGATCCATATCTCCGCGCACACGTAGTACTCGCCCTCCGCAAACGCCTCGCCCCTTACGTGAGTGCGATTTAACGGCCGCCTCTCACTGTCATACAAGTCCCATAGCTCCATCTGTCTTTCCCTCCTCATATGATCTCTATCTGTAATCTCGATATGCTCCTTTGCAGATTTTAATTGTTCAAGTAAACAACAGACTTCGACGTCGTTTTCAGTGGGCAAAAACTCACAATGCCGTAAGCTGCTCTACTCCGGACTCAGACTGATCTACCTCGGGATTTCGGTTTGTCATAACAACAGAAATCTCTCCTGTCACGA
>JAEEGI010005811.1_pt1 | contig 28220 bp, 17 predicted proteins | sample 8958751 | NCBI WGS metagenome assembly JAEEGI01 (sample SAMN16246545, study PRJNA631951) | gut metagenome | biome: gut microbiome; feature: rumen; material: KS-attached | host: Bos | place: Iran: Karaj | collected 2018-10 | reverse complement strand
CATGATCTCATCCTTTGAACCGGACTTTACTATCTGTCCGTCGGCTAAGAGAATGATCTCGTCAGCTATATTTATGATCCTCTCCTGATGGGAAATGATCACTATCGAGCCGTGGGTCTCATCATGAAGCTTTTCGAATACCTTGATCAGGTTGTTGAAGCTCCAGAGGTCGATGCCGGCTTCCGGCTCGTCGAAAACGGTGAATTGGGACTTGCGCGCAAGCGTCATAGCGATCTCTATGCGCTTTAACTCTCCGCCGGAGAGGGAAGCGTTGACCTCGCGGTTGATGTAGTCGCGCGCGCAGAGGCCTACCTGCGAAAGGTAGTCGCAGACGTCGGCGTTCATGTCCTTGTCCGCGGGGCCGTTGGCTGCAAGCTTGATCAGGTCCTTAACGGTGATGCCCTTAAAGCGGATCGGCTGCTGGAAAGCGAAGCTGATGCCGAGATTGGCCCTCTCGGTGATCGAAAGGGAGGTGATGTCGCGGCCGTTGTAAAGGAGCTTTCCGGATTCGGGAGTGTAGATCCCGGCGATGATCTTCGCCAGAGATGATTTGCCGCTGCCGTTGGGGCCCGTGATAACGTAAAATTTGTTGTCTCCGAGAGTCAGGCTGACATCCCTGAGGATGTCCTTATCACCGTTCTCATCGGAGGCCGAATAGGTAATGTTTTGTAATTCGAGCATGTGTATCTCCGTTCTTGCGGACAGTTCCGCTGTTTATATGATCGGTACGGCAAAAAGCCGTCAGCGCAGAAGACGGACCGTAAGTTCCTTGATCTCTTCAAGCCATTCGGAGGTGAGCTGTATGTCACCGTCGCCCAGAGACTCGAGCGCATGGTCTGCATAACGCAGCAACTTCTCGAGTTCGTCTTTCCGGACCGCGGAAGGAGCCTCGCTCTGCTCCGCGGCAGCGGCCGGTTCCTCTTCCCCGGGCATGATATCGTCGGCTACGTCCAGCAGCTCGGGCCTCATCTGCTCGAGCGCGTACAGCAGCTTCGGAGTATCGACAAGGACGGTCATTTTGTTGTCCTCATCGTTTTTGCCGTTAGGAACGGCGCCGGTAATGGCTTTTCCGGTGAATTCAAGTACTTTTGCGGCTTCGGCGAGCTCATTCGCGTTGATGATCTTGCATTCGCCCTTGATGCGGTGAACCTCGACCGTGTATTCCTCGTAGTCGGCCGCGTTCAGGGCTGCGTCGATGCGGGCTCTCTTTGCGGGAATGTCTTCGCAGAAGATCCGCACCAGTTCGGCAAAGCCTTCGGGGTCCTCGGCAAGCGCCGCGTCCAGGCTCTCGTCCGAAATGCCGTGAACTCTCGGAGTCCACTCGGACATGACCTTTTTAAGGTCCTCCGCCTGCAGCGGTTTGGTCAGGACACCGTTGGCGCCGCTCGCGATCATTTCCGCGACAAGCTCCTCATTTTCCTCGGCAGTCAGGATGATGATCGGCAGATTGGCATAATAACCCCTCCGCTGTCCGCCCGCCATGCGACGGATGACCTCTACCGTCTCGATACCGTTCATGCCGGGCATGAGGTAATCGATCAGTACCAGATCGTAATCCCGTCTGGACAGAGCGGTGAAAGCGGCATCTGCGCCGGAAACATAGTCTCCCGATATTCCGAAGCTGTTAAGCAGCATCTCCGTGACACGGAGGCTCAGCTCGCTGTCGTCCACCACCAGAAAATGTTTTTTGGATTTCACTTTTGCGCCTCGCTTAAGTGCTGTAATTCGCCAATTATCATATCATCTAAGGGATGTGGTGTCAATCGCGCGCCCCGCCCGAAAGCGCCTGTTTTTAGCGGATTTTATGATAAGTTAAGAGTTATTCACAGATATTTTATTTGAGTGAAAGTGATTTGAATGTTAACATGATTTGAGGTATAATGTTATTTGTAGTTTTATACGCGGAAAGGATGATGAGCTGCAGCATGAATTTGCAGCCAAGGTGAAAGATGACAGAATTCAAAAACGAGAAGTTTACCGGTGAGCGAGCCTGTTTTGCGACACACGGCGCGAGGTTCGACGGATGTATCTTTTCGGACGGAGAGTCGCCCTTAAAGGAGAGCGGTGACTTAGAGCTTAAGACCTGTATGTTCAGGTGGAAATATCCGCTCTGGTACTGTAATAATGTCACTGTAGAGGATTCGAGCTGGTTCGAGATGGCCAGAGCCGGTGTATGGTATACGAACGATATCAAAGTTAAGGATTCGATGCTCCAGGCACCGAAGAATTTCAGACGCTGCAGCGGCGTCGGGCTCGAAAACGTTACTTTTACGCATGCGGCCGAGACTCTCTGGAGCTGCGATCACGTTAAGATGAAAAACGTTCGCGCAAAGGGCGATTACTTTGCGATGAACTCGCACGATATGGAGATCGACGGACTGGAGCTGGACGGCAACTATTCGTTCGACGGCGTTTACAATGTCACCGTCAGGAACTCCAGACTGCTCTCGAAGGATTCCTTCTGGAACAGCGAGAACGTTACGGTATACGATTCGTTCATTTCCGGCGAGTATCTCGGCTGGAATTCAAAGAACCTTACGCTGGTCAACTGCACTATAGAGTCCCTGCAGGGCATGTGCTATATAGACAATCTTAAGATGATCAACTGCAGGCTGCTCGACACCACGCTCGCGTTTGAGTATTCAGATGTTGACGCCGAGATATGCTCGGGCATCGAGAGCGTATTCAATCCAAAGTCGGGCACGATCCGCGCCGAGCGTATCGGTGAGCTGATCATGGAAAAGGACCAGATCGATCCTTCAAAGACTAAGATAGTCTGCAGCGATATCGCGAAGAATACCGACAGGGTCATCTGGAGACAGTAAGAGCTTAAGCTCACTGCTATAATGGGTATGGGGGAAAACAAAATGGTTTACGATTTTGACGAGATCATTTCCAGGCGCGGAACGGATTCGCTCAAATGGGACGTAAAGGAGGGCGAACTCCCGATGTGGGTCGCGGACATGGATTTTAAGACCGCGCCCGAGATCAGGGAGGCCCTTGCCGCGAGATTTGAGCACGGGATATTCGGATATTCCGATGTTCCCGACGCCTGGTATGACAGCTATATATACTGGTGGAAGACCAGACACGGTTTTGAGCTTCAAAAGGAATGGCTGATCTTCTGCACGGGTGTTATACCCGCCATTTCCAGCACGGTGCGAAAACTCACGACACCCAACGAGAATGTCGTGATACAGACACCGGTCTACAATATTTTCTTCAACAGCATCATAAACAACGGCTGCCGTGTGCTCGAGAACGCGCTCCTTTATCACGACGGCCGGTATGATATGGATTTCGAGGATCTCGAGGCAAAGCTCTCGGACCCCCAGACGACCATGATGATCCTGTGCAATCCGCAGAATCCCGCGGGGCGCATCTGGATGCGGGATGAGCTGGCAAGAGTCGGTGAGCTCTGCGCAAAGCACGGAGTCACCGTGATATCCGACGAGATCCACTGCGATCACACGATCCCCGGCAAAGAATACATACCGTTCGCGTCGGTGAACGAGACCTGCAGGAGATGTTCGATCACCTGCATCGCTCCCACAAAGACATTTAACATAGCGGGACTCAATACCGCGGCTGTCAGCGTTCCGGACGAGCATTTGCGGAACCGTATATGCCGCGCGCTGAACACCGATGAGGTCGCCGAACCGAACGCTTTCGCGGTGACCGCAGCCGTCGCGGCCTTTACAAAAGGCGCACCATGGCTCGACGCACTGCGTGAGTATCTGGCGGAGAACAGGCGCTTTGCCTGCGAGTATATAAGGCGTGAGATACCGGGCGCGGTCCCTGTCGAGGCCGAAGCCACATATCTGCTCTGGGTGGATGTGAGCGGCATCGGGGTTACGGAGGCTGCCGCCAAGGGCAGACCCGGCTGCGAGAGGCGCACCGTCAGCGAGTTTATCGCGCATGAGCTGAGGCGCATCACGGGCCTGTACGTCTGCGAGGGTTCGGAATACGGCATGGCAGGGGACGGATTCCTCCGTATTAATCTCGCGTGCCCGAGGAGTGCCGTTACGGACGGCATGGAGCGGTTAAAGAGAGGCCTCGCCGCGATAGCGGAAGAGATAAAACCGATGTATCCGTACCTGTTCTTCGATCTGGACGGGACACTTACCGAATCGGGAGAGGGCATCACGAACGCTGCAAGATACGCGTTTGAGCAGATGGGCATGCCGGTACCCGCGCATGAGGAGCTGTTCAGTTTCGTGGGACCGCCCCTGTCGGAGAGCTTCCCGAAGTTCGGAGTAGCCCCGGAAAAGGTCGATGAGGCCGTCAGGATATTCAGGGAATACTACGATAAGCAAGGCTGGTGCGAGAACGTGCCTTATCCCGGGATCGCGGATCTGTGCCGGAGACTGCAGGCCTACGGCTATAAGCTGATCGTGGCGACCTCCAAGCGTCACACCCAGGCAGTCAGGATCATGGAGCATTTCGGGCTGGCCCCTTATTTTACCGATGTGATCGGCAATGATGAGGAGTCGGGACGCAAAACAAAATCGCAGGTCATCGAGTATCTGCTGAAAAAGCACGGAATCACCGATCCGAAGGATGTCGTGATGATCGGGGACCGCTGCTATGACGCGGAAGGCGCCGCAAAACACGGCATAGAGACGATAGGGGTATCTTACGGCTACGGGACGCGCAGGGAACTCGAGGACGCGGGCACGGTCGCCGTTGTTGACAGTGTCGCGGAGCTCGGCAGCTATCTTATGAAATAGTATTTTGATCCATACAAATATAACAGCGAAGGAGAAGGTATTTATGACTATCAAAGAACTGGTGTCACAGTTAACGCTTCAGGAGAAGGCAAAACTGGCGGGCGGAGCCGACGCATGGCATACCGCGGCCATTGACAGGCTCGGGATCCCGGCGATCACGGTAAGCGACGGCCCTCACGGACTGAGAAAGGTAGCCGAGGCAAGCGATACCGCCGATCTGTCGCAGAGCAGACAGGCAGTCTGCTTCCCTGCGGGAGTTTGTCTTGCAAGCACATTCAACAGGGACCTCGCGGAGCATGTCGGCGAGCTGCTCGGAGATGAGTGTCTGGCCGAGGACGTGGATATCCTTCTCGGACCCGCCATCAATATCAAGCGTTCGCCTCTGTGCGGCCGCAACTTCGAGTATCTGTCGGAGGACCCTTACGTGGCCGGACAGATCTCATCGGCATATATAAAGGGCGTCCAGTCAAAGGGCGTGGGCGTTTCGCTCAAGCATTTCGCGGCGAACAACCAGGAAAAGCGCCGCATGACCGTATCCGCGGTAGTTGACGAGAGGACCCTGCGCGAGATATACCTCGCCGCGTTCGAGGAGGCGGTTAAGACCGCTCATCCCGATACCCTGATGTGCTCGTACAACAGGATCAACGGCGTGTACAGCTCCGAGAATCCCTGGCTGCTGAACAAGGTACTTCGCGACGAGTGGGGCTTTGACGGATTCGTTATGTCCGACTGGGGCGCAGTCAACGACAGGCCTGCGGGAGTTGAGGCCGGCCTTGATCTTGAGATGCCCACGAGCAGCGGCATCAGCGAGGCTCAGATCATCGACGCGGTCGAGGAAGGCCGCTTAAAAGAGGAATATCTCGATAAGGCTGTCGAGCATATCCTTAACAAGGTCAACAGATACACAGGTTTCATGGATATAAAGAACGGCATGGCTCCCGCGGAGAAGAACAGACCCGTATTCGACTATGTCGCTGACCACAAGGAGGCCAGAAAGGTCGCGAGAGAGGGCATGGTGCTCTTAAAGAACGACGGCGCGCTGCCTCTTAAAAAGGACCAGAAGATCCTCTTTATCGGTGAGTTCGCGAAGAAGCCCAGATATCAGGGCGGCGGCAGCTCACACATCAATCCTACCCGCGTTATCAGCGCGCTCTCGGCATCTACGAGACACACTCTTGTTGAATATACAAAGGGCTTCTCGGCGACAAAGGACATCGTTGAGGACAATCTGATCGACGAGGCTGTGGATAAGGCGGCAGCAGCGGATGTAGCCGTTATCTTTGCCGGACTTCCGGACAGCTTCGAGAGCGAAGGGTACGACCGTGAGCATATGAGACTGCCCCAGTGCCAGAACCGCCTGATCAGGGAGGTCGCAAAGGTTCAGCCCAATACCGTTGTCGTACTGCATAACGGTTCACCCGTATCGATGCCCTGGATCGGCAATGTTAACGCCGTGCTTGAGGCGTATCTCGCCGGCGAGGCTTCGGGAGAGGCAGTCATCGACATCCTCTTCGGCGTGGTCAATCCTTCGGGTAAGCTCGCGGAGACGTTCCCTATCTCGATCAAGGATACACCATGCTATGACAATTTCCCCGGCAACAGGCTTACGGTAGAGTACCGCGAGGGTCTGTTCGTCGGCTACAGATACTATGACCGCGTTGACATGAACGTGCTGTTCCCGTTCGGACACGGTCTCAGCTACACCACCTTCGCGTACAGCGGACTGGAGATAAAGAGCGGCGACAAGTGCGCGACCGTATCGTTTAAGGTCAAGAACACCGGTAAGGTCGCCGGTGCCGAGGCTGCCCAGATATATGTCGGAAAGACAGGCAGCAAGGTATTCAGGCCTCTTCGCGAGCTCAAGGGCTTCGAGAAGGTATTCTTGGCACCCGGCGAGGAAAAGGAGATCACGGTCGAGCTGAACGAGAGAGCGTTCTCGTATTACTGCGTGGGCGCGCACAAGTGGTGCGTGGAGCCCGGAGCGTACACCATCAGCGTAGGTTCCTCGAGCCGCGATATCAGGCTGCGCGGAGACGTATGGTTCAACCATGAGGAGTACGACATCTGGCAGTACACCAGAGAAGAGCTCCCGACCTACTACTTCGGCGATCCTTCGAGTGTTTCCGACAGCGAGTTCGAGAAGCTCTTATGCGGTCCTATCCCCGAGAGCGTAAGGCGCGCGGACGATCCGTTCACTCTCAATTCCACCATTGAGGACGCGAGGAGCACCAAGTGGGGCGCGCGCGTCATCAAGCTCATCGAGCTGGCAGAGAAGAGCAAGGGCGTTGTTAAAAAAGAAGGCAGCGGAATGTTCATCGCGATGATCAACGAGATGCCGTTCCACTCGGTAGCATGCATGTCCGGAGGCAAGATCACGATCGATATGGCGGAGGCCATCGTCGGCCTGCTGAATAACGAGGACGTCGGACGCAATCTGAAGCTCCTGGGCCTCAGCGGAGTGGACAGCGTGGTCTCAAAGCTCGGCGGCAAAGACGGTATTAAGTCCAGACTCTCCGGTATGGCCGGACATTTCAAGGAGACTGCGTCTAAGGCAAAGGAAGATATCGCGAAGCTTAAGGAGAAGCGCGCGCAGGCCATGGCCGAAGACGAGGAAGAAGACGAAGAAGAATAAGCAATCAGAACCGAAAGGCAATCCAGATGGTTACGATAAATAACCCCGTCATATGGGCGGATTTCCCGGACAATGATGTGATCCGTGAGGGCGACGCTTTTTACATGGTGACCACGAGCATGCATTCGATGCCCGGGTGTCCGATCATGAAGTCCTGCGATCTGCAGCACTGGGAAACCGTCAGCTACTGCTTTGACAGGCTCAGCGAGAAGGACGGGAACAATCTCGAGAACGGACAGAACATATACGGACAGGGCAGCTGGGCCGCCTCCCTCCGCAAGGTCGGAGAGTGGTACTACTGCCTGTTCAACAGCAACGACGATCACCATGCATATATTTTCCGCACCCGCAATATCGAGGGGCCGGACTGGGAGCGCTATCTGCTGCCGAAGTATATGCATGATCCGTCACTGCTGATAGACGATGACGGACGCAAATACATAATCTACGGCAATCACGAGATCTATATCACCGAGCTCTCGGACGATATGAGGAGCCTGCTCTCGGACGGCGACGACAGGCTGCTGCTCACGACGGAGTCGGAAAATATGGGACTCAAGGCCGAGGGAGCACACGCGTATAAGATCGACGGGCGCTACTATGTGATATTCATCGAATGGCCGCGCGACGGTCACGGACGCAGGCGCGAGGTCTGCTATCGCTCGGATTCGCTCGACGGACCGTTCGAGCACAGGATCATACTCGACGACGACTGCGGCTATCATAACGCGGGAGTGGCGCAGGGAGCGATATTTACTCTGCCCGACTGCCCCGAAGAGGCGGCACCCGAAGGCATAAAGCTGTTCAATAATAAGGGCCCCGAAGGCAAGGTCTGGGCCGCGGTCATGTTCCAGGACCACGGCGCGGTGGGCAGGATACCCTACGTGCTGCCCGTAGTCTGGGAGGATGGCTGGCCTATGCTCGGAGATGAGGGCAAAGTGCCGGTGAGGTTCGCGCTCCCGATAGCGGCACCCAAAGATGCTCTTTATGAGAATTCGAACGGCAATGTCATACTGGCACCCGGAGCAGGGGGCTCAAAGAGTCTCGCGGAAACAGGCACGGTATGCTCCGCGGACGATGATTTCAGGAGACTGCCCGGACAGGAGAGGGCGCTTACCGATCCGAAGCATTTCTGGCAGTGGAACCATAATCCCGACGACGCGCTCTGGTCGCTGACCGAGCGTCCCGGATACCTGCGCCTGATCAACGGCCACATAAACGATCACGGCATACTGCAGGCGAGGAATACGCTCACGCAGCGTACCTGCGGTCCGAAGTGCTCATGCGTGACGCATGTGGATCTGACGGGGCTGAAGGACGGCGACTGCTGCGGACTGGCCGCGATACAGGGACAGTTCGGACTGGTCGGCATACGCGCCGATGAGGATGAGCGCTATGTCGTGATGTGTGTCAACGACGGCAGCGGCGGTGAAAAAGAACTGCTGAAGAAGCCCTGGACGGGCAGTGACATATATCTGGGGATATCGTTTGATTTTACGGACAATACCGACATCGCGGAGTTTGAGTACTCCGCAGACGGAAAGACATGGGAAAAAGCAGGCGCACTGCAGCTGAAATACACGCTCGATCATTTCATGGGCTGCAGGATGGGGCTTTATTCCTATGCGACCTTAAAGACCGGCGGATTCGCCGATTTCGAGTATTTCAGGTTCAGACAATGACCGGGTCAGACGATCACCGGTGAGGATGACAGTTCGCTGCCGGCATCGGTACCGAAACGGCTGCGGATGAGCTGTCTGTATATGCCGGAAGCGTACAGGCCTGCGGCAGTCAGAGGCTGCGTGCGGTCAGCGTCGGCCGGCTTGGTGATGAGCTCGGTATGCTCTGAGTCTGAGACGGGTCTTAAAATATCCGAGGATGACTTTTTCAGTCCGAGCAGGCGGATCACGGGCAATATCGGAGAGGCTGTCAGAGCCGTTACGTGTCCGGGGCCGATACCGAGCGTCAGATGTAGCAGCGCACGGCACACCGAGGTATAGTTATTGTTTTTTGATTTGAGTTTTGAGGCGAGCTCTGTAAACGTACAGGGCTCGTTTTTGTATTTGGACAGTGCGTTCGCCAGATCCCTGCTGACATCCGCAAATGCTGTATAATCGCCGGTCGCGGGATCGTTGAGCCTCATATAGAGCATGGTGCTCAGATCGTCTGCGGTTATCGGGAGAGTGCGGCGGTAATTCTCATCGATCAGTTTTAAAACCGTATCGGGAACCTGGCCGATCAGCTCGCCGGTATCTCCGTCCGGGTCTTCGAGCGCGGCGCGCAGAGCGGTCGCCGAGGACTGCATATGCGCAACGATCGTATTGTCATGATAGCCGCTGCCAACACGCCTGACCGCTGCGGGCTCAATGGCGGGCATATCGCTGCCTGCGGGCGCGAGCCGGAGTGCCGCCCTGCAGTATTCGATCGCAAGGATATTGTTGGGTGAGCGCAGTACCGCGGTAAGTCCGGGATCGCCCGTCTCGGCCTCGAACGCGGCATCGCGCGCCGCGGGAAAGCTGAGGCCCTCTTTAAGCTTTGACTGCAGAACGCTCTTAAACAGGTCGCTTTCGCTGTTAAGTATCCGCGCGATGTCTGTAAGCACCGATATATCGGGACATTCGCTGCCGAACGCGATGCAGTCGACATTGCCGAGCGAATTGAACAGTTTCACTCCTGCCTCGGCAAATATCTCGGCCGAAGCGGTCGCATATGGAACGGGCATCTCGAACACGGCATCCGCACCGCAGAGCAGCGCCATGCGCGCGCGCAGTGACTTGCCGCAGACCGCGGGAGTGCCGCGCTGAACGAAATCTCCGCTCATCGCTATAACGCATCTGTCCGCGCCGGTTGCGCGCTTTGCTTCGTTGATTATGTATTCGTGCCCGCAATGGAAGGGGTTGAATTCCGCTATGATGCCGACTGTTTTCATCGTGACTCTGCTCCGTGTATATGCATATATTGACGCTTGATATATATCTTACCATATTAACTGCCAAATGGTGTTGTTATTTCTCCGTTTTTTGAGTAAAATCAGTATGAATCGATAACAGGAGACGGGAAAATGACACTTAACGAATTGAAAACAGGCCAGAGCGCGGTCATCACGCGTGTGGGAGGAGAGGGCGCATTAAGACAGCATTTCCTCGATATGGGCGTTATCCCCAAGACTGAGGTGACCCTGATCAAGCTCGCGCCGATGGGCGATCCGATGGAGCTGAGGATACACGGATATGAGCTGACGCTGAGACTGGCCGATGCGGAAAAAATAGAGATAGAGCCTGTCTGTCCGGGCGCAGGACGTGCGGTATCCGGACCCGGCAGGCAGCAGGACGGAGCAGAGTCATCTGCGAATGATAAGGAAAAAGCCTTCCGGCGCAGGAAAAAGGACGACGCTGCGGGGCCGACTTCCCATCCCGGACTCGGTGAGGACGGTATACTCTACCACGATCCGGCTACGGAGAACCCGCTGCCCGAGGGAACTGTGCTGACTTTCGCGCTCGCGGGCAATCAGAACAGCGGAAAGACCACTCTGTTCAACAGCCTTACGGGCTCGAACCAGCACGTGGGCAATTTCCCCGGCGTGACCGTTGACCGCAAGAGCGGCGTGATCAGAGGGCATGCGGATACCGAGGTCGTCGACCTGCCGGGCATATATTCGCTCTCGCCCTATACCGAGGAGGAGATCGTCTCCCGCCAGTACATAATCGGCGAAAAGCCGAAGGGCATCATAAATATCGTTGACGCGACAAATATAGAGAGAAACCTGTATCTGACGATGCAGCTGATAGAACTCGATGTGCCGATGGTACTCGCGCTCAACATGATGGACGAGCTGCGCGGGAACGGCGGCAGCGTGCGCACGAACGATATGGAGGCGATGCTGGGCATCCCCGTGGTACCCATTTCCGCGGCCAAGGACGAGGGTGTGGACGAGCTGGTCAGCCATGCTATCCATGTGGCAAAGTACCAGGAGTCGCCGACAAAGCAGGATTTCTGCGATGAGTCGGATCACGGCGGAGCCATTCACCGCTGCATACACGGCATCATGTCGCTGGTCGAGGACCACGCGAAGAGAGCGGGCATACCGATCCGCTTCGCCGCGAACAAGATAATCGAGGGCGACGCGCGCGTTATCGAGGCGCTCGAGCTGTCGCAGAACGAGCGCGAGATGATCGAGCATATTATCCTGCAGATGGAGGAGGAGTGCGGACTCGACCGCGCGGCAGCGATCGCTGACATGCGTTTCTCATTCGTTGAAAAACTCGCCGCGAAATGCGTAGTCAAGCCCGTGGAGAGCAAAGAGCGCGAGCGCAGCGAGAAAATAGACAGGATACTTACGGGCAGATTCACGGCGATCCCCGCGTTTATCGTGATAATGGCGCTGGTTTTCTGGGTAACGTTCGGACTGCTGGGGGCATGGCTTCAGGAGCTGCTCGAGACCGGCATCGATTCGCTGACGGGTATTGTGGACGGGGCATTCGAAGCGTGGAATGTCAACGAAGTACTGCGGTCACTCGTTGTGGACGGCATATTTAACGGCGTAGGAAGCGTGCTCAGCTTCATGCCGATCATACTGATACTGTTTTTCTTCCTCTCGCTGCTCGAGGACACGGGCTATATGGCCAGGGTCGCGTTCGTAATGGATAAACCCTTAAGGCGTCTGGGTCTGTCGGGTCGCAGCATAGTGCCGATGCTCGTCGGTTTCGGCTGCTCGGTACCCGGCGTCATGGCATCGAGAACGTTGCCCTCACAGCGTGACAGAAAGCTCACCATCATGCTGATACCGTTCATGAGCTGTACGGCCAAGCTCCCGATATACGCATTTTTTACCGGCATATTCTTCCCGGAGCATTCGGCGCTCATCATGATCGGGCTCTATCTGTTCGGCATACTCACCGGCATCATCACGGCGCTGGTATCCAAGCATACCGCGTTTAAGGGCGAGGCCGTGCCGTTTGTCATGGAACTGCCCAATTACAGGATGCCCGGCGCGAAAAACGTCATAAGGCTGCTCTGGGAAAAGGCAAAGGATTTCCTGATGAGGGCGTTCACGATCATTTTCGTCGCAACGATCGTCATCTGGTTCCTGCAGACCTTCAACCTGCACCTGGGACTTGCGGAATCCTCGCAGGAGAGCATACTTGCGAGCATCGCGAACATATTCACGCCTATATTCAAACCGATGGGCTTCGGTGACTGGAGGATCGTCACCGCGCTGATCACGGGCTTTATGGCGAAGGAAAGCGTGGTATCGACGCTGTCGGTACTCTTCGGAGACGGATCCGCGCTGCTTGCGGCCGTTGCGCCCGCGGCGGCTCTGGCACTGCTCATATTCTGCCTGCTCTATACGCCCTGCGTTGCTGCGATCGCGTCCGTAAAACGTGAGCTCGGAAGGAAATGGGCCGCGGGCATTGTGCTGTTCCAGTGCGCGGTCGCATGGGTAATGGCGTTTATCGTGTTCCTGATCGCGGGAGCGCTGATGTGAGACCCGTCGCGGAAAAAGCAGACCATATCCGGAGGATCATATGCCTCCGATACTATAATCCAAAGGAGAAACTATATGGCAAGAACTGTCGGATCAAGCGCGGAGCTTAAGAGCCTTCCCGCGTACAAACTCGAATACGAGGAGCATGTGCCGGACTGCAACGGTCAGGGTATGCTGTTCAGACACATCAAGAGCGGCGCGAGAGTAAGCGTCATCTCGAACGATGATGAGAATAAGGTTTTCTGCATCTCATTCAGGACCACGCCCACGGACGATACCGGTGTCGCTCATATCACCGAGCATTCGGTGCTCTGCGGCTCGGACAAATACCCTCCGAAGGATCCTTTCATGGAGCTGGAGAAGAGCTCGCTCAACACATTCCTTAACGCATTTACCTATCCCGACAAGACCTGCTATCCCGTAGCGAGCTGCAACGACGCGGATTTCGCCAATCTGTCGGATGTTTACATGGACGCGGTATTCCATCCCAACACCTATAAGCATGAGGAGATATTCAGGCAGGAGGGCTGGAGATACGAGCTTAACTCAAAGGACGAGCCCATCACGATAAACGGCGTTGTTTACAGCGAAATGAAGGGCGCGTTCTCATCGGCCGAGGACCGTCAGTACAGAGAGCTCACACACGCGCTCTTCCCCGATACGACCTACGGTGTGGAGTCGGGCGGCGACCCGAAGGCCATCCCGGACCTGACCTACGAGCAGTTCCTTGATTTCCACAGGCGCTATTACCATCCGACTAACAGCTATATCTACATCTACGGCGATATGGACGTTGAGGAGCGTCTCGAGTGGCTGGACCGCGAGTATCTCTCCAAATACGACGTTCAGCCGGTGGATTCCGCCGTTACGATGCAGAAGCCCATGGGTGTCAGCGAGATCCATTCGTTCTACCCGATCGGAGAGGACGATACCGAGGAGGATGCGGGATATCTCGCATGGGCATTCACACTGAACCACGCGAACGACCTGCTCGAGAACGCGGCGATGGGCGTGCTCGTGGACGCGCTGTTCAACGTGCCCGGCGCTCCGATCAAGGAGGCTCTCGTAAAAGCCGGCATCGGACAGGACATTTCCTGCTATGTGAGCGATTATATCATGCAGCCTTTTGTGGCAATGGTCATCAGAAATACCTCTGTCGATAAGCTCGATGAGATGAAAAAGATACTTAAGAGCGAGCTGGAACGTCTCGTGCGCGAAGGCGTGGACAAAAAGTCCCTGCTCGGCATCATCAACGGCGGCGAATTCAGATACTGCGAGGCCGATTACGGCTCTGAGCCCAAGGGCCTCGAGTACGGCGTCAATGCGCTCAAGACCTGGCTGTACGACGATACAAAGGCATTCGCGGCTCTGCATGTGAGAGAGTCCTTCGAACCCCTGCGCCGCATGATCGACGAGGGCGGATACGAGAAGCTTATCGCGAAATACATGCTGAACGGCAATAATGTCGTTTTCCAGACCATGGCTCCCCAAAAGGGCATGACCGCCGAGTCGGACAGGGCGCTTGAGGAAAAGCTCGCGGCTTATAAGGCGTCGCTGACTGACGCGCAGCTTGACGAGATGATCGAAAAGACCGCGGCGCTCCGCGCGTATCAGGAGGAGCCTTCGACTCCCGAGGAGCTGGCGACGATCCCTATGCTCGCGCGCGAGGATATCGAGAAAAAGTCGCCCGAACTGATCATTTCCGAAACAGAGATCTGCGGGATACCGACTTATCTGCATGACATCGATACGAACGGGATCGTGTATTTCAAGCTCCTGTTCGATATGGACACGCTTGATATCAAAGACGCGAAATATGCGGCATTCGCGGCTGAATTCGCGGGCAGGATGAATACCGCGAAGCATACGTATCTGGAATTCAACACCGAGGTTAACATATACACGGGCGGTATGGGCATGCGTCCGATCTCGTTCCCGCTGTACGGAACCGACGACGATTACAGGATCGTGATGGCGGCAACCGGCGCGGTGCTCGAGAAGAATCTGGACAAGATGCTCGAACTGCTCGGAGAGGAGCTGCTCGAGACCGATTTCTCGGATCCTGTCAGGATCAGGGAGCTGGCGGGCGAGACCAAAGCCGGCATGCAGTATTCGCTGGCAGCTCGCGGCAACTCTACCGCGGCCGGACACGCGCTGGCCGGACTGGCTTCGGATGCCGTTTACGATGAGCAGTTCAAGGGTCTCGGCATGTACAGGAATATCTGCGCGCTGCTCGAGATGAGCGATGAGGAGATCAAAGAGACCGCGGATTCGATGAAGAGAGTGCTCGCGGATACATTCGGCTGCGACAACATGCTGATCGACGTGACCTGCGGCAAAGATATATTCGAGCGAAATAAGGATAAGTTCGCGGCCTTCGCGAAGCGTTTCTGCAAGGTACGGCATGATTCAAAAAAGCCCGGCGAGCGACTCGGAACGCATTTCCCCGAGAGGACCGTCAGCGAAGGACTCAAGACCGCAGGAGAGGTAAACTATCTCGCGATCGCGGGAAAGAGCGGCAGATGCACGCCCGAAAAGAGCGGCGTGATGGCTGTAGTAAGGCACATCCTCGGCACGGAGTATCTCTGGAATAATGTCAGGGTGCTCGGCGGTGCGTACGGCTCGGGCTTCTCGTTCGATCCTGCAAAGGGCATCGGAACCTTTACGTCATACCGCGATCCTCATCTGGCGAGGACGCTGGATGTTTATAAAAAAGCAGCGGATTTCCTCAGGAATTTCGAAGCGGACGAGAGAACGATGACCAAATTCGTGATAGGCACGATGGGCGGCGTGGACAGACCGTTAAGCTCTTCGGCAAAGGGCGCGAGGGCGCTGGCGGCGACTCTTTCGGGACGCAGCCCCGAGGCTATACAGAAGCAGCGCGACGCGATACTTTCGGCGGATGTCGAAGATATACGTTCCTGCGCGCAGATACTCGATAAGGTGCTCTCGGATTACTGCATCTGCGCGGTAGGCACCGAAGCCAAGCTTAATTCGCATAAGGAAATGTTTGAGACCGTGACAAATCTGCTGTAAGGCAGGGCGGACGAAAGGAGCAAAATGGCAGAATTCAAATCGGGCTTTGTGGCTATGGCGGGCCGCACGAATGTCGGTAAATCAACGCTCATGAACAGGCTGATAGGACAGAAGGTCGCTATCACCTGCAACAAGCCGCAGACAACGAGGACGAGGATCCGCACGATCCTTACAGAGGAGCGCGGACAGGCGATATTCATCGATACTCCCGGCATACACCAGGCAAAGACCAAGCTCGGCAAATTCATGGTGGACGCCGCGGAGCGCACCTTAAACGAGGTGGATCTGATCCTCTGGCTCGTGGAGCCCGTGGACTCGGTCGGCCCGGGTGACAGGCACATCGCGGAGCTGCTCAGCGGGAACAGCACTCCGAAGGTTCTGGTCATCAACAAGATCGACACGGTGCCCGCGGAGAAGGTGCTCTCGATGATCGCCATGTACAAGGACCTCGCGGATTTCGACGAGATCGTGCCCGTGAGCGCTTTAAACGGCAGGAACGAGGATGACCTGAAAGGCGTTATATTCAAGCTCCTTCCCGAGGGGCCGATGTACTACGATGAGGATGAGCTGACCGATCAGCCCGAGAGGCAGATCGCAGCCGAGATCATCAGGGAGAGCGCGCTGAAGAACTTAAGCGATGAGATCCCCCACGGCATAGCTGTCGGGATCGAGCTCATGAAGGAACGCAAAAAGGGCGGCGGATACATTAATTACGAAGAGGATCCCGAGGATCTGATCGAGCGCCGCGGCGGCGCGGACGAAGAGGACGATGAACCGGACGGTCCCGTAGTGTTTGATACGGGTGCCGGATCCGGAAAAGCAAAGGAACCGCAGATAGGCACGGGTCTGTTTGACATCGAGGCAACGATCGTATGCGAGCGTGACTCTCACAAGGGCATCATAATCGGCAAAGGCGGCGCGATGCTCAAAAAGATCGGCACCGACGCGCGTCTGCAGATGGAGGCGCTGCTCGGGTTCAGAGTCAATCTCAAGCTCTTTGTCAAGGTCAAAAAGGACTGGCGCAATTCCGATTTCCTGCTGAAGAATTACGGATTCAGGGACGAGCCGGACGATGAGGAGTAAGTAATGGCCGGAGAAGTAACCGTACACGGGATCGTGCTGACATCGATGCCGGTCAACGATTTTGACCGCAGGATCACGATTCTCACAAGTGAAAGAGGCAGGATAACTGCTTTCGCAAAAGGCGCACGCAGACCGACGGGCGCCTTCTTGGCGTGTACGCGGGGCTTCACTTACGGCGAGTTCACGCTGTTTGAGGGCAGGGATGCCTACAGCGTCAAATCGGTCGACAAGACCAGGTATTTCAAGGAACTCGAGGAGGATCTCGAGGGAATGTATTACGGGATGTACTTCTGCGAGCTGGCAGGCGCGTTCACGCGTGAGGAGCTTGAGGAGGCGGGGCAGATGAAGCTGCTGTATCTGGCGCTGCTCGCGCTCGCCAAAAAGACCATGCCGGCCCGCCTGATACGCTGCGTTTACGAGCTGAGGGCCATCACGATCTACGGAGAGGGCATGAGGACCGACGGCGAGTACTATACCGCCCGATACAACGGCCTGAACGCCGAAAACTACGCAGGCTCGGTAAAGGTCAGCGAGACCGCGCTCTATACGGTGCGATATATCGAGCGGACACCGCTCAAGGAGCTTTTCTCGTTTAAGGTGAGCGATGAGGTGATGGACGAGCTCGAGCGGATCACGAGGGATTACATGGAGAGCAAGACGGAGCGCAGGTTCAAAAGCCTCGAAGTGCTTGAAACTATCCTGTGATAAATCGGTTGCGCAAATTGCGGAACGTTATTGCATTTATTCCGCGTTCGGATATAATAGTCAACAGTTATTAAAGAACGAAAGGCAGGACTCATATGACAAAGAATGTTTTTTTCGAACAGCTGGAGAAGTACGGACAGCAGAAGTTTATCGGCACATTTGAAGGGCTCCAGGCCTCAGATCAGGCGAAGATCTTAGAGCAGGCGGATCTGCTCGATTTCAACATGATCGCGGACGTGGACGTAAAGCAGCAGGAGCTGCCCAGAGGCGTGATCGAGCCCATCAAGACGCTCACGATAGAGGAATATAAGGACAAGGCGACGCATTACCGCGAGATCGGCCTCGAGGCGATCATGGCGGGAAAGATCGGCGCTCTGCTGCTCGCGGGCGGCATGGGCACGAGACTCGGTTACGACCATGCGAAGGGCATGTACGATATCGGCATCACAAAGCCCGTGTTCATTTTCCAGAGAACCATAGAGAATATCATGGACGTTACAAAGGAGGCCGGCTGCTGCATACATCTCTATGTCATGACGAGTCATCTGAACGATACCGAAACGCGCGAGTTCTTTAAGGAGCACAACTATTTCGGATACGACGGAAACTATGTGCATTTCTATATGCAGGATATGGCTCCCTGCCTCGACAGAGAGGGCAATATGTTCCTCGCTTCCGAGGACGCGATCGCAATGTCTCCCAACGGCAACGGCGGATTCTATTCCTCGCTCGTCAACAGCGGCTTAGGTAAGCAGATGCATGAGGCAGGCATCGAGTACATCAACGTATTCGCGGTGGACAATGTGCTGCAGAGGATCGCGGATCCCGTATTCGTAGGCGCTACGATCGAGAGCGGATGCGCTACGGGCGCGAAGGTTGTTGCCAAGGCGGCTCCTGATGAGAGAGTCGGCGCGATCTGCCTTGAGGACGGCACTCCCTCGGTTGTCGAGTATTACGACATGACTCCCGAGCTGATGGCGGCAAAGCTTGAAGACGGCACTCCCGCATACAATTTCGGCGTTATATTAAATTACCTGTTCAGGGTTAAGGATATCGACGAGGTAGTCAGCAGCAAGCTGCCCGTGCATCTCGTAAACAAAAAGGTGCCTTATCTCGACTATGTTGACGGAAAGCCCGAGACCGTGGCGCCCGAGAAGCCCAACGCGTTCAAGCTTGAGACGCTTTCGCTCGATCTGGTTCATCTGACCGATTCCTGCCTGCCTTTCGAGGTAGTGCGCGAGAAGGAGTTTGCTCCGATCAAGAATCCTACCGGCATCGATTCGGTCGAGAGCGCGAGAAAGCTGCTGCAGGACTGCGGCTACGTACTGTAAAAGCGTAAGGGGATGCAACTGCCCCTTGCAAAATGCCTGCGATACGTTTAAAATACATTGAAAAGTTTGTCGGCGAAGACGCGTGACCGCGCGCAAAGAAAAGCCGGCACGGAACGGAGAGATATATGGAAAAGACAATGGATATGATCGTTGCGCTGGCCAAGGCCAGAGGCTTTGTTTACCCGGGCTCGGAGATCTACGGCGGTCTCGCGAACACCTGGGATTACGGAAACCTCGGCGTTGAGCTCAAGAACAACGTCAAGAAGGCCTGGTGGAAGAAGTTCATCCAGGAAAACCCTTATAATGTCGGCGTAGACTGCGCCATCCTCATGAACCCCCAGACATGGGTGGCTTCGGGGCACCTCGGCGGATTCTCGGATCCCCTGATGGACTGCAAGGAGTGTAAGGAACGTTTCAGAGCCGACAAGCTCATCGAGGATTACGCTGCAGAGAAGGGCATCGAGCTGCCCAAGCCCGTAGACGCATTCACACAGGAAGAGATGAAGAAATATATCGATGACAACAACATCTGCTGTCCTTCCTGCGGCAAGCACAATTTCACAGACATCCGTCAGTTCAATCTGATGTTCAAGACCTTCCAGGGCGTTACCGAGGACGCCAAGAACGTTGTTTATCTGCGTCCCGAGACCGCTCAGGGTATTTTCGTAAACTTCAAGAACGTACAGCGTACTTCCCGCAAAAAGGTACCCTTCGGTATCGGTCAGATCGGTAAGTCCTTCCGCAACGAGATCACGCCCGGCAACTTCACCTTCCGTACACGTGAGTTCGAGCAGATGGAGCTGGAGTTTTTCTGCAAGCCCGGTACCGACCTTGAGTGGTTCCAGTACTGGAGAGGCTTCTGCCGTGACTGGCTGATCAGCCTCGGCATCAAGGAAGACGAGATGAGACTGCGCGATCATGATCCGGCAGAGCTGGCATTCTATTCAAAGGGCACCACGGACATCGAGTTCCTGTTCCCGTTCGGATGGGGCGAGCTCTGGGGTATCGCGGATCGTACGGATTATGATCTTACACAGCATCAGAACGTATCGAAGGAGGATATGAGCTACTTCGATGACGAGACCAACGAGCGCTATGTGCCTTACGTTGTTGAGCCTTCGCTCGGCGCCGACCGCGTAACGCTGGCATTCCTCTGCGCAGCATACGACGAGGAGGAGCTCGAGGGCGGCGACAAGCGTACCGTGCTTCATTTCCATCCCGCACTGGCACCCGTTAAGGTCGGCATCCTGCCTCTTTCCAAGAAGCTTAACGAGGGCGCGGAGAAGATCTACGCCGAGCTGTCCAAGGAGTGGAACTGCGAGTTCGACGACCGCGGCAATATCGGTAAGAGATACCGCCGTCAGGACGAGATCGGAACGCCTTACTGCGTAACCTACGATTTCGAGTCCGAGAACGACAACTGCGTGACCGTTCGTGAGCGCGATACCATGGCTCAGGTACGCATCCCGATCGCGGAGCTGAAAGCTTATTTAGCCGAGAGATTGGCTTTTTAAGCCAATTTCTCGGCATCGACCAACGAGCGGCAGAGGAATTTTGCGACAGCAAAAACCTCGAGAGCGAACTTGGTCGGAATCGCAAAGCGATTCATTCCTTATAAGACTTTTAAAAATATGCCGCAATTCAGTCGTATTGCGGCATATTTTGGATAGGAGACCATATATGTGCGGAATATCCGGATACATCGGGCGCAAGAGTGCGGCCCCGATCGTTCTTGAGGGTTTGTCGAAACTGGAATACAGAGGCTATGATTCCGCGGGCATCGCAGTCCGCGACGGCGATCACGATTTTGAAGTGGTCAAGGCTAAGGGCAGACTCAAAACACTCTATGAGAAAACCGACGGCGGGAATTCGCTGCGCGGAACCTGCGGCATAGGACATACACGCTGGGCGACTCACGGCGAGCCGTCCGAGACGAACGCGCATCCGCATCTTTCCGACGATTACAACGTTGTCGGAGTGCATAACGGCATCATCGAGAACTACAAGGAGCTCAAGGACAAGCTCCTGCGCAAGGGCTATACTTTCTACAGCCAGACAGACACAGAAGTAGCCGTAAAACTCGTTGATTACTACTACAAAAAATACAATATCGGCCCCGTTGACGCCATCGCGAAGGCAATGGTCAGGATCAGGGGCTCATACGCGCTCGCGCTGATGTTCAAGGAGTACCCGAACGAGATCTGGGTAGCCCGCAAGGACAGCCCGCTCGTTATCGGCGTTGAGGACGGCGAGACCTATCTGGCTTCCGACGTTCCCGCGATACTTAAATACACGCGCAGCGTTTACTACATCGACAATCTCGAGTTCGGACGCTTAAGGGCGGGAGAGGTGACCTTCTTCAATCTGGACGGCGATGAGGTCGCAAAGGAGCCCACAACGGTCGAGTGGGATGCTAAGGCTGCCGAGCGCGGCGGTTTTGAGCATTTCATGATCAAGGAGATACATGAGCAGCCGCAGGCGGTCGAGAACACGCTGAACGCGCTCGTTAAGGACAACAGGATCAGCTTCGGCGACGATGTGCTGCCCGATGAGGTGCTGAGGGACATTTCCTCGGTTACGATAGTCGCGTGCGGTTCGGCATGGCATGTCGGTATGGCCGCGCAGTACGTCATCGAAGATCTGGCGGGCATCCCGGTCAGGGTCGAACTCGCGTCGGAGTACCGCTACAGGCCCGTGATAGCGGACCCTAAGGGGCTCGTGGTCATCATATCGCAGTCGGGAGAGACAGCTGATAGCCTCGCGGCTTTGAGACTCGCAAAGGAAAAGGGCATCAGGACGCTCGCGATAGTAAATGTGGTGGGCAGCACGATAGCCAGGGAGGCGGACCGCGTGATCTACACGCTGGCGGGCCCCGAGATAGCTGTTGCGACCACAAAGGCTTATTCGGCGCAGCTCATCGTGTCTTATCTTATCGCGATGCAGGCGGCGCTCGTCAGAAAAACGATCACCGAAGAAAAATACGGTATGCTGATCGGCGAGCTGTTCACGATACCCGCAAAGATATCAAAGATCCTCGAGGACAAAGACAGGATCCAGTGGTTTGCAGCAAAATACGCATACGCGAAGGACGTATTCTTCATCGGACGCGGACTCGATTACGCGATCTGCCTTGAGGGGAGCCTCAAGATGAAAGAGATCTCGTACATCCATTCCGAGGCCTATGCGGCGGGTGAATTAAAGCACGGCACCATATCCCTGATCGAGGACGGAACGCTGGTAGTAGGCGTGCTCACGCAGGGCAGGATCATCGAAAAGACCGTCAGCAACATGGTTGAGGTCAAGAGCCGCGGAGCATACCTGATGGGACTGACGAGCTACGGACATTACGAGATCGAGGATACGGTCGATTTCTGCTGCTACATACCCAAGATCGACGAGCACTTTACAGCGAGTCTCGCGGTAGTGCCGCTCCAGCTTCTCGGATACTATCTGTCGGTCGCAAAGGGCCTCGATGTGGACAAGCCCAGAAACCTCGCAAAAAGTGTTACGGTAGAGTAAATAAGCATATATCGGCTGCCTGATCGCGGGCAGCCGTTTTTTTTATTGAAATTTCATAATTTTCTTTATTTTTTGGGACCGCTGTGATATAATAACGTGTTGTGAAACCAGGAAGAAAAATGAAAAAAACAGATAATTAGGAGGAAAAAAATCTTTATGAAGAAATGGGTCTACCTGTTCAGCGAAGGAAGCGCTGACATGAGGAACCTTCTCGGCGGAAAGGGCGCTAACCTTGCCGAGATGACCAACATCGGAATGCCCGTACCTCAGGGCTTCACGATCACAACCGAAGCCTGCACCCAGTACTATGAGGACGGCAAGCAGATCAATCCCGAGATTCAGGCTCAGATTGACGAATACGTTATTAAGCTCGAAGAGATGACCGGAAAGAAGTTCGGCGACAAGGAGAATCCCCTTCTCGTATCGGTTCGTTCCGGAGCACGCGCTTCGATGCCCGGTATGATGGACACCATTCTTAACCTGGGCTTAAACGAAGACGTTGTTAATACATTGGCAGAGAAGTCCGGCAATCCCCGCTGGGCATGGGACTGCTACAGAAGATTTATCCAGATGTTCTCCGACGTTGTTATGGAAGTCGGCAAGAAATATTTCGAAGAGCTCATCGACCAGATGAAGGCCAAGAAGGGCGTTACTCAGGACGTTGAGCTGACAGCGGACGACCTTAAGGAGCTGGCTAACCAGTTCAAGGCCGAGTACAAGTCAAAGCTCGGCGAGGATTTCCCTTCAAATCCCAGAGTTCAGCTTGCTGAGGCTATCAAGGCCGTATTCCGTTCATGGGATAACCCCAGAGCAAACGTTTACAGACGTGACAACGATATCCCTTATTCATGGGGTACCGCCGTTAACGTACAGAGCATGGCATTCGGAAACATGGGCGATGACTGCGGCACAGGCGTAGCATTCACACGTAACCCCGCTACCGGCGAGAAGGGCCTCTTCGGTGAGTTCCTTACCAACGCGCAGGGCGAGGACGTTGTTGCCGGCGTTCGTACTCCTATGAAGATAACCGAGATGGCTGAGAAGTTCCCCGAGGCATTCGAGCAGTTCAAGCAGGTTTGCCAGAACCTCGAGAATCACTACAGGGATATGCAGGACATGGAGTTCACCGTTGAGCACGGAAAGCTCTTCATGCTCCAGACCCGTAACGGTAAGCGTACCGCTCAGGCAGCTCTCAAGATCGCATGCGATCTCGTTGACGAAGGCATGAGGACCGAGGAAGAGGCTGTTGCCATGATCGATCCCCGTAACCTCGACACCCTGCTCCATCCTCAGTTCGATAAGGACGCGGTTGCACGCGCGAGGATCATGGGCAAGGCACTCGGTGCAGCTCCCGGCGCCGCATGCGGTAAGATCGTATTCACCGCAGAGGACGCAAAGGAATGGGCAGCACGCGGCGAGAAGGTCGTTCTCGTTCGTCTCGAGACCTCACCCGAGGACATTGAGGGCATGAAGGCCGCACAGGGCATCCTGACCGTTCGCGGCGGTATGACCTCACACGCAGCCGTAGTTGCACGCGGTATGGGTACCTGCTGTGTATCGGGCTGCTCCGACATCGTTATGAATGAGGCTGCCAAGACATTCACTCTCGGCGGCAAGACATATTCCGAAGGCGACATGATCTCCTTCGACGGCACCACCGGCAACATCTACGACGGAGCCATCAGAACCGTTGACGCTACCATCGCAGGTGAGTTCGGACGCATCATGGCATGGGCGGACAAGTACCGCAAGCTCAAGGTTCGTACCAACGCCGACACACCCCGCGACGCTCAGAAGGCTCGCGAGCTCGGCGCAGAGGGTATCGGACTTTGCCGTACAGAGCACATGTTCTTCGAGGAGAACCGTATCGAGGCATTCCGTGAGATGATCTGCTCCGATACCAAGGAAGAGCGCGAGGAGGCTCTCGAGAAGATCCTTCCTCTGCAGCAGGGTGACTTCGAGAAGCTGTTCACCGCTATGGAGGGCAACCCCGTTACCATCCGTTTCCTTGATCCGCCTCTGCATGAGTTCGTTCCCACCGATCCCGCCGACATCGAGAAGCTGGCTAAGGCTAAGGGCAAGACCGTTGAACAGATCAAGGCTATCATCGAGAACCTTAAGGAGTTCAACCCCATGATGGGTCACCGCGGATGCCGTCTGACCGTAACCTATCCCGAGATCGCGGTTATGCAGACCAAGGCTATCATCCGTGCCGCCGTTAACGTTCAGAAGTCACATCCCGACTGGCATGTAGAGCCCGAGATCATGATCCCTCTGACCGGCGACGTTAAGGAGTTCACATACGTTAAAAAGACCGTTATCGAGACTGCTGACAAGGAGATCGCGGCAGCAGGCATCGGCCTTAAGTACGAAGTAGGTACCATGATCGAGATCCCCCGTGCAGCTCTTACAGCTAACGAGATCGCTAAGGAAGCTGAGTTCTTCTGCTTCGGTACCAACGACCTGACCCAGATGACCTACGGCTTCTCACGTGACGATGCCGGCAAGTTCCTTGAGGCATACTACAAGGCAAAGATCTTCGAGAACGATCCTTTCGCAAAGCTCGACCAGAGCGGCGTAGGTCAGCTCATGGAGATCGCCATCGAGAAGGGTAAGTCGGTTCGCCCTAACCTCCACTGCGGTATCTGCGGCGAGCACGGCGGCGATCCTTCATCCGTAGAGTTCTGCCACAAGATCGGCCTTGACTACGTAAGCTGCTCACCTTTCAGAGTTCCGATCGCAAGACTTGCGGCAGCACAGGCAGCAATTAATTCTAAGAATTAATTGCATCGCCCAACGAGCGGCAGAGGAATTTTGCTTCGAATGTATTAATCGAAGCAAAAACCTCGAGAGCGAACTTGGGCGGAATCGCGAAGCGATTCGTACCTTGTATTATCAACGCAAGGTAGGGCTATCGTTAGGATAACAGTTACGGTTTATATGTAAATACTATATTCACCCTCTGGGAAATTGCTCTCGGAGGGTGAGTTTTTAAGGAAGATTAGAACTACAGAATGCCTTGAAAATGAAGAAAGCGGAGCAGTTATGGACGACATAAAAAAAGATCCTTTTGAAGAATATATAAAGAACCTTCCGCCTACACGAAAAGAGATGGGGCAGGCTTGGTCTGCGGCGATCGGTTTGCAGGACGTAGATGGGTTAAAGCCTTCAAAGTATCTTTATGAAACGGCAAAGAAGAATATCGAAGGTGAAATATCCATTGATGAAGCCGGAACGCTGATTCATTCGTATTACGAGAGCAAATCCGGGAGAGCAGAGCATGGTACTGAAGAGGCCGACAAGGTATCGCAGCGTATCGCAAAGATTCTTTTTGAAAAAGCTTTTGTCTTCTCGCCGGCACAGTATATTTCTATACATAGAGAGCTGTTTCAGGGGATTTATTCTCATGCCGGAACATTGAGAGAGTATAATATTACAAAGGATGAATGGGTGCTTGACGGCGATACTGTATCATACGGCAGTGCCTATGATCTTCGGGAAACTCTGGAATATGATTTCTCTCAGGAACGGCAGTTTAGGTATAACGGCTTAACTATGATGGAGACTGTTCACCATCTGGCAGATTTTATTTCCCGCCTTTGGCAGATTCATATTTTCGGTGAGGGTAATACACGCACAACTGCGGTATTCTTTATCAAATATCTCAGATCATTGGGCTTTGATGCGGATAATGATCTGTTCGCAGAGCATTCATGGTATTTCAGGAATGCTTTGGTACGAGCTAATTACAGCAATCTTCAAAAGGGTATTTATGAAACTACGGAATATTTGGAACTGTTCCTGCGGAATCTGCTCATGAATGAGAAAAACGAGCTTCATAACCGGGATATGCATGTCAGCGGTAAGTTGACCCGGAAACAGACCGGTGACCCGATAAATGACCCGATAAATGACCCGATAAATGACCCGATAAATGACCCGATAAATGACCCGATAAAAAAGGCGGAACCGAATGAGAGAGAAAAGCAGATTATTGATTTGCTACGATCTCATAAGGGTTTGACCAGAAGCAAGATGGCAGAAATGCTTGGTTGTTCCGAGGCTACTGTTAAGAGAACGATACAGACCATGACCCAAAAGGGATTGCTTCGTAGAATAGGATCCAACAAAACGGGAGAATGGATTATTACGGAATGATTTTTGCCATTCGGTTATCGAAAAGAATATATATTCAGGACATCAATTCAAAATGATTTTTCCTGACTTCGATAAGACCGTCTTTTTTCATTTTGCCAAGTTCCTTTGAGAGATGTAGCTTAATCACAGCCTCTCTCGTTTATGAGGTTGCTGTATCGAGCAGAGCGCGTGATCTATACATGGGGAGCCTTTATGAACAATACAGACAAACTGATTACGCCTTTTGGCGAGATTAAAATATTGATAGATGGTGCCTCTTTTCCCTATCATGCCGACAAAGGAAAGAGTACGAAAGAGTTTTGTTCAGATCTTTTGGGGAGATATCAGATCACGATCAAATATGTTCCGGATGGAAAAGAACATCACATAGCCTGCATATTTGATTCTACAGGCTCATTTGAAAGCTCTTCGGAAAGCGGTGAACGCTTAGAATGTCAAAGTTTTTATAATGAACATAGATTCAAGATGTCTATAGGACTCGAATGTGATATAGCTCTTTTTGATGGAAAACACCCTTCAGGCGATTATGATTATGATGCTGATTATTTGGATAATGGAATGGAATTCATTATTGGTCCTGACACTAAAACCGAAATCTATAAATTCGGAATTGCTTGGATAGATGATGTAGGATTCGATGATCCGATAGATCAAGAAAATGATCGGGATGCACAGACTTGGTTTGGAGCGGACCCATCGATTCCGCTGTAGATATTTGCGATAATATAATACAGGATAACGGTTTATGGAATTACGAGAGATTAGAGATAATGAAATAGAATTGCTACAGGATTTTCTGTATGAGGCAATCTATATCCCGGTAGGGGTAGAACCGCCTGCCAGAGAGATTATATATCAGCCTGAACTGAAGATTTACTATGAGAATTTTGGAATAGGCGAGGCGGATTACTGCATTGTTGCAGATGATGACAGCAGGGTAATCGGAGCGGTCTGGACGCGGATAATGAATGATTACGGCCATGTAGATGATAACACCCCATCATTTGCTATATCACTATACAAGGAATACCGAGGGCAGGGTATTGGAACACGCATGATGAATGAGATGCTTGCACTGCTTAAAGAGAAGGGATATAAGCGAGCATCCCTTGCTGTACAGAAAGCCAATTATGCGGTTCGGATGTATGAGAAAGTTGGATTCAAGACCGTGGATGAGAATGAAGAAGAATATATTATGGTTTGCGAGTTATGAAAAGAATGAAACGGAATTTTATGTGTCCAGGAGTATGTGAGGTACGAATATGCATAAATTAATCATGCTTCGCGGGAACTCTGGGAGCGGAAAAACTACGGTAGCCAAGGGGCTGCAGACACTTTTCGGACGAGGTACCATGGTCCTTTCACAGGATATGATCAGAAGAGAAGTGCTTAAAGAAAGGGATGGAATAGATCCTCCGGCACTTCCACTGATAAAACAGATGCTTGAGTACGGAAGTAAAAACTGCGAAGTGGTCATATTGGAAGGGATATTTATTGCGGATTGGTATCGAGAACTATTTGAAGCAGCAATCGGACTATAT
>JAEEGI010005809.1_pt1 | contig 28247 bp, 21 predicted proteins | sample 8958751 | NCBI WGS metagenome assembly JAEEGI01 (sample SAMN16246545, study PRJNA631951) | gut metagenome | biome: gut microbiome; feature: rumen; material: KS-attached | host: Bos | place: Iran: Karaj | collected 2018-10 | reverse complement strand
ACTAGTGACGGACAGAGTCGCAAGAAAGCCTACACTCTGTGGGAGAGCAACCTTGTGGCAAGCCGGGATGTGGGCAAGGTGAAATCGCTGCAGCAGATTCACGCTTACCTTTTTGGCGGTCTTTACGACTTTGCCGGCAAAATACGTACGAAAACTATAGCCAAGGGCAATACCTTGTTTTGTTTGGCAGAGCATCTGCACAGCTATCTTAAGACTGTTGAATCTATGCCCGAATCTTCATACGATGAGATTGTAGATAAATACGTAGAGATGAATGCCGCACATCCGTTTATGGAAGGCAATGGCCGCTCGACACGCATCTGGCTCGATATGATTTTCAAGAAACGCCTTAAAAAATGCGTTGACTGGAGCAAGATAGACAAACGAGAATACCTCGACGCCATGATAGAAAGTCACACCGACAGCAGCAAGATACGCATGTTGCTACAACAGGCCCTTACCGACCGCATCGACGACCGAGAGATATTTATGAAAGGCATCGACTATTCATATTATTACGAGCAGGAAGAATAATAAACGAAAAAAAACGTATCTTTGCAGGGTGAAATAGTATTGCATACCGAAGATGAAAAACGTTGTAGAAATACCAAAGACACAGGTTGTTATGGCTTTTGTGGCCACTTGTATTGAGACAACAGCACGTTGGCTGGGGACCTCCTATAAAGAAGTGTACCAGCGGATGAAACGTGTGAATCTGATTGAGCAGTACATACTTCCGCATTACGAGACGCTGCATACCGAGAGCCGCGAAAATTTGGCGGAAGATCTGGTGGAATGTCTGAACAATTGGGAGGGCAGGAAATGAGTGAAGCGATGGAACAGAAGCAATATGAAGACCCTGCAAAATCGCCTGTCATACAGGAGATTATCATGAGCAACCGCATTGGCGCCATATCAATGGAGTTGTCCAAACGGCTCAATATCGAACCCTTGAGAGCGCTCCAACTGTTTTACGAAAGCCAGACCTGCGCCGACCTGCATGATAAATCCACTGGCCTTTATCTTTATGGAGATTTATATGTGGCGGATGAGTTTATGAGGGAAAAAGGGTATGAGGGGTAGAAAGGTTTTTCTAAATTCGGAAAAAAAGTGTATCTTTGCAGAATAATCGTGGCTATTATCCACAATAACGTTATGAACTTTCCAATTAACAACCCAAAATGAGTTATAAAATACCAACGGAAGACGATTTAAATGCATTTAGAAAGAAACTAAAAGATGCTTTAGGTGAAGATTATGAGGTAGAGATTAAGAAAGAAGTTTCTGATCAATTTGGCATAGTAAAAAAGACCTATGATCTTGTTGTTTTTTATCGTGAAAATGCCGTATGTGGAATTGAATATAAATCTTCGCTTGAGATACCATCATATAAATATCTATTCAAGTTTGGGCATATTGAAAAATTGAATCATATAGGTCTGAAATATAGTTTAGTCTATTTTGGTCAGGATAATGAAGTTCTATTTTGGTCTAAAGATAGTGTCGGTTACAAATCTTTCACATTTGAAGACGTAATCACAGCAATCAAAGGCAATCAAACTTGTGGTAAACGTTTTACACCAAGTGAGATTGTGACGAAATTCTTTGGGGTAGAAGAAATCAAGGACTGTAGAATACAACAAGTTGATGGTCTTAAATCATTATTTAATGAAAACACTCTAGTATATGACGAAGAAAAAGCTACTATGTGGTTGAAAACTGAAGCAGAAGATGAATTCTTTAAGATTTTGCTTGGACAAGAAGATAATAAAAATGAGATAAAGCATGTTTGTAGATATACATCATTAAAATCATTATTCTACATTATGAAAGAGAGCAATCAAGTGATGTGTAGCATTACTTGCATGAATGATAAGGGAGAAACTTCGTATGCTGATAAATACGTTGGATATGGAGCTTTCGCTAGATCATCCAGTACTATAAAAGAAGATAATGACTGTTTTATACTTTCATGCTGCAAAGAGAGCAAGAAGGATGATTTGACTATGTGGAGATTGTATGGAAATGATGGGGGTGGTGTATGCCTTGGATATAAAGTGAATATGTCAATTATTGATAATAAAGAGTTCTTCTTCGCTCCCGTTTCTTATGGGATAGAAAAGAATAATCATCCGGAATTAAATTTTATACGTTTAATTAAACATTGGGAAGAAAGAGGTTGGAGTTTTGTGTTTAAACGATGGTATATATGGAAACACTTTTTTAAGTCATATTTGTTTAAAGACGAAAAGGAAGTTAGATTACTCTATATATGGACTAAAGAAAATGAGGAAAAACCAGAATGGATTATGGATTCTACCAATAACATCGTTAGTAGGATTTGTAAATTCCCATTTAATAATAACAGATTTCCTCTTACTTTAGACAAGGCCATAATAGGACCAAAATGCCCCGAGCAAGAAAGTAATGTCGCCCAATTCAATTATATGAATGAACAATTGAATTTGATGCAATACAGTTGGATAAAGCCTGCTGTAATTCCATCAGAAATAATGGATTATAGATAATATTGATTGTTTGGATGCATTGTGGTTTGGTAACATAACAATCTAAAAATTGTATATTTGTGTGTATGAGGCCGTTTTAGAACAATAGAGCAACCTCATTTTAATAAAACATTATTTATAAAGGCATCTAAAGTGCCGCCATTCTAATCAATTTGCCACCACCACTTTCCTTGCTGGATGGTTGCCGACTTTTACAAAATACACTCCGCGGTTGCGCACGGCAATCTCGGCTGTTTCCTTTACTATGGCGTTATATATCACCCTGCCGAGCACATTGGTAACAAACACGCGTTCGTTGCTAACGCCCTCCAACAAAATGTGGCCGTTGGCAGTGCGGATGGAAATGTTGTCGTTTTCCGCCTCTGCAATGCCTTGGTTGGAAGTGAAAAAGGCGATGAGAATTGTATCCTGCGTAACGGTAATTGAACGAGGATTCTGCGTGTTGCCGTCACTCCAGCGGGTAAAGGTGTAACCTGTGTTTGGAAGTGCCACAATTATTGCCTGTGGATTTAATCTAGAGGGTTGTGTTATTATCTGTATCGTTCCTTTGTTGGTGTCTTCAGAAATAACATTGAAGTTATACCACGATTGTGATTGTTGCGTAAAATATGCTATTATTGTTGTATCCTGTGTAATAGTTATGGTTCGTCTGGCATTACTATCTCCATCACTCCAATGCGAGAAATATAATCCATTGTTTGGAGTGGCAATAATGGTTATTTGTGGATTGCTACAGCTCGGAGTCCCAATGACTTGTACAGTGCCATAAGTGGTATCATTTGAAGAAATAGATACCGAGAACGTGAATGTTTCCGAAATATATGGAAATGTGTTTTGTAACGAAGTGGTATACCAAGACAATTTGCCACAAGGTACAAGTATAGAAGTGTTTTGTGGTACATTACCATAGGTTTGAACACTGTAGACAGGTGGTATAAGACCAAGAAATTTAATTTGGCGCATTCCTGAACACCCATAAAATGCGTAATTTCCTATACTATTTAGGTTTTTACCAACTACTACAGAACTCAGACCACCACAATATGCAAAAGCATAGTCTCCTATACTTACAACAGAATCTGGGATTGTTAATGTTGTTATTCTGCTATTTTTGCTGAAAATGTAATTTGGAATTCGTTGGACATCATCAGCTATTTCAATTGTTGTGAGCGATGTGTCAGTATAGCCAAACAATTCATAGTTTTGTGTGTAAGAACAGTTTATGGCATTGTATCTTACCATTCGCAAATTGCTACAATTAGAGAATGCCATCATGCCAATATTGCGTACTCTTTTGCCAATTTTTAGAGTGTCCAAAGCAGTGTTGTAAAATGCATAATCTCCAATTTGTTGCAAGGAATCAGAAGTTGTTAAGGATGTCAATCCTGTGCAATTATAAAAAGCATATTTTTCAATATTTGTGGTTGAATTAGAAATAATTGCTGTTTTTATTGCCGTATCGCCATAAAAGGAAAAAGCTCTTATAGCGTCAACATTGTTGGGTATGACCAAGTTCGTAATTAAAGAGTCGTTGATATACAAGTTTTTGGTATAGCTTATTGGATTTTTGTTTGCAATATCAAAACCAATATTGCACCACTGAGCTACGGTGCCTAAATAATTTGTTTTTGTCAAGCGTGTGCAACCATAAAAAGCCTTCTCTTTAAAATTAAAAACAGAACTTGGTATTGTTACGGATATGAGGGCTGTATCACCATAAAAAGCGAAAGCATTAATAGTGTCTATTGTGTTTGGTATAACCAAATTTGTAACCAAAGAATTATTATTGTACAAATTATGTGAAAAATAAATGGGATTACTAGTATAATCTTCAAATTTTATCTTACACCACTGGCCTATTGTTCCCATAAAATTAGTTCGTTGCAAGGATGAACATCCAGAAAAAGCGTTTCTTTCAATATATAGAATTGTATCATTGAGTGTTAGCGAAGCAAGATTTGTGCAATTTTGGAAAGCACATTTTTCAATTTTTCTAACTGAGGCTGGGATTGTTAAAGAGGTTAATCCAGTATTATAAAAGGCATACTCACCGATAGTTTCAACAGAGTTGCCTATGGTTACTGTGTCAAGGCAGTTAGAGTTATAAAAAGTGTTTTTGCCTATGCTGGTTATGGAGTCAGGTATTATAAAGGATGTCAAGCGTGTATTACTAAACGCATAATTTCCAATAGTTGTTAACGAACTTGGTATAGTAATTGACGAAAGCCATGTGTAACAAAAAGCATAACTGCCAATTATTGAAAGAGAATTGCCTAAGATTACAGATCTAAGGTTTGTGCATTGTCCGAAAGCGACACTGTCAATTTTTACTACAGAATTGCCAATAGTTACAGAATCTATAGCAGTACAATTGTTGAAAGCGTAAGCTCCAATTGCTTTTACAGAATCAGGTATTCTAACGATTGTTAAACCTGTACAATTTTGAAAAGCAAATGGTGGAATATATTTTACATTATTTCCTATTGTGAGGCTCTGCAAATGGCCTCGATTTGGGAACACCCGATTTCCAAATGATATACAGCTATCAGCATTGAATTTGATGGTGTGTATGCTGTCGCAACCGTTAAACGCACTAGGGGGTAAACATCTTACTCTTCTGCCAATAGTTAATGTATCTACTTTGTTGCCATCAAAAATTGTTCCAGCAATATTACAATTGATTGCATTGAATTCTATTGTTTTTAAATACCAACAATTGCAAAATACGGAACTTGGTAAGTTTTTTACATTGTCACCAATTGTGAGATTCTGAAAATTACCACAACAAAAAAATGGCGTACCTGCATAAACACAGCTGTCAGCATTGAAGTTGACCGTTATCAACCCACAAATATAGAAAGCATGCACACCTAGGTATGAAATGTTGTGTGGAATATCTATAGAAATAAGGTTGTAGCAATTGCGGAACGCATAGTCACCAATTTTTATTACGGAGTTTGGAATGATATAGTTGCTATCAGCCTTGTTTGCTGGGTAAACAATTAATGTGTCTTGGTTATAACTAAACAAGACTCCATCAACAGATGAGAAATGAGTGTTCCCGGTCAATACATTTATTGCAGTCAAACTATAGCATCCGGCAAATGTGCCATAGGTTATAGCTTGATTTCTTGATATGGATGTAACGGTATTAGGTATGGTTAAAGATATTAGACTTGCACAATCTTGGAAAGCTCTGTCTCCTATTCGTGTAACAGAATAAGTCCTTCCATTGTAAACGACATTGTTAGGTATTGTTATGTTTCCAGAATAACTGTTGTAATTCCCATCTCTAAATGTTACTGCCACAGTATAAGGTGCCGTGTTGCTCGTAATGTTGTAATAAATCCCGCCAACTTGGAAATCGTATGCCCAGACTCCGTTGGTAACAAGCAACATGGTTGCTGCCAGAATCATTTTTTTTATTTGTTTTACCATATTTTGATAGTTTTGTGCATTGCTATCAATCGGGAATAGCGATAAAAGGCGTGAGCTTCTTATCGCGGACCCGGGCAACCCAGCAAGGAGACCCGTATTATCCAAGAAGCTCACATAGTGCGAGCATTCTATTATGATAATACAGACTCCTATATCAGGAACCTCACTATTATTTATTGTGTGTATCTCCGTTAAAACTTTGCTGGGTTTTCGGTCACGCGAAATAATAGTAATGCTTGTTAATACTAATCGGCATACCTGCTCTTGGTATGTCGTAAATCGTTTGCAAAAGTACGTGTTTTTTATTAAATAGGCAAAAAAAATAGCGAATAATATTTAATCAATTGTTATTCAATATATTATATTTGCTAATCAAAATCATGATTAAGAGAGCTGTCAGAAATGAATGTCTTGGCACAACATAGTCACATATTTTCAAAAATAAGCTTGAAACTACGCCGAAAGTCGAAAAAAAAGTGAGTTTCGGAGCAATTATAGAGCAATTTTAAATGATGATTTTGTTTGTAAATAATTGTTTGATAATTATTTAAAAACAAATCTTGTTAATGGCAAAAGAAAAGAAAAAAAGAGTCAAATATGGTTATAATCTGTATCTGTTTTTGATAAAAATGTTTTTACACATTTCACTTGCCCTTTTGGCTGTTTGATTCTCCTTGCCCTTCGGGCAGAAATCATAGGAATCTAAACAATATTTCGCCATAGGCGAAAGCAATTTACAAGATTTAAAAGATTTCTTTCGCCGTAGGCGAAAAGGAGAACAATCTACAAGATTTACAAGATTTGTTCACAATAAAATATTCATTTCAAAGGAGTTCACGATTACTTCGTAATTCGCGAAGCGAAGCTGAGCAGGAGAATAAAAATCAACATAATCTCGTGAGCCGTAGGCGAGCAGGAGACTATAAAGATGATATCTGAATGTCGGATAGTCTGAAAATCAAAATTTTTCGTCTTTTTCGATGTGGTTTTATACTAAAACCCCCGTTGCAACGTTTTACAATTCACCATAATACGATGAAAGCCGTAAAACACATATTGCCCCTGTTGTTGGTCGCTGCCATGCAATACGCTGTGGCACAGACCGATATGCACCTTGTCAATTTCGACAAGCGGCTGCTGCACTACGGCATCGGGTTGGGTGTTACCGACATCAAATTCGATCTGCCTCTGGCTCAGGACGATGGCATCCGCAGCACCATGCGTGGCGTGGAGTCGTACTACGCCCCGGGTTTTCATCTGTATATCATTGGCGATATGCGCGTTACGAGCTTTATGAACTTGCGTCTTATCCCCGGCATCACCCTTGTGGAACGCAATATGCACTACAACTGGGATCCCGACGCCCTTGCCGCCGACCATCGTTTGGACGAGCTTCGCAACGTGGAGACGGTCTTCGCCGACGTGCCTCTGGAACTGAAAATCAGGACGTGGCGTTGGCGCAACTTCCGCCCGTACCTTGTGGGGGGTGGCAAGTTCTCCTTCGATTTCGCTTCGTTGAAAAACAACAAAAACCGCGACGACCAGTCGATAGTGCGGCTCAAGACGTCGGAATTCAGCTACACCGTGGGCGCGGGCTTCGATTTCTACCTGCTCTATTTCAAAATGGCCATCGAGCTGAAGATGAACTTCGGCATCACCGACCAGAAAATCCCCGACGACACCTATTACACCACCGCCATTAACGCCATGAACTCGAGGGCGTTTCTGCTTACTATAACCGTAGAAGGCTGATTACCAATGAAAAACATAACCGATTTAACCCTCTCGCCCGAACAGCTTTTTATCGAAAAACGTCTGTATCAGGCTGTTGCCGAACATCTCAGGCTTTCCGCCGACGAAATATCTCACGTTCAGGTTGTTAAACGCAGCATCGACTCGCGCCGTGCCCCCGCCAAATATCACGTTACCGCCGATGTTTATTTCAAAGGCGAGGAATTTGCACCTGCTTCGTATCATTCGGACTATCAATATGTTGCCAATGCCACGCCTGTGATTATTGTGGGTGCGGGTCCGGCCGGACTTTTTGCCGCCTTGCGTGCCTTGGAGCTGGGTTTGAAGCCGGTAATCATAGAGCAGGGCAAGGATGTGAGTGCCCGCAAATACGACATCGCCAAGCTAGCGCGCGAGAAGGTGGTGAATCCCGTTTCCAACTGGTGTTGCGGCGAGGGCGGTGCCGGCACCTACTCCGACGGCAAGCTCTACACCCGCTCCACCAAACGCGGCGACATCGGTGATGTGCTGCGCAAGTTCGTGGAACACGGCGCCTCCCCCGATATCCTTATCGACACCCACGCGCATATCGGCACTGACCGTCTGTCCGACATCATAGCCAACATCCGCCACACCATCGAGGAACACGGCGGGGAGTATTATTTCGAGACGCAAGTAGCTTATTTTAAGTTGGATAGCGGCGGCAACGTGCTTGGCGTGATTGATGCCAAAGGCAATGTGTACGAGGGAGTTGCCACCATTCTGGCAACAGGACATTCGGCACGTGGCATCTACGAGCTTTTCGCCCGCAAGGGGTGGCTGCTGGAGCCCAAGCCCTTTGCACTGGGCGTGCGTGTGGAACATCCTCAGCATCTGATAAATAGCATACAATACCATACCGACAAATACTCGCAGTTTCTGCCTCCGGCGGCGTACAACGTTGCCACTCAGGTTAATGGACGGGGAGTATTCTCGTTCTGCATGTGTCCGGGAGGTATCATAGTCCCAGCCGCCACTGGCGACGGTCAGCAGGTGGTGAACGGCATGTCCAACTCGCGCCGCAACTCGCCCTACGCCAATGCCGGCATAGCAGTTCAGGTGTCGGTGGACGATGTGCCTGAGTATCAGAAATATGGAGTGCTTGCGTTGTTGCGTTTCCAGCAGGATGTGGAAAAGGCTGTCTTCGCTGCGGCGGGCAACAGCATCAACGCTCCGGCCCAGCGACTGACCGATTTCTGCAACGGCCGTCGCACCAAGCATCTGATGAAATCGTCGTACATAGGCACCTGTGTTGAGGCCCCTTTGCACGAGGTGTTGCCCAAGTTTGTGGCCACGTCACTGCAGCAGGCTTTCCGCGATTTCGGCAAGAAAATGCACGGCTATTACACCGACAACGCCATGGTGTTGGCCGTGGAGAGCCGTACTTCGTCGCCTGTGCGTATCCCCCGCGGCGACGACCTTCAGCATCCCGCGTTGAGGAACCTCTATCCCTGCGGCGAAGGGGCCGGCTATGCGGGCGGCATTACCTCATCGGCCATCGACGGCATCAACTGCATGAACCGGATAGCGGAGAGAGTGGTCAGTTGTCAGTAATCAGTGGTCAGAGGTTAGTTGTCAGTAATTAGTGGTCAGAGGTCAGTAGAGCCTCGAAGGGGCGACAGAATACAGGCGGGGGCGTAAGCCCCCGTATAAAAGATATTCCCCAACCAATGAGCCCCGAGGGGGCGACAGAATTACAGTAAAAATCGTTCGATATTAGTATTAAAATATGAAAAAAATGATTTGAAACATCCTCCAATCCCGTGGATTACGGGGTGGGGGAGAAGGTGTCGGTGTTTTGTTAATAAACGGATTGTCAATATGTTGCAGAGGTGTGTCAAAATATTTGTCCGAAAAATTTTGTATATTGGCAAAAAAGTAGTACCTTTGCAAACTCAAATTTAGAGGAGGTTAAGTAGCTCAGCAGGTAGAGCACATCCCTTTTAAGGATGGGGTCCTGGGTTCGAATCCCAGCTTAATCACCAAACAACAAAAGCCCTGTAACAGGCTGATGGTTAAGTAGCTCAGCAGGTAGAGCACATCCCTTTTAAGGATGGGGTCCTGGGTTCGAATCCCAGCTTAATCACGATAAGGAGACCGGCATTATGTCGGTTTTTTTTTGTGCCTGTCGGAACCTAGATTTTGCGACAAAAGAAGCACCGCTCCCACGAGAGTAGGAGCAACTTTCGCCGCCAAATTCATTTATTGTTTCCTTTAATTGGTGTCCAGTAAAAAATCGGTCTCGGTTTACGATTGTGTCTACCATTTGTATTTCTTTTTTCTCTTGAAAGAAAAAAGAAAGAAAAAAGTTCAAGAACATTTAATCCCTATCCAGCGCGCATCTGCCCACGCTTCCCGGGTAAATGTTCGGCCCACCGCGCACTCGATTTTCTGCGAAAATTGTTAGGTTTAGAAATACCACGTCTAAACCCAAGTGCGGCAGCCTAAAGGCATTGAGAAAAAAACGTTAAGAAAAACGTCGGAGTGCAGCGTTAAGAAGGCGTCAGTGTTTGAGCATATAAATGTCAAACGCTTGAAAACTAATTCAGGTGTGAGATTTGGTTTCAGCTATGAACTACGACAAAAGTGCGAGTTTGACGACTTTAGCGGAACGCAGGCGTTTTTTAGTTTTTTTGTCACAGCCTTGAATTTTTCTTTTGCTTCTTTTCTTTTGTTTCAAGACAAAAGAAATAGAAGAAAGAAGTTTTATATGTTGATATACACTGCTTTATGTCGATTTCAAATAATTTTTAATCGGACAGCAATAATCTCCTTTTAAGAAATCGGAGTCTTGCGGTCGTGGCCGAAAGTCATTGGCGACACTTTGAGTATGGGTGCCACCTGACGGCGTTTGTACTCGTTGTTCTTGACTAGACGCAGCACGCGGCGCACGGTGTCGGGGTCGTGGCCTTCGGCAACTATCTGTTCGCAGTCCATCTCGCAGTCGAGGTGCATCGAGAGTATGGCGTCGAGTTCGTCGTAGTCGGGCAGCGAGTCGCTATCCTTCTGGCCGGGACGCAGCTCGGCGGAAGGCGCTTTGTCGATGGTGTTCTGCGGTATCACTTCGCCGTTGCGGTTGATATAGTTGGAAAGTTCGTAAACTTCGTTTTTGTAAAGGTCGGCAATCACTGCCAAGGCACCGCACATGTCGCCGTAGAGGGTGCCGTAGCCCACAGCGGCCTCGCTTTTGTTGGAGGTGTTGAGCAGCACGGCGCCGGTTTTGTTCGAAACGGCCATCAGTATCACTCCGCGGATGCGTGCCTGCATATTCTCTTCGGTGACGTCCTCGGGCAGTCCCGCAAAGACGGGTTTCATGGTTGTTTTCAGCGAATGGAACACATCGCTGATGGGTATGATGTCGTAGCCGATGCCGAGATTTTTGGCCAGGGCCACGGCGTCGGTGATGGAGTGGTCGCTGGAGTATTCGGAGGGCATGAGCACGCCGTGCACGTTCTCGCTGCCGAGGGCCTCGGTGGCTAACGCGGCTACCAGAGCGGAGTCGATGCCGCCCGAAAGTCCTAGCACAGCCTTTTTGAAGCCGTTTTTGCCGAAATAGTCGCGTATTCCGGTAACGAGGGCTTTGTGTACAAGCTCCACCACTTCGGGTTTCTCGTCTTCGATGTTCTCAATTATCTGAAGGTCGATGGTTTGGTTATCTTCTTCGAAATAAGGCAGTTGCGCCAATACGTTGCCTGCGGCGTTGATGGCCATCGAGCCTCCGGCAAAGAGGCATCCGCCCTCGCCGCCGATGCGGTTGGCGTAAACCAGCGAGCTGTTCAGCGATTCCACTATTTTCTGCATCTTATAGCGTGTGCGGAAAGGCTTGTTGTAGTCAAACACGTTGCAGCCGCAGCACACCACTATGTCGAGGTCGGGGGTGTGGGTCTTGGAAAGCTCCTTGATGTCCTCGTAAAATCCGATGGCTATCTTTTGGTTTTGATACTGAACGACTTGCACGCCTTCGCCACGCACAAAGAATTTCTGTTCGTCGAGGTTGAGGTATTTTTTTGTAACGACGGCTCTGATGGCGCGGTTTTGCACGAAAATCAGTGCGTTGCACAGTCCGCGGTCCTGCACGTGGAGCGGCAGTCCTACTATAAAGGCGCGGTGTTCCGAGATGTCGACAAGGGTTTGCAGTGCGGCCTGTGCCTCTTTCTGTAAGTCGTTATATACCACAGCGTTGTATAAGGGATAGCCGCACAAGGTGTTGGCTGGGAAAACGGAAAGCAGCGATTCGCGACTCTGTGGGGTGTCGAGGGCGGCTTGTATGTTTTCGAGATTTCTGGCTACGTCGCCAGTGGCGAGATTAAGTTGTACTATGTTGATTTTCATATTGTTGTTGAAATTATTGTTGCTTATTACAAAATGCAAATTTACAAATAAAATTTGATTTATATGCCACTTTCGGACTACTGTCAGTGTTTTGTGGAGTTTTTCGACTTGAGGGGCAGGTAAACCACTTTTTTGGTCTCGAAAAACTCGCCTTCAAACCAGTCGCTGAGGTTGTACACCTTGGCCGAACTGGCGAAGGGTTTCAGCTCGTCGCTGAGGTCGCCGCCCTTGAGGTAGAGGATACCGTTGCGCAGGTCGTGGTAATGCGAGGGGGAGATTTTGCCCCGCACCCAGCCTACGAAAGTGGGCAGGTCGGTAACGGCGCGGCTAACCACAAAATCGTACTCCCCTTTGATGCTTTCGGCACGAGTCTGCTCGGCACGCACGTTGGCCAGTCCCAGCTCCGAGGCCACCGCCTCCACCACCTTTATCTTTTTCCCGATGGAATCGACAAGATGGAAATTGGTATCGGGGAACATTATCGCCAGAGGTATTCCGGGGAAACCGCCGCCCGTGCCCACGTCGAGGATGTCGCAGTTGGCCTTGAACGGCTGCACTTTGGCGATGCCGAGCGAGTGCAGCACGTGGTGCTCGTACAGGTTGTCGATGTCCTTGCGTGAGATGACGTTGATACGCTCGTTCCAATAGCCGTAGAGGTTGCGCAAAGCGGCGTACTGCTCTTTCTGACGCGGCGTGAGGTCGGGGAAATGTTTCAGAATGATGTCCATTGTGGCAAATGATTTTACAAAAGTAAAACGGAGTTGCGGCGGATTTATTTTGCAAAGAGTTCTTTCTTGCTGATGTAAGATGTTAATAATTTGCAAAACTCGTTTTTTTCGTGTATCTTTGCATACTTATAATAAATGTAACGACAAACACAAACGTTTGACAAAGAAATGCTTATAAGAACGAAAAACAATCTGTCGGCATTCTGTGCGTTGCTTTTGGCGAGCCTTGCGGCGATTTTCCCGTCGTGCAACCGCGAAACTCCGCAGAATATGGAGGCCGACATCCTCACTTTTATGATTGCCGAGGACGGACACCTGATGGAGGTGGCCTCGTCGGACAACGTCATCAACTACTATCTATCACAGTATCATAGTCTTGAATCGCTTACCGCTGTGGTAACCCTTTCGGACAACGCCACCATCTCGCCTGACCCAGCTACTGTGCACGATTTCTCACAGCCTGTAACCTTCACCGTGGTGTCGCAAGATCGCCAGTGGAACCGCATCTACACCGTCAATGTCATCAACACATCGCTGGTGTACAACGGCGATTTCGAGGAATGGCAGGGCACGGGCTCCGGCAACAATTTCTACGAAACACCCGTGGGCTGGACCTCCGCCAACTCCGGCGTGCGTATCATCCACGGCATGGGCGTGCCCAACCTCGAATTCCCCACGGTTAAGACCGATGTGGCCTATTCCGGCAACTTCGCCGTGTCTCTGAACACCCGTCAGGGCGGACAGACCTCCCTTGTGCCGCGACTCATAGCCGGCTCCATTTTCCTCGGCACCATGAGCAACGTAACGCTTCAGAGCCTCGCCAACCCGCTGTTGCTCACAAAGTTCGGCATACCCTACACCGCAACTGGTAGCCGTCCCGACAGTCTTATCGGATACCTGCGCTACACCCCCGGTCCCACCTACACCGACCGCGACGGCAATGTGATCCCCGACGCCACCGACAGCTGCTCGTTCTACGCCATACTTTTCGAAGGCGACGAACCTCTCGACGGCACCAACAGCTCGTCGTCGGAGCGGATTGTATGCATTGCCAAATACAACTACGAAACTCCCATCAGCTCAACCACATACACACGCATCGCCCTGCCTTTCGTCTACCGCAAGGAGATGCCGCAGAATACCACATTGCAGTATTCGATAATAGCCTCGTCGAGTGCCAAAGGCGACCTCTTCCAAGGGGCGGCCGGCAGTCAGCTGCTGCTCGACAAAGTGGAGATTAAACTAAAATAGTCCGAAAAATGATGCGAAAAACAATAGTTCTTTTTGTAGCTACATTACTTACAGCAAATGTTTTACGTGCGCAGGACGCCGACACCACCGTCAGTCCGCTGCAGCACGGCTTTGCCCTCGGCATAGGCACAGGTGCCAGCGCCCCCATTCCTATTCCAAACCGCATATCCGAAATGAGCTGGACACCACGGCTTTGCGTCTTGGTGGGCTACGACCTCCGTTACCAGTTCGGACCAAAAACAGGACTGAAAACCGGATTGCAGGTGAAACACGTGGGAATGTCGGCGGAAGCCAAAGTGTATCAGATGTTTACACAAGCCATCATTGACGAATCCGAAGTGTCGGGCTATTTCACCGGATACAACGAAACGGTGCTTCATGCCACCTACATCTCTTTGCCGGTGCAGTTCTCTTTTTCGCCGAACAACAATTGGACTTTCGATGCTGGACTATATCTCGCACGCAAACTTCAGGGACATTTCAGCGGAGCGGTAAGTAGCGGCTACATACGCATTACCGACCCCACGGGCGAGAAAGTGGAAGTGGGCTACGAGCCTTTCGATTTCAGCGAATTTATAGCACCTTTCAACTACGGCCTTGAAATCACCGCCACACGCAGCTTCGGCGAAAGATGGGCGGCGTGGTTCGACCTCTCGTGGGCGTTGAACTCCACTTTCAAAGAGGCTTTCCGTGGTTTGGAGTACAAAATGTACAACATCTACGGCCTGTTCGGTGTCGATTACCGTCTTTGACAAAAAAGAACAAAATAACAAACGATGACAACATACAACGAAGTAACAAACTATCTGTTTTCGGCCTTGCCGATGTATCAGCGCATAGGCGAAGCCGCATATAAGGCGGATCTGGAAAACACCGTGGCGTTGCTCGACGCCATTGGCAATCCGCACGAGCGTTTCCGCTCCATCCACATAGCAGGCACCAACGGCAAAGGCTCGGTGTCCAATTTCCTCGCATCCATCCTGCACAACGCAGGCTACAAGGTGGGACTCTACACCTCGCCGCACCTCGTGGATTTCCGCGAACGCATACGCATCGACGGCGAGATGATTTCCGAGGACGACGTAGTGGGTTTTGTGGTACGCAACAAACCGCTGCTCGACCAAATCACCCCCTCATTTTTCGAGATGACTGTGGCAATGGCGTTCGACTATTTCGCCACCAAACAGGTGGATGTGGCTGTAATTGAGGTAGGTATGGGCGGACGCCTCGACTCCACCAACATCATCACCCCCGACCTTTCGGTGATAACCAACATCGGATTGGACCACACCAAGTTCCTCGGCGACACCCTTGAGGCTATCGCTGCCGAAAAGGCGGGCATCATCAAGCCCAATATTCCAGTGGTGATAGGGGAGACACAGCCCGAAACAGCACCCGTTTTCGAGCGGACAGCCAAGAACAACAACGCCCCGATCTATTTCGCCGATCAGAACTACACCGTAACCGACGTCATCAACTCCAATTATTCGATGATGCTCAACATTACCTCCAACAACGGCGAGCAGCAGTATATAGGACTTAAATCGTTGCTCTGCGGCGATTACCAGAAAAAAAATCTCGTTACTGTGGTGCAAGCTGTTGAAATACTGCGCACCGTGGGCTACGAGATACCCCTCAACGCCGTTATGCTGGGCGTGGAGTCGGTAGTTGTGGACATGGGTTTCAAGGGACGTTGGCAGGTGGTTTCCAGCCATCCGCTAACTATCTGTGAAACAGCACATAATCCTGCCGGAATAGAGAGTATGCTGAAAACCCTTTCGGATATAAGATTTTCGCACCTGCACGTGGTTTTCGGTTGTGTGAACGACAAAGATTACACCACAGTGCTCTCGATGATGCCCTCGTACGCCACTTATTATTTCTGCAAACCCAGTGTGCCTCGCGGTTTGGAGGCCGACGTCCTGAGACAGGCGGCACAACGCTGCGGACTGCGCGGAATGTCGTACGGCGATTTCCCAACGGCAATGAAAGCTGCTCGCAACCAAGCCGAGGACAACGCCCTGATTCTTGTAACCGGCAGCATTTTCCTTGTCGCCGACGCACTGAAATATTTCTCCGCCAAATAAACGGCGAAACCCAGATACAAAAAAAGGAGGCCGTAAGCCTCCTTTTTATTTTTCGAAAAAGCTCTTATTTCAATCCCAGAACATTAATGGCAATCGTACCCATGATGTAAGGTGACATAATCATCTGTTCGCCCAACTCATAGTGCTTGGCAGGGACATCCACGTCAACTTTCGGTTTGCCAATAAACGAGATAAGTTCGCCGCATTTCAGACTTATTTCCAGATATTTGGATATTGGTACTGAGACGCCAATAACAGCGTCCATGCCAAAGCCGTACCGTTTAGCTTTGTACGACACATCGTCCAAATCGAACATGTCGGTAAGGAAAGTGCAGCCAAAAGTGCCTTCGAAAAACGGTTTCAGCACCACTTCGCCATTTATGTGTATTGGGCGGATTATGCGGGCCATCAAACCGGCAAAACCGAAATATACCGACTCGGAGAATGCCGGAGTTTCGTAGCCTGAAGAGAAAAACTTAAGTCCCAGTGCTCCGGAGTCGCTCACTTCGTAGGCTATTGCAAACTCGCCGGCTTCGCAATGGGTGGATGTCATACTTTTGTCGAAAACCGACAGGTTGCGAGTGAGGAGCATCGCTCCGTAATTTCCTTCCACAAACAGTTTCGACTGGCTTTGTGCCATCAGCGAAAAAGAGCTCAGGATAGCAGCAAGTGCGAATAATGCAACTTTCTTTGTCATAAGATGTGTTTTTTTGATGATGAAACTATCGGCTACCCTTTGTTTTGCGTGGCTCTCGCCGTTTTGTTCCACGTTTTCCGGCCTCCCTTGCCGCCGGGCTGTATGGTTTTACATTCATAGTTTTGTTATAGCAATAACGTACTGTTTCGGCAGAAAGTATGTCCTGTCAAAAAATGTTTATTATTAATGGACACATTATAATAAACGCAAATTTGCACAAAAAATCACACTTGAGGCGAAAAAAACGGAACCCGTATGAACTCCAATTTTGTTTCTATTATAATTATATTGTTAAGGTGATTACTGTTAAAGCGATGGAGAGATGATATTGGTAACGATATTTTTAAATCATTGGTTTATAGGTGATAATATGGGTATAATTTTCATCTTTTTTCCTTTGTATTACCTAAAACACGTTAATACTTAGGACAAAAATCACCATTTTTTGTTATTAGTTTGTTGATTGGGAATTATTACTGGTGCGTTAATAATTTAACGTTATTTTAAAACAAAGTGAGTTCATTGCCATTTCGACTTGAATCCATGTTACGGGATTTCTCGTTGGGAGTTGTCAGAAGTTCGTGCAAATCAGCTTTTTCAAACAGAGAAACACTTACCAAAGTCGCTATTTCTGTTATGGTATACTTGCTCTGATAAGCTTTCTTTATCCATGCCAACAGCAGGTACGCACAAATTGCAACCCAAAGATGAGTTTTGACGGCATTTTGAGAATACCCCCAAAGTTTTTTAATGACTATATTCTGTTTAATCCATCTGAAGAAGACTTCGATACTCCAACGATGCCTATAGATGTTGGCAATTTCGACCGCCGTCAGTTCAAAGTTGTTGGTTATGAAGTCGATTATTTCACCCGACTCTTCATCAAGCGCCCTGACCAATCTCAAATCGTCATGATACTGGTCACTTGATTTTTTCTTGGCCAATCCTACAATGAAATCTCCCACAATGTTGGAGCCCGACATGTTGTCAACCAGCACTTCCTTGAACAAGAATCTCATATTGGTCTTTGGCCTAACGATGAAAAAGGCATTGGATAGATGTATCCGCCATAGTGCCTCCAAGTCCACATACGCCTTGTCCGCCACATATATGGTGAATGGCTCGATATCCAGCTTGTCGAACATGTTGCTGTCGTACCATCGTCCGTCACTCACATATATCTGTACAGGAATGCTGCCTCTCAAGTCCAAAAGAGTATGCATCTTCACATCTCCTCTGCTATATCTCCCAATTGCCCAGTCGCACAAAACCATGCTGACTGATATTGTCGTTGAATCAAGAGCCAGCAACACGAGGTCCGTGTCCACATCGTCCAGTTTCTCCGATGCATACAGCGGTCTGACAATATCTATCAAAACGTGTCCGAGTTCTTCATATATACGAAAATCTCTTTTCTCGTTAGCCCTTGACAATGTAGTGTGGTCAACGGTTTTGCCGAACCCCATATGGAACAGGCTGGACTCGTGAGCCTTGAGACACAGGCAGATATCCCGCAAAGAGCCACATGAAGAAAGCTGGCCAAAGAGCAAGTGAAGCAATTGATTGTAACAAGTCAATCCATGTGCCCTATAGTTGCCATTGTATTTTTTCACCAACTTGTTGAAAGGAGTCAGCTTAAGGAAGTCCGCTATCTGACTGAAAATATATTTGCCTGAATTCATATTATCACAGAATTTGTTCTGCAATAATACGTTCATTTCAAATCAAAATTGCCAGCAATCTTTGTAATTTAAATATTATCAACATTTTGCAGAGATTGTTAAAAAGTTAACGCACCAGTATTAATTGGGAATCAATAATTTTGCATCAGTTCCTTATCTGAAGTGACAAATGTAACAAATTATAAATCAATAAACAACAAAAAATGATGAAAGTAAGAAACTTATTATTTGGGGCCATAGTGGCCATGTTGCCAATGGCAATTGCTTCGTGCGACAAAGAGAAAGAAGAAACTACACCCTCCACTTCGGTGGATGTAACGAAAGTGGTAGGCACTTACGAAGGCTATACACTGGCCAGCAGCGCTTATTTCCAGAACAACTTTACCGCCGACGAGAGTGTTACCATTGCCAAATCCGGCGACAAAACCGTCGACATTACCTTTGCCTCGGGCACTTGGGGCACAACCACAGTTACCAATGCCACTGTTTCGGCCAGTGGAAGTCGCTACACCGTAAGTGGCACTGGCACCTGCCTGATGGCCGGAATGGGTGGCCAAGAACGCAGCTACGACTGCACCCTTACCGCCGACATCGCCTCAACTGCCGACGCCACCGTTACCGTGAGTCTGCCCGCTGTGATGGGCGGCACCAACGTGGTGTTCAAGACTGGCAAAGCCTCCACGGGCTATTATGTGGCCGACAAATACCGCGGCGACATCGACGTGAGTGTTAACGGCTCGTCGCAACTGACTATAAACGACACCATTATGACCCTCAACGCCAAAGAAGGCGACAAGGTGGACATTGTTACCCCCGAGATGGGACTTTCGATGGGCGCCCAACAGATGTCGCTGCCCTCGACCACTTTCGAGGACATTGCCGTAACCACCGCCGACTACCAGACTTTTACCATAGCCCAGCAGCCGGTGTCGATAACTGTCGGCTCCACCAACTGGACAGGCACTGTGGAAGGCACCGTGGCCAACGGCGTGCTGAGCCTCACCTTTGTGGTAACTCCGGGCGCAATGCCGATGCCTATCACAATCACTTTCGCCACACCTACGAGATAATCTGAGCCAAGTTTTTTTCATGCCGAAATACTTTTTCTTATTATTATCCGCTGTTGGAAGCCTGTTGCTGATGGGCTCGTGCGAAGGGATTTTCGAAGATCTCTACGACACCCCGCCAGCAACGGCCTCCGACGGCTTTGGCTTTATAGAGACGAATGCCGCCACCAAGAGCGGTACTATTTACATCGATGTAACGAGCTATCAGCGCTGGACTTACATCAGTCTGAAGAACAAAACCACCGACACTTCGAACATAGTGATGGGGGAGGAGGCGCCGGCAGTATGGGATTTCGCCCTGCACCGCTACGATGTGTGCACCAACGGCGGTGCCGCATTCGAGACTTCGTACAGCACTTTGGACGAGGTGCGGAGCGGCGGCATCCCCGCAGGGGCGGTGTTCACTGCCGACACGCTGTCGCAGGTGGTGATAGACATGTCGCACATGATTGACGGCTATCTGGACTACGACACCTGCATGGTGAATCCCGTGCTGTCGCGCTGGCTCGACGTGGACCTGTCCACGATGCCACCGGTTTACACGCCCTCGCTACGGCCTTACCTGCTGCGACTTTACGACGGCAGCTACGCCGCTCTGTTTTTCGCCAACTTTATGGACGAGGCCAGTGTAAAAGGTTATGTAACAATAAAATATATCTATCCCCTCTGATATATTTTTGCCAGAAACAATAAAACCACACACTCCTTTTTTTACCCATTTGTGGCTACCATAAGCCCTATAATCACCACAAATGGTTATGTGTCTTTACAAGCACAAATTTTATTTTTGCAGAACATTATTTAACAATTTACAATACGTTATGCAAAGAGTATCAATAATTTCCGTGTTTTTGTGCCTGTTTTTCGTTACAACGGCATTGGCACAGAAACCCGCCGACACCACAAAAACGCCTGTGGCGCACAAGGTTTTCAACCGATTGACCGTGGGTGGTTACGGTGAGGCTGTTTTTAATTACAACTTCTTTAGCGACAATATGTTCCGCTATTCGCACGCCGACAACTACACCGACAGCAAGGGTCACGGCAGGGTGGATCTGCCCCACGCTGTGATAATGCTGGGCTACGATTTCGGCAAAGGCTGGAGTGTGGGAACGGAGATTGAGTTCGAACACGGTGGCACGGAGTCGGCGGTGGAGATAGAGGCCGAGGAGACGGGCGAATTCGAGAAAGAGATAGAACGCGGCGGCGAGGTGGCCTTGGAACAGTTCTGGGTGCAGAAAACTTTCAACCGTCATTTCATCGTGCGCATGGGCCACATGGTGGTGCCTGTGGGTATGACCAACAACAACCACACTCCCAACATGTTTTTCAACCTTTACCGTCCCGAAGGGGAGAACACCATTATGCCCTGCACGTGGCACGAGACGGGCGTGAGCCTGTGGGGCCATCTCGGCAGTGGCAACAACTGGCGTTACGAGGTGATGGCACTGCCTGGACTCAACAGCAATATGTTTACCGAGAGCGGATGGATACACAACGGCTCGGCTTCGGCATACGAGTTCAAGGTGGCCAACAACCTTGCCGCCGCCGCACGTATCGACAACACTAGCATCCCCGGTTTGCGGCTGAGTTTGAGCGGCTACATAGGCAATTCGTTCAACAACGACCTTGTTACCAACGAGAGCAAGAAATACGAAGGTGTGAAAGGGACAGTGCTGATAGGAGCTTTCGATTTCGCCTACAGGCATAAATGGTTTACCGTGCGCGGCAATGCCGACTACGGCCATCTGTCCGACGCTGCCGCCATTTCGGCACACAACAAGTCGCAGAGTCACAGCAACTCGTCGCCCTATCCCCACACTATGGTAGGCGAGGCGGCGTACGCAATGGGTTTGGAGGCTGGCGTTAACGTGCTTGCCAACAGTCAATCGCACCGCAAGCTGTTTGTTTTCGGCCGTTTCGACTGGTACGACAGCTATGTGCCTGCCGGCGACCTTGTGGATATCGACTGGTGCGAGCGTAAGGTGGTGTCGGGCGGCATTAACTATTTCCCAATACCCGAAATTGCGCTCAAGGCCGAGGGCGGTGTGCGCTTGCTCGCCGACCAGTACAACAACGAGCCATGGGTGGCAATAGGAGTTACCTGGTGCGGATTTTTCAAATAAAAGAAAATAATAACAAATAAAAATTATCAATATGAGAAAATTAGCAAAAACAGCAATGGCTCTGGCTTTGACAGCTATGACCATAGGATTTGTCTCTTGCAAAGACGAAGAGACCACAAAACCATCGGGCAGCGGCAATGCCCCCGTGATAGCCCAGCAGTTTGTCGAAAAGACTGTTAGGCCGACCTATTCGAACCTCGCCGCCAAGGCCGAGGAGCTGGTAACCAAACTCCAAACCCTGAAAGCTACGCCCACCGACGCCAACGTGTCGGCAGCCTGCGAGGTGTTCCTGCAAGCACGTGCATGGTGGGAAAAGAGCGAGGCTTTCCTGTTCGGTGCTGCCACCGACTTCGGCATCGACCCGCATATCGATTCGTGGCCGCTCGATGTTACAGGTTTCCAGAACCTTATGAACAGCCCCGCTATGCTTGCCAACCTTGCCGGTGACGACGGCGACGCTTGGGCCGGCGAATATCTGGGCAACGCATTGCTCGGTTTCCACGGCATAGAATACATACTCTTTGCCAACGGCAGCCCCAAAGCCGCTTCGGCCATCACCGCCGACCAGCTGACCTACGCTGTGGCAGTGGCAGGCGACCTGCGTAACCGTTGTTTCCAACTCGAAGTGAGCTGGCTTGGCGACGACGCCCCCGCATCGCATATCGAGAAAGTGGAGGATTTGGAGCTTAACAGCACTGTGAACGGCGGTATCAGCTACGGCGAAAATATGAAACGTTGCGGCAACGCTGGCAGCTCGTATGCCACTCCGATAGCCGCTTTGGTGTCGATACTCGACGGATGCAGCGCCATCGCCGACGAGGTGGGAACCTCCAAGATCGGTCAGGCACACCACGGCGAGGATGTTAACTACATCGAATCGCCCTACAGCCAGAAATCCATTACCGACTTCCACGACAACATCATCAGCATCCAGAATGTGTATTTCGGAGGCATCGAGGGTGACCGCGACGAGACCAACAGTCTCCACGCTTTCATCTCCAGCCGCAACGCCGAGCTCGACCAACGCATTGTGTCGGCCATCAACACCGCTTTGGAGAAAATCGACGCTATGCCCGCACCTTTCGTGAACAACTACACCGACCCCAAGAATCAGGAAGCTATCGATGCTTGCGGCGCCATTGACGAAGCTATGCAGGATGCTATAACATATCTCGAAAGTCTTTGATTTGCAACAATATACATTTATTAACAAGTAAAACAGAAATAAGATGAGAAAAATAGTTAAAAAAGGAAGTGCTTTTGCGGTAGCGGCATTGGTAACCCTGTTTGCCACTACAGCCTGTACCGACGAGAACAACACCTCGGGCGGAGGCCGTGTTGAGGACCTTCCCGAAGGCACTTACACTGGCGGCGAGTTGGGAACGACATTCAACTCCACCTCGTCGGCGTACGAGGACCCGGCTCCCGCTGTGGCAAATGCCGGAATGGTGTCGGCTTTCAAAGCAGGAGAGTTCTTTTTCGAAAGGACGATAACCCAGAACACCCGACCTTTCAACGGATTGGGGCCGCTGTACATACGCAGTTCGTGCATTGCCTGTCATCCGGGCTACGGCCATGGCAAACGTATGGACCGTTATCGCGCCGACGACTGGGGCAACGGCTATCTGCTGGTAGTTACCGACGATCAGGACAACTACCTTAGTTCCCTTACGGGGATGCCGCAGACCAAGGCTGTGCCGCCCTTCAAAGCACCCATCGACGAGGAGCAGATACAGATTAGCTGGCTTTATGCCACCGACCGCTGGGGCAACCAGTTCCCCGACGGCGAGACCTACGCCCTTATCTATCCTGAAGTTACCATACCCGAAGCCGCTTACTACGTGCCTTTGCAGGTGGGAGGCAACACAATACCCTATTCGAGGGTGAGGGTGCGTTTGGAAAGCACCATCGGGGTGTATGGTGTAGGTTTGATCGACGCCATTCCCGACGATTCGCTCAAGGCGCAGTATCAGCGCGAGGCCGCTGCTGGAGTGCAGCTCAATCCTGCTTTCTGGGCAGGTAGCGACTGGGGTCCCTCGGCAGGCTACACCTGTGGCACGCACAAACACCCCAAGCGTTACACCTACGCCCTTACCCGCGGCCCGTTGCAGGACGCTCCCGGCGCCAACGCCATCTGGAACATCACCAACGTAACGCATCCCACCAAGATGGGGCACTACATGACGGCAGCCTACGCCACCAAAGCCTCGCAAGACCCCGACGTGCAGGCACTGTTCTACAACTATTTCCCCCAGTACAACCTCACCGGCAATGTGGAGGCCGACATCTACAACTACCTGATGATGACCAACATACCCGACTCGCTGAAGATACCCGAGATGAGCGCCGAAGACTACACCAATTTCATGGTGTGGCATCGTGGTTTGGCTGTCCCGGCCGCACGTAACCTCGGCGACAAGGATGTGCAGAGAGGCAAACAGCTGTTTTCGCAGATTGGGTGTGCCTACTGCCACCGTCCCAGCTGGACCACTGGCGACGACCGTTTCCACGACCCCAACGGTTTCTTCGAGGAAGGCGACTCGCGTCTGCCGCGTTTCCCGCACCAGAAGATTTGGCCGTACTCCGATTTCGTTCAGCACCGTCTGTATATGAAAAACGACATCCGCACCGGCTGGTGCCGCACCACACCCCTGTGGGGACGCGGACTTTCGAAGATATGCACCGGTGCCAGCGACCGTCTGCACGACTGCCGCGCACGCAACGTGGTAGAGGCCATTATGTGGCACGGCTACAGCACACAGAGCGACGCCTACGAGAGTGTGGTGAAATTCCGCAACCTCGAAAAATCGGACCGCGACGCAATAGTGAAATTTATCGAAGCTATCTAAAACATTGTGATTCTTATACATACAACAAAGTAGATGCCAATTGGGCGGTACGTATCAATGTCGTGCCGCCTCAGTTGGTTTTTTTTAACTTCAACGACAAGCAAAAATAAACCCATGAAAAAAAACAGAATTACCAATATCGTTAAAACTGTGCTTCTTGTGCTGCTGATAGTGGCATTGGCGGCAGGAACAATAGTCGAGAAATACCACGGCAACGCTTTTGCCATGGAACATTTCTACGCTTCGCCGTGGTTTATCGGCATTCTGGCTCTGGTGGCGGCGTTGTCCGTTGTGGAGATTGCCGTTCGCAAACTCTGGAAAACGCCCGCATTGCTGCTGATTTATTCTTCGGTGGTGGTGATTCTGGCAGGAGGGTTGTGCACCTACCTCTTTGGTCAGCACGGCCGCATGGAGCTTGCACCTGAACAGCCGTGCAACAGCTACACGGTGGACGACGGCATTGCCAAAGAGCTGCCTTTCACCCTGACGTTGGACAAATTTGAGATGGTTCCCTATCCCGGCACCCACTCCCCGATGGATTTTGTGAGCCACGTAACAGTTTCCGGAAACGGAGCCTCCGCCGAAAAACACGTTATTTCGATGAACAACATCCTGAAAATGAATGGATACCGTTTCTATCAGGAAGATTTCGACGACAAAGGCGGCTCGGTGCTCAGCGTCTCGCACGACCCTGTCGGCATCGCCGTTATCTATATTGGATTTGCTATGTTGTTGATAGGCTTGTTGTTGCTTATGTTTGTCAAAAACAGTCCGTTCCGTGCCATTTTACGCGATATGCGAACAAAAACGGCGGCGGTGGCTGTGGTTTTGTTGCTTGCCTCGCAGGGCGTTTCCGCGCAGCGGGTGTTGCCCAAGCAAACCGCCGACAAAATGGGGCAGATGTGCGTTCTGTACAAAGGACGTATCTGTCCGTTGCAGACGTTGGCCAAGGATTTTACCACAAAACTCTGTGGCAAAGCCACTTACAAAGGACTTGCCCCCGAACAGGTACTCAGCGGGTGGATGTTCTATTATGACGACTGGAAAGACGAGCCTGTGTTCAAAATCAAAGGCAAGGAAGCGCAGCGGCTGCTCGGCATCGACGGACGCTGGGCCACGCTGGAGGATTTCACCGACGCTGTGGGAGAGCACCCTATCGCCAACGCCCTCAAGAACTTGGCTCCCTCCGACCCGTCGGCAAAGAACCTTCGCGCTGCCGACGAGAAATACAACCTTATTTCGATGCTTTACAGCGGCAAACTGCTCAAGATTTTCCCGTTGCAGAGCCCGATGGGCGGCATTTCGTGGTACTCCCAGGCCGACGAGCTGCCCCCCACAATCAACGACACCGCCGAATATCTTTTCATCCGCAAGTATATGAGCTATGCTCAGGAGCTGGTGGCTTTCGGCGATATGGACGGGTTGGAGACGCTGTTTGCCAAGACCCTCGCTTTTCAGCAGCAGCGTGCCGGCAGTGCTATGCCCTCACAAGGCAAGATTCGTGCCGAGCGAATGTACAACCGTCTGTCGTCGGGGCGATGGCTCGCAATGGCGTGCATAACCCTTGGCCTGCTGTTTTTCGCTTACTCGCTGTTCCGTATGGGACGCGGCAAGCCGATGCATCGATGGGTACGTGTGTGTGCCGTGCTTTGGGTGGCGTTGCTCACAGCCTTTCTTATTATGATTTTTGTGCTGAAATGGATAGCCGGAGGACACGTCCCCATGGCCGGCGGTTTCGACAGCATGAACCTGATGGCCATTGCAATAGGCATTGTGGTGCTGGTGGCCTGCCGTCGTTACGAAACGGCGTTGCCCATAGGCATGATGGCAATGGGTTTTGTCCAGCTTGTGGCTATGATAGGTGGCTCCAACCCTCCGATAACCAACCTGATGCCCGTGCTGGCGTCGCCTTTGCTGAGTCTCCATGTGTCGGTGATAATGCTCGCCTACGCGATGTTCTTTTTTGTGATGTTCAACGGGGCGGGAGCCTTGCTGATAGGTTTAGGCAACAATGTCAATGTTGAAGAGTTGCGCGGGCGTATGCGTAAAATGAGTCTGCTGATGCTGTATCCCGCCGTTTTTCTGCTTGCTTTGGGCACGATAATAGGCTCGGTGTGGGCCAATGTGTCGTGGGGCAACTACTGGGCGTGGGACCCCAAAGAGGTGTGGGCGTTGATAACATTGCTTGTGTATTCGGTGCCGCTGATGAGCCAGTTCAAGACACTGCAAAACCCCAAGACGTTCCACATCTATTGCATTGTGGCATTTCTGAGTGTGGCGATAACCTATTTCGGTGTAAATCTGATACTTGGAGGGGTTCATGCGTATAATTGATAAAAAAATAGTTTGTGTACCGATTAAGGCCATTGTAGAACACAAATAAAGATACACCCCTTCTAACAAAATAATGAACAACAGACATATAAAACCGCTATTATTGCTTTTCTTCGTTGTCCTGACGTTTTCCGTGCAGGCGCAACGCACTGTAACGGGTACTGTTACCGATTCCGCCACTGGCGAGACCATGGTGGGCGTTACCGTGCGTGTGTGCGAGCTGAAAGGCAAGGGCACCGTTACCGACGCATCGGGGCGATACCGACTGCAACTACCTGTAGGCAAGAGTTTTACATTGGAAGTGTCGTATGTGGGCTACGAGCCGAAGAAGAAAACCCTATCGGCAAACGAGAAAGGGACGGTGGTTTTTGCTATTCGTCAGAAAGCCAGCTTGTTGGATATGGTGGTGGTGACGGGCACACGCACCCCTAAATTGCTCAAGGACGCCCCCATCGTAACCCGCGTAATCACCCACGAGGCGATAGAGATGCAGGACGCTACCGACATCCGCGATGTGCTGCAGACCGAGATGCCGGGGGTGGAGTTCAGTTATTCGATGGGACAACAAGTAGTTAATATACAAGGTTTTGGAGGTAATTCGGTGCTGTTTTTGGTGGATGGAGAGCGTTTGGCTGGCGAGTCGGTGTTCGGCAACCTCGACTACAGTCGCCTTAACATGGACAACGTGGAGCGTGTGGAGATAGTGAAAGGCGCCGCCTCGTCGCTGTACGGCTCCGACGCCGTGGGCGGGGTGGTCAATATCATAACCCGCAACTCCGTCGACCGCTGGAACCTGAACCTCAACACCCGCTACGCCTCGCACAACGAGCAACGCCATGGCGGTACGCTGGGTTTCAAGGCCGGAGGGCTGAGCAGCATCACCAACGTGCAGTACAACTCGGCAGATGCCATCGCTTTCAGCAACGACGGCGATTTCGGCAGTCTGGCGGCGCACCACTCGTGGAATTTTAAGGAGAAACTGACCTACGACATCGCCAACAGGCTGAAAATCACCGCCAAGGGAGGCTATTTCTTCCGCGAGAGGGAGTCGCAGCCCAAGGCCAACGAGCGTTACCGCGATTTCTGCGGCGGCGTTACGGCCGACTATAACATCGACAGCAACAACAGCCTTTCGGCCGCCTACAATTTCGACCAGTACGACAAAAGCGACTACAACCTGACAAGTCTGCTCGACGTGCGCGACTACAGCAACGTGCAGAACTCGGTGCGGACGCTCTACAACCACACTTTTTCCGGCAAGGACATCCTCACCCTCGGCGGCGACTACCTGCACGACTACCTGATGACCTACCAGTTTGCCGACAACGGCGCCAAATTCCAGCACACCGCCGACGTTT
>JAEEGI010005807.1_pt1 | contig 28252 bp, 25 predicted proteins | sample 8958751 | NCBI WGS metagenome assembly JAEEGI01 (sample SAMN16246545, study PRJNA631951) | gut metagenome | biome: gut microbiome; feature: rumen; material: KS-attached | host: Bos | place: Iran: Karaj | collected 2018-10 | reverse complement strand
TCTTCATGTCAAAGAATCACAGGACGGTAAAGATGGTGAACTTTGAGGAGAATGCCTACTATGTGCATCAGAAGACATTTGCCAACGGATACACGTTTATGAAACTGAAGTTTGTAGAGGACAAACCTGTCTATTCCATCGACTGGAAAGACCTGGTGGCAGTGCTCGAATCACCTGTGATTAAGCAACTTACAATTAAATAGAATAACTGCAAAGACGAAGTGTTAAACTTTGTGTAAAACGTTGATAATCAGCAAATTAAATGACTAAAAAACTTGCATATCTCGGAAATTTTTCGTACCTTTGTAGGGTAATTAGAAGGTATGGAGAAGGACGAATTATTGAAGCGAGTGCTGATGATGCAACGTCTGCAGGGAATGGAAACGGAGCCAATCTCTGCGGAAGATCCATACGCTTCTATGGAAAAAGATCAGCTGATATCAATGATACACTTCCTTGTTAAACGCGAGGAGGAACGTGCTCAGGAAAACCAAGAACTGAAGGATATGGTTAGAGAGCTTAGAGAGACCAGAAACAGCCTGATGAAATCAGTAGATCTGTTGTCCAAACAACTGTCCGATTCATCTAACGAGAAAGCCGCTCTTCTCCAGAAAATCGATGACTTGATGTCCATGATTTCTGTGAACAACAAAGTCCGCTTTGGCTCTACCAGTCAGAAGGGCATCAAGAAGAAGACCGCACCCGTACAAGACAGAGAGAAAGATAAGGGTGATTTCGATGGAACTAATGGTACGGCTATGAGCTCTAATCAACAAACTGATGCTGCACCTGCAGAGGAAACAGAATCGGTAGAGCAGACCCAGAAGAGCTTCGATTATCGCAAGGGCATGAAGTATCAGACGATGTTTGCAGATAACCGCGTTTTACATGAGTCTGATGTGAACCTCCTTCCTGAAGGTGCAACAGTTATCAAGAGTGTTATCGAGTCAACATACGAGCAAGTATCCTATATCGTGCAGCACGACTACGAGATGATTATCTACAAGGATAAGGACGGCAAAATACGCAAGGGTTACTTCCCCAAAGTTAGCGTAGAGTCAGAGAACGAGACTCTAATAGATCGTTTCCCTGGCACTCACGCTTCATGTTCTTTGCTAGCCAATCTCGTTTTCAACAAGTACCACATGAATACTCCTGTATATCGCGAGATGGTACGCTTGCTGAACAATAAGATGAACGTAAGTCGCAATACCGTATACAACTGGTTTGTTAAGGGCTCTGACCAACTCAAGAAGGTGCTTCCAGTACTGAAGGAGAAGCTGCTGGCCAAGGGTGCAGTCGTAAACTGCGATGAGACCTGGTGCAGAGTAAAGGTAAACGGTAAGTACGGAAAGAAGTACATCTGGGGCATGGTAAACCAAGAAGCCAAGGTGGCAGTCTACTTCTATGACGATGGCAGCCGTGGTCGCAAGGTGCTTCGCGACTTCCTTGGTGATACCGAAATTGATGCGCTCCAGTCGGACGGATTCAATGTCTATATGTATCTGGACAACGAACTGATAGATGTAGATCACTTGTGTTGTCTGGCCCATGCAAGAGCTAAATTCAAATATGCTTTAGAGCAAGGGAATGATGAAGAAGCCGAGTACTTCCTTAGGGTAATTGCAATATTATATGAAATGGAAGAGGAATACCGGTTGAAACATCTAACCCCCGAGCAAATACGACAAGAAAGACAAGGAGCAAAGACGACCAAAATCATACAACAGTTACGACAACGGTTGGACAAACTCCTAGCTGATACAAGTGGTATGCGAGGAAACCTGATGCAGGGAGCACTTACATATCTGAACAAATTCTGGGACCAGTTCTTCTTGTATCTAAAAGATGGCCGATACAACATCGATAACTCACTTGCAGAACGCATGCTTCGCCCTATGACAGTAGAGCGTAAAAACTCGTTGACTTTTGGCAGTCATGCAGGTGTCGAGGTGTCTGTCATATACCACACATTTATCGAGACGTGTAAGATGTGTGGCGTATCGACGCTTGAATATTTTAAGGAATTCTTCAAGGCAGTCATGCTGGGAAGAACCGATTACGAGAACATGTTACCGATGACCATCGGTATTAAAAAATAATAAAGTTTAATTTCGTTTAGACGCGTCAGGTGGCCAAAACTACCTAAAATCGTGGTTTTCAAGCCTGGACGTCAAAATTGACAGTTTACTACCCTACGCCGCCGTAATCGACTATAGCTTAATGTGGCAAAGTGGCGTTGTGGCAAAGTGGCGTGTTTTTAGGCTTAAAACGCAAGCTCCAATACCTCTTTGGTAGTCTCTGAAACAGCAACAAAGCCAGCAACCCTAAGTCCTACAGCCCAGACTATAATATCCTGATTATCAACGACAACCAACTGGCGACGCTTCTCAAAGACGGTCATCTTCAGGTCGGTCATCAGGTCACTCAACAGTTTTCTGCCTTTCATGCCAAATGGCTGCATCCAATCACCCTCTTCTACCCTACGGACGGTCAACGGAAAGTGTACTTTAGCAGCATCCAACGTAGCAATATGTGCCTCTTTCGACACACAAACAGGTTTTTTACACACCCTAAACGTATTGTTTCCATCCAAAACATAAGTCCCTTCCTCGGGAATACGCATAGGTTTGAAGGGCTTCAGCGCAGGTTCAACTATCAAGCGCCCACGATCCTTCAAGACATCATAGCCTTGCTCAGAATGCACCATTCCACCACACTCAGCGTCCAGAATCTGACGAACTTGACTGCCGTTGAAACCGTAGTTTTTAAGCCATTCAAATGCTATATATTCACTTGAACCGTACCTTTCCAATTCACTGATTTCTACCGAATTACAACACTTATATTTGCTTGCCAAAGTAGCCAACACCGTTTGCGCCTCACCCAGATTCTCAGCTGTCCGTTGGATGTTTTCAGCGACGGCAGGATTGAGCTTTCGAAGTAACGGCAGCACTTCCAGGCGTACGATATTCCGTTGCACGTCTGCCTCCAAATTGGTACTATCCGTGACGTATTTTTGCCCCTTTTCAGCCAAAAAAGCCTCGATTTCAGCTCTCGAAACACACAAAAGCGGTCGCAAAATATAACCATTTCGCGGCTGAATACCCGTCAAGCCACGCAACCCAGTACCACGCACAAGGTTCAAAAGCACCGTTTCCACTGAGTCATCGCGGTGATGAGCAACACAGATTCCTGCAGCGCCAATGTCCTGACGCAGCTGTTCAAACCACCGATAACGCAGTTCGCGGGCAGCCATTTCAATGCTGACTTTGTGCAACTCGGCATATTCGCGGGTATCGAAATGGGCACGATGCAGTTCAACGCCAAGCCGCTGGCAGAGCTCCACACAAAAGGCCTCATCCCTATCCGATTCATCGCCTCGCAGATGAAAATTACAATGAGCAGCATGCACGTTAAAACCATGCTCTTTTAGAAGCAAAAGCAAAGCCACACTATCTGCACCACCGCTTAAAGCAACAATATATAATTCGTTGGTTTTAAGCAGTTTATATTTATCAACATATTGATTAATCTTACTCCACATAGAGCACCAAGCCCTTCAGGTATTCACCCTCAGGATGATAGATATTGATGGGATGATCGGCAGGCTGATGAAGTTGATGCAGGATGCGCACCTTACGCTTAGCAAGGGCAGCTGCTGTGAATACCGCATTGCGGAAATGGTCTTTCGTGACCACCTGCGAGCAAGAGAACGTGAAGAGGATACCACCCTTCTCAATCTTCTCGAAAGCCTTCTGATTCAGGCGTGTGTAGCCTTTCAGCGCATTGTGTAAAGCACCACGGTGCTTGGCAAAAGCTGGTGGGTCGAGGATGATGAGATCATAGGACGTTGAATATTGACCATTGACCATTGAACATTGACCATTATGATTACCAATGCCTTCAAGGAATTTAAAGGCGTCCTCGCAGAAAGCCTCATGGCGAGGGTCATTGGGGAAGTTCAACTCTACGTTCTGCTTCGTCAGTTCAATGGCTTTAGCCGAGCTATCCACGCTATGCACGAGCTCAGCACCACCACGCATGGCATAGAACGAGAAGCCACCCGTATAGCAGAACATATTCAGCACACGCTTGCCCTTCGAGAACTTCTCAAGCAACGAACGATTCTCGCGCTGGTCAACAAAGAAGCCCGTCTTCTGGCCTTTCAACCAGTCAACACGGAACTTCAAGCCGTTCTCCAAAGCGATATTATCGTCACTACCGCCATACAAGAATCCATTCTTCAACACCTCGTCGGTGTCGAAGTGTGGCGTTGCAATCATATCATCGGCAGTCATAAACGGCAGCGTGGTCTCACTCTTATAATAAATATGTGAAATCCTCGATTCCATCACATCGACCAACGCACGAGCTATCTCCTTGCGACACAGGTGCATACCGATGGAATGGGCTTGCATGACGGCCGTCTGACCATAGACATCGATGATTAAGCCCGGCAGGTTGTCACCTTCACCATGTACCAAACGATAGGTGTTGTTATCGGGATTGTCGGCAATACCGATGGCCTGACGCATTTTCAAAGCCGACGAGAGACGAGAATGCCAGAATTCATCGTCAATCTGCACGTCAGAGAACGACAGCACACGGACGGCAATAGAACCTTCCTGGTAGTGACCCACAGCGATGAAATCGCCTGAATTAGCCAACACACGCACCACGTCACCCTCATTAACACCTTTGTCGATGGTGAGAATGGCACCTGAGAACACCCACGGATGGAACCTGCGGAGACTCTCTTCCTTACCCCGTTTAAGCCGAATTTCTTTGTACATCGTCTATCACTTTTATCAGTTCGTAATCGCCTGTTTGCTCCAATCGCATCAGCTCTTCATAAAGCATGATACACGACCATGCATCTGTTGCAGCATACAGTTTCTGCTTATCCTGCAAGATGTCAGCCTCCCAATTGGTCAGCTGCTCACGCTTCGAAATCTTCTGTGCAAAGAAGTTGGCATATAGTTTTTGAAGGCTCAAGTCCTCAACACCAACCTCACGCATATGGTCTTGTAAATCAATGAAATATCCTGCTTTAAAATCACCCAGTTTATGCAACGACATCAAATCGTCACGCAGCGAAAGTCCGATTTTCGGCACCTTGATATCCTCCAGCAGTCGTTTTATCGATGGCGACAACCCCAGTTGATTGAGTCGGAAGAGGAAGCAGACATCGTAGGACGACACCTGAAGGAGTGCCACCTGGTGTGTCTGCCCCTTCTTAAACGAAGGTCGTGTCTCGGTATCAATGCCCAAAATAGGCTGCGACAACAGATAACGCACGGCTTTTTCGGCATCATGCTCGGTCAAGACCACCACTATACGGCCCTGAAAAAGCACACGTGGAAGTGCTCCGATACGCGTCTTATCGTATTTACTATAAATCGTTTTCTTCATTTGGGGTGCAAAGGTACGAAAAAAGGTACAAAAAATACAAAAAAACCACCAATTTATGATGAAATCTAAGAAATTCTTCGTAATTTTGCAGTCCATTATTTATAAATAAGGTTATGGCGAAGAAGAAAACGAGCAAGACATCCAAGGAAAAGACAGCCTCATCGCTGAGTGAGGCATTGGATTTGAAGAATATATTTCACAGCGAGCGCACAAACTTCATTCTCGGTGCTGCGCTGTTTATCATAGCAGGTTTCATGGTATGGGCTTTCGTGTCGTTCCTTGCGACGGGAGCTGCCGATATGAGCATCATCGAAACACCACGCGAGGGTGAGATACTGAATCAGAACCATGAGTTCCAGAATGCCTGCGGCAGTTTAGGCGCATGGACATCCTATTTCTTCATCAAACGCTGCTTCGGACTTGCAGCCTTCCTGATTCCTGTGTACATCTTCTTGATATCACTACGATTGGTACGTGCCTATAAGGTAAAGTTGCTGAAGTGGTTTATGTGCTTGGCAATCATTATGATATGGTGTTCGGTCACCTTTGCCAAGTTCCTCGAGCCACTCTTTGACAGTGCCTGCTACAACCCCGGTGGCGACCATGGATTAGCCATCAGTCAGCAAATAGAGGGTTTTGTGGGCACACCAGGTCTCGTGGCTATCTTAGCGTTGGTAGCCATCAGCTTTATGGCCTATCTCAGTATGGAGACCATTACCTTCATTCGCAAGATTTTCAACCCATTGCGCTATCTGAAGAAGATTCCGATGGAGGTACATATTGGCAAAGGCGATTCCAACGATGATCCCGTAGAGGAAGAAGAACCTCAGCAGGTATTCGACAATCCATATAGGGAAGAGATTGAATTCCCCATAGACAATATCCCTGCTAACCCCATCAGTCCAAACCAACCACAAGGTCCTATCATCAAAGAGAAAGAAAACGATAATGGCGACGACAATAACGAAGTAGAGTTGACCGTTGAAACTGGCGAAAAGGAAGAAAAGGCCGATGGCAAGAGTATGGTTGCCGACTATGGCGACATTTCAACACCCTACGACCCCAAGCGTGACTTGGAAAACTACAAATACCCCACCCTCGACCTCCTGCAGAAGTACGAGAGCGACGGCAAGCCCTACATCGATATGGAGGAGCAGACGCGCAACAAGAACCGCATTGTGGAAGTGTTGCGTAGCTTTGGTGTAGAAATCAGTAGCATCAAGGCTACCGTTGGACCTACCATCACGCTGTATGAGATTACCCCTGCTTCAGGTGTCCGCATCTCGAAGATTAAGAATCTGGAGGACGACATTGCCTTGAGTCTGGCTGCCCTCGGCATCCGTATCATCGCACCTATTCCCGGTAAGGGAACGGTAGGTATCGAGGTACCAAACGCCAAGCCTGCTACGGTCTCGATGGAATCGATACTGAACTCCAAGAAGTTCCAGGAGTCGACAATGGAACTGCCTTGTGCCGTGGGTAAGACCATTACCAACGAAGTATTCATGTTCGACCTTGCCAAGGCTCCCCACCTTTTGGTTGCTGGTGCTACCGGTCAGGGTAAGTCCGTTGGACTGAACGCCATCATCACCTCTTTATTATATAAGAAGCACCCTGCCGAGCTGAAGATTGTGCTTGTTGACCCGAAGAAGGTGGAGTTTAGCGTCTATGCTTCTATCGAGAACCACTTCTTAGCCAAGATTCCCGACGACGATGCCGAACCCATCATTACTGACGTTTCGAAGGTTATCAACACCCTGAACTCGCTGTGTAAGGAGATGGATACCCGCTACGACCTGCTGAAGATGGCTCAGGCTCGTAACATCAAGGAGTATAACAAGAAGTTCATCGAACGTCAGCTGAATCCGCAGAACGGACATAAATACATGCCGTATATCGTCGTAGTTATCGACGAGTTCGGCGATCTGATTATGACAGCTGGTAAAGAGGTTGAGCTGCCTATTGCACGTATTGCCCAGTTGGCTCGTGCCGTTGGTATCCACATGATTATAGCTACCCAGCGTCCTACCACTAACATCATCACTGGTACCATCAAGGCTAACTTCCCAAGTCGTATTGCCTTCCGCGTGGGTGCCATGATTGACTCGCGTACCATCCTTGACCGTCCAGGTGCCCAGCAGCTGGTAGGACGAGGCGATATGCTGTACTTGAACGGTGGTGAACCTGTGCGTGTACAATGTGCCTTTGTGGATACACCCGAAGTGGAGCGCATCAACAAGTTCATCTCTGACCAGCAAGGCTACCTTGGTGCCTTCGAACTGCCCATGCCCGACCTCGGTGAAGAGGATGGTGGCGGTGAAGGTCGCGACGTGGATATGCAGCACCTGGATCCGATGTTTGAGGATGCAGCACGTCTCATTGTTCGGGAGCAAAGCGGTAGCACGAGTCTCATCCAGCGTAAGTTTGCCATCGGCTACAATCGCGCAGGTCGTTTGATGGACCAATTGGAAAAGGCTGGCATTGTGGGACAGGCTCATGGCTCAAAGCCTCGCGAAGTATTAATCATGGACGAAAACAGTCTCGAAAACTTATTAGCACAATGGAGATAAAGAAATATTTTATTTGCGCCATGTGTCTTTTTGGCGCACTCAGTATCAATGCCCAAACCGCTAAGGAGGTGCTGGACAAGACAGCCGCTGTGGTATCAAGCAAAGGCGGTGCCCAGGCCTCATTTACGATTAGCGGACAAAGCATGAATGCCAGTGGCACGATAGCCGTCAAGGGCAAAAAGTTTCATGCCACTACCCCTCAAGCTACTATTTGGTTTGACGGCAAGACGCAGTGGACATATATGAAGAAGAACGATGAGGTCAATATTGCGAATCCAACGGAATCGCAGCTGGCAGCCATCAACCCCTATAACTTCATCTATATGTATAAGAAAGGCTACAACTATACGATGGAAAAGAAGGGTGGCAACTTCGTGGTGCACCTGACGGCAACGGGTAAGAAGTCCATACAGGAGATGTATCTCACCGTGGGCCAGAAGTCATATTCACCCTCTCAGGTTCGCTATAAGACCGCTAAAGGATGGACAACCATCGACATCCGCAACTTCAAGGCTGCCAACCTCTCCGATGGCATGTTCCGTTTTAACTCCAAAGACTTTCCTCATGCTGAGGTCATTGATCTGAGATGAACAAGCTACAACTCTTTTTTCTGCTGCGCAAGAACACCAAACTGAGTGAGAAGCGCCATCCGATGTTCGAAGCCAACCAATACGGCAAACTCTTCGGATATATTGGCCTTGCCATCGTAGCCGTTGAATTCATCGCCATAGGAACCTTCATGGGATGGATAGCAGCTAAGGACGACGAACCACAGATTATGTTCTTTGTCCTGCCATTCCTGATGATTGTCGACTTCTTTATGCGTTTCATGATGCAGCAGACACCGTTGATGCTGGTAAAACCCTATCTGCTGACACCCATCAGCAAATATACGGCCATCGAATGTTTTCTGACGTCGCAAATTCTCGACACTGGTAATCTGTTCTGGTTGACCATCTTCCTACCCTACACGTTCATTGTGTGGTGCGGAGGCATGTCAATATGGGCGGCGCTCGGCATGCTGCTGCTGTTCCATCTGATAGTCGTCGTCAACAGCCAGTGGTATCTCCTTGTTCGCACACTCATCAATCAGAGCATGTGGTGGTGGGCACTGCCGGCAGTCTTCTACGGCTCGCTGATACTGCCTTTGTTCCTGCTGCCCGACGGACTACTTGACAAGGTTTTCGATGTGATTGGCGATTTTGTTGGCGACAATGCCTTCTCGTGGTGGACATTCGTGCTCTTTGCCATTCTCTTTGTGGTGCTTTTCATCGTTAACCGCACCCTGCAGATGCGCTTTATCTACGATGAGATATCAAAAACGGAGAAGGCCAAACTCAAGCACGTCAGCGAGTTTGCAGCCCTGAACCGCTTCGGACAGATTGGCGAGTACCTCAAGCTGGAGATAAAGAGCACCATGCGCAACAAGGCCATCCGCTCCCGCTTCATACAAGGTGTGTGCATCATCCTCTTTTTCTCGCTGATGATAGCCTTCGGCAGCGTCTATAACTCCACCTTCGAACGCAATTTCTGGTGTCTCTATGCCTTTATCTTCTTCGGCACGGTGAACCTCATCAAGGTCATGTGTCCTGAGGGCAACTTCATCGACATGCTGATGGTACACGAAGAGAACATCCTGACGCTGCTACGCGCTAAGTACTACTTCTACTGCGCTATGCTCATACTGCCCTTCCTGTTCTGTCTGATACCCGTGTTCGCTGGCAAATACCCTATTCTGATGGTGTTGGCATACTTGTTAACAGCCACGGGTCCCGTCTATTGCATGCTGTTCCAGATGGCTGTCTACAACAAGACAACCCTGCCCCTCAACGATAAAATAACGGGTAAGAACCAGATGGAGAACAAGTGGCAGGCTATCGTATCGATGATTGGCTTCTTTGCACCTGTCGCTTTAGTGATGCTCTTGCAGGCCATCTTCAGCGATAATGTAGCTTATTGGGTCTTAATACTGATTGGTTTGGCCTTCACAATAACCGAACCATATTGGATGCGCAATATCTATCGTCGCATGATGAAGCGCCGCTACGACAACCTCGAAGGATTCCACACTACACGTTAAACATTGACGGATGAAGACAGTATTGATTCAGGTAGGCAAGACGGTGAACAAGCACTTCATAGCCGGTATCAACGACTATGTGGAGCGCATCAACCACTATATGCCTTTCGATGTTGTCACCATCCCAGAACTGAAAAACACCAAGAGCATCAGCGAAGAACAGCAGAAACAAGCTGAAGGTGAACTAATACTCAAGCAATTGCAGCCCTCAGATACCGTCGTATTGCTTGACGAACACGGACGACAGTATCGCAGCATTGAGTTTGCACGTTGGTTGGAACAAAAGCAGATTTCTGCCCGTCGCCTCATCTTCATCATCGGAGGTCCTTACGGATTCTCAAAGGAGGTCTATGCACGTGCCAACGAACAATTATCGTTGTCTCTGATGACCTTCTCCCACCAGATGATTCGCCTCACCTTTACCGAGCAGATTTATCGCGCGTGTACTATAAATAAAGGTGAGCCCTACCACCATGAGTAGGTAAGAAGTAAGAGGTAAGAGGTAAGAGTTAAGAAAATAACAGCCCGATTTGGTAGACGGCGGCACTGACTATCCAGGCCAACACCGTAGTATAGACGGCTGCAAACGTAGCCCAGCGCCACGAACCACTCTCATTCTTGATGGCCACAACGGTAGCAATACAGGGGAAATAGATGAGCACGAACAACAGGAAGGCATAGGCTGTCAGCTGCGAGAATTCGAAGGCTGCATCGCCATATAGCACACCAATGGTCGAGGCCACTATCTCCTTGGCACCCACACCGGCAATCAGACTGACATCCAGTCGCCAGTTGAAGCCCTGAGGCAGGAAGATGGGTTCTACGGCTTTACCTAACAGTCCGATAAAGCTCGATTCCAACGAGTCGGCAACACCCGATGGCGAGAAGTATCCCAGTGCCCAAACGATGATGGATGCCACAAGAATGACACCGCCCATCTTCTTCAGATACTGCTTGCCTTTCTCCCAGGTATGACGGAAAATGGCCTTAGCTGTTGGGAAGCGGTAAGGTGGCAGCTCCATCACAAATGGTGTGTCCTCACCCTTGATGACCCAGGTGCTCAACACGCGGGCAGCAATGACAGAAAGCACGATTCCAACGATATAGAGCGACACCATCACCAAGCTCTGATATTGTGAGGCAAAGAAGGCCCCTGTTATCATAATATATATCGGCAAACGAGCCGAACACGACATCATCGGCAGCACCAGCATGGTGATGAGTCGCGAACGGCGACTCTCAACGGTTCGGGTTGCCATAACGGCAGGCACATTACAGCCAAAGCCCATAATCAGCGGGATAAACGATTTTCCGTGCAAGCCCATGCCATGCATCAGCTTGTCCATGATGAAAGCAGCACGAGCCATATAGCCTGAGTCCTCCATCAAAGAAATAAAGGTATAGAGAATCAGGATTTGCGGCAGGAATACGATGACCGAGCCCACACCAGCAATGACACCATCGACGAGCATGGCTTTCAACGGTCCTTCCGACATGTTTTCTCCGATGAAATCACCCATCCACGCAAAACCGGCATCTATCCAATCCATCGGATACTGCCCTAACGTAAAGGTGACTTCAAACATCAGGAACAGCAGGGCAAAGAAAATGGGGAACCCCAACCAGCGATTGGTGATGAGGGCATCCAGCTTGTGGGTGACATGATAGGTATTCTCCAGCTCACCAACCTTATAGCCCGCTTCTTGCAGCGCACCACGAATAAAGCCATATTTGGCATCCATGATGGCTGTCTCGGAGTCGTCACCTGTCTCTTCTTTTACACGTTTGACAGCAGTATCGCGAGCAGACAGAATCTGCTCACACTCTGGCAACGCAGCTATCACACGCTCAGCCTCCGTGTCCTTCTCCAGCAGTTTCAATGCCAGCCAACGGGTACTATATCGCAGACGCAGCAAGTCGTTACCTTTCAGGAACTTTTGTATCTTTGCAATACCGTCCTCTATCTCATGCCCGTGATTGATATGGATGTGGCGATAGTAGTTGTCGTGGCCTTCCTGACTCTCGAAGATGTGAATAACCTCGTGCATCAGTTCCTGCAGTCCCCTACCCGTCTTAAACGACGTCGGCACCATCGGCATGCCCATCAGCGAGCTCAGCGTATCGATGGACAAATGGTCGCCACGACGCTCTGTCTCGTCAAACATATTCAGCGCGCACACCACCCTGAGGTGCATATCCATCAACTGAGTCGTCAGATACAAGTTACGCTCCAGATTCGACGCGTCTATCACGTTGATAATAACATCAGGCGTTTCCTCCACCAACTGCTTGCGCACATAGAGTTCTTCAGGCGAATAAGCTGTGAGTGAATAGGTGCCAGGCAGGTCGACGAGTTTCATGCGATAGCCTTCAAAGTCGGCATAGCCTTCCTTCGCATCTACGGTGACACCACTATAGTTACCCACTCGCTCGTGAGCACCCGACGCAAAGTTGAAGAGCGACGTCTTGCCACAGTTGGGGTTGCCCACCAACGCTACATTGATGGTACGGCGGGCTGAATGCTTAGCATAATGAGCCGTACTTGCCACATTCTGAGGTTCAGCAATATCAGCTGCCTCACGCTCATCCTGACTCACCTCTATTTTCTCAGCCTCCTGGCGACGCAGACTGACTTCATAGCCCATCACCTTATATTTCACGGGATCCTGCAAGGGCGCACTCTGCAACACATCGACGCGCTGTCCCTTGATAAATCCCATTTCAACGATACGTTTACGGAAACCTCCGTGTCCTTGTACCTTGACAATATAGGCTTCATCGCCAGTCTTCAAGTCTGATAGTCTCATACCTTATTCTATATTTGCGTGCAAAGTTACAACAAAAAATCCACATAAAAAAGATTTTGCAAGCAAATACCTAAAAATAATGATGCGTTTAGTTGAGTGGTTTCACAAACTTCATTTCGTGCAGAATACGCTTCTGACGTTTCTTCATGTATTTGCTGGGCTCGGCAGAATTGAAACGTCGAGGGTTGGGCAGCGTGGCAGCTATCAAGGCACACTGTGCACGGGTCAGTTCCTTGGCGGTGGTGTTAAAATGCTGTTCAGCCACAGCGTCGGCACCATAGATGCCATCCCCCATTTCTATGGAATTAAGGTAGACCTCCATGATGCGTTCCTTGCTCCACATCACCTCTATCAGCGTGGTGAAATACACCTCAAAGCCTTTGCGAGTCCATGAGCGGCCAGGCCAGAGGAAGACGTTCTTGGCAGTCTGCTGCGAAATAGTGGAGGCTCCCATCTTCCGTTTCTCAGGATGCTTCATATTACACATGGCAGCATGTTCGATGGCTTTGAAGTCAAAGCCGTGATGTGTCAGGAAATTGGCATCCTCAGAGGCCATCACAGCCAACGACAGCGAGGGCGATATTTCTTCAATAGGAACCCAATGGTGATGCCACTTCATCTTCTCGCCTGCCCCAACCTGCTGAGCCAGACGGATAAACATCAGCGGTGTGGCATAGACAGGTACCCAGCGCAACACCACAACAGAAAGGATAGTGGAGGCAAAGAATGCCACCACTATCCATAATACGACTTTCTTTAGTTTATCGAAAAACTTCTTCAACGTTTAGTTCGCTTGCTTTTTTGCATCGTCAATCATCTTCTCAGAGGCATACATGTAAACCTCAACACGACGGTTCAGCTTACGACCAGCCTCAGTAGAGTTGTCGGCAACGGGGTTGCTGGAACCCTGACCCTCGATACGCTTAATCTGCGATGCACTCACACCACATGACCTCAGATAGCTGTTCACGCTGTTGGCACGACTGACTGACAGAGGCTGGTTAATAGCATCAGAGCCTGTAATATCGGTATGGCCAATGATGGCAATATCGCAGTCCTTGTTGTCGTTCAGCACCTTGGCAAACTGTACCAGCGAATTCTTGGCCTCGGTAGAAAGGTCGGCCTTACCGGTAGCGAACAAGACAGATGAGTCGAACGAAACCTTCACAGCATCCAGACCGTTGGTATCCTTCACGGTCTCAACCTTGGCATTGTCCACCTGCTGGGCAGCCTTCTTAGCCTTATCCATGCGGTTACCAATGACAGCACCTGCACCAGCACCGACAGCAGCACCAACGGCAGCACCAATAGCCGTGTTACCAGCAATGGCACCAATGATACCACCCAACACAGCACCACCACCAGCACCGATACCGGCACCCTTCTGGGTATTGTTACAAGCAAACAACATGCCTACACAAAGCAGTAAAGAAACAATTTTAGTCTTCATAATCTTATCATTTTAAAGTGAAACATTCATTTTCGAGTGCAAAAATACAAATTTCTCCAAACTTTAAACTCTAAACTCTAAACTTTTTCGTACCTTTGCAGCAAATTTTAAGAAAACGAACAGAAAATATGGCAAAAGAATTAAAAGATTTAACGAAACGGGCTGATAATTACAGCCAGTGGTACAACGATCTTGTAGTGAAGGCCGACCTTGCTGAGCAGTCGGCAGTACGTGGTTGTATGGTCATCAAGCCCTATGGCTATGCCATCTGGGAGAAGATGCAACAGCAGTTGGATAAGATGTTCAAGGAGACGGGTGCTCAGAACGCTTACTTCCCCCTGCTCATCCCGAAGTCGTTCCTCTCTCGCGAGGCCGAGCATGTAGAGGGCTTTGCCAAGGAGTGTGCCGTCGTCACCCACTATCGTCTGAAGGCTACTGAGGACAAGAGCGGTGTGGTGGTTGACCCCGCTGCCAAGCTGGAGGAGGAATTGATTATCCGTCCTACTTCGGAGACTATCATCTGGAACACCTATAAGAACTGGATTCAGTCGTGGCGCGACCTGCCCCTGATGTGCAACCAGTGGTGTAACGTCATGCGTTGGGAAATGCGTACACGTCCTTTCCTGCGTACTTCTGAGTTCCTTTGGCAGGAAGGCCATACAGCTCACGCCACCCGTGAGGAGGCCGAGGAGGAAGCCAAGAAGATGCTGCACGTCTATGCCAAGTTTGCTGAGGAGTGGATGGCAGTTCCCGTGCTGCAGGGTGTGAAGAGCGAGACCGAGCGCTTTGCCGGTGCGCTGGACACCTATACCATCGAGGCCATGATGCAGGACGGTAAGGCCCTGCAGAGCGGTACCTCACACTTCCTGGGTCAGAACTTTGCCAAGGCCTTCGAGGTCACCTATCTTAATAAGGAGAACAAGCCCGAATATGTCTGGGCCACCTCTTGGGGTGTTTCTACCCGACTCATCGGTGCGCTCATCATGACCCACTCTGACGACAACGGTCTCGTGCTGCCTCCACGTTTGGCACCTATCCAGGTGGTCATCATTCCTATTGCCACCAAGCCTGAGCAGATGGAGCAGGTCAACAAGGCCGTTACACCTATCATCGAAACATTACGCAAGGCTGGCATCAGCGTCAAGTTCGACGATGCCGACAACAAGCGTCCCGGCTTCAAGTTTGCTGACTACGAGCTGAAGGGTGTTCCCGTGCGTCTCGTCTTGGGTGCTCGCGACTTGGAGAACGGCACCATCGAGGTGATGCGCCGTGATACACTCGAAAAGGAGACCCGCCCCATCGAAGGCATTGCAGAATATGTGGAGCAGCTTTTGGACGACATCCAGAAGAACATCTTCGAGAAGGCCCGCAAGTATCGTGACGAGCGTGTCTATGAGTGCGACAACTACGAGGAGTTCAAGGAGAAGGTAAAGGACGGTGGTTTCTTCCTCTGCCACTGGGACGGCACAGCCGAGACCGAGGCTCAAATCAAGGAAGAGACGCAGGCCACCATCCGTTGCGTGCCCTTCGCCTACGAGCAGACCCCTGGCACCGATATGGTCAGCGGCAAACCCGCCAAGTATCGTGTCATCATAGCCCGCAGCTATTAAGCACGGTTAACAGCATAAAAAAGCCCTCTCATCACAATCGGTGAGAGGGTCTTTTCTTTATCTGCAAGCAACGTTTATTCCCCAAATATCTCCTTGAGTTTTTCGCCTAATGCCTGGTCGCGCAGGTCGATGGCAACGATTTTGCCCTTCGGGTCGAAGAGGATGCTGCTGGGTATCGCCCTGATGCCATAAAGCGGAGATGCGGCACACTTCCAACCCTTCAGGTCGCTCATCTGGGGCCACGTCATATTCATCTGCTTGACGGCATTCACCCAAGCCTCTTTCTTCACGTCGAACGACACCCCGACAATTTCGAAGCCCTTGGAGTGGTATTTCTCGTAGTTGCTCACCACGTTGGGCATCTCCTGACGACACGGACCGCACCAAGAGGCCCAGAAGTCTACCAGCACATACTGGCCGTGCCCCACCCATTGGCTCAGCGTGACCTCCTTGTCGTCCATATCCTTCATGGCCAAGTCTTTATACATACTACCCACCGCCCGCTTGTTGTAGGGGTCTCCTTGAGCTGTGGCGGTGAGCATTGTCAGCACCATCAGCAGCAGCGTCATCATTCGTTTCATATTCCTTATTATTTTTATTAGTTTGTGCAAAGATACGAATAAGTGAGCAAAATACCAAATTAATTTGAGTATTTTCGAACGGAAGTATCTTCTCGCTAAGCGAAAAGATAGTGCAAAATTTCGATTTAGCGAAGGGAATGAGAATAAATTTTCATTCTTTTCCCCTACTTTTTTATCCTTCTTCCCCCTACACAGGGGGATAAGAGAGGGTCTCGGACGAAAAAACGGAAGCCGCGATTGACGACTTCCGTTTCCTGTTTATTCTTTAAAAAAGATCAGAGGAACCGATGATCAAAACTGTCATCTGTCATTTGTCACTCGGCTTTGTCTATTCTACGGAAGACGCCACCACCAACTCTCTCTATGAGACCACGGCTAACCCATTGATTTAACAAAACGTTTGTGCCTTCTTCTTCCTTACCATTCTTTATTCGGATAAGAACAGCATCCTGATAAGTGAATGTTCCATCTTCCTTAGTTGGAATCTGTTGAAGCAGATTTGCTGGTCCACGACGTGATGTCTTCACCTGACTGTCAGCATGACGAATCAGGTCGCTAAAGAATTTTAGCTTCAGAAAAAGGTCGTAGTGCAAACTCCAGCGACAGAATCCGTCGATGGAGTTTTCCCAATGAAGACCGTTTGCCGCATAGAGCAGACAACCCTTACGGAATGCGGCAACCAAAGCGCGGTGTCCTAGATTATCGAGCACTTCGTCGCCTGATTTTACTACGAAGTCGTCCAGCTCTTCTTTCAGCCTATTGGCCATGCGTATGGCTTGCTTACAGACGATTTCCCCATGTACTAGACGCAGATTGTCGATGAAGACTTTTAGTGCAGCGTCGTACTTTGCATCATACTTGCCATGTTTGGGAATGGAGGAGCCGAGGCCACGGTCGGGAACGGTAGCCAGCGTCAGTCGACTTAGGGGACCGTCAACAGCGTTGTAGCGCATATAGCCCAACAACTTATGGAGCGTTGTAGAGGCGTTGAAGTTAATGGATAGCGGTCCTTGGTAGGTGACGCTCTGGCTGCCCACACGCTCCTGGCCGAAAGGATTGTCTTCGTCGTCAATCATTTTCAGATAGGTAAACGGACAGTTAGGTCCTGGATTAGCCCCCTCCACCCGAAACCACTGGTCAAACTCAACCATACGGGTGTAAATGATTCGGCCTTGCGAATCTGACATCAGCTCTGCCAGTCGGGCTTTTGTAATGTCAGCAGCAACACTTCTGATGGACACGTTGGGGCGAACAGGTTTATCCTGGTTTTGGTTCATGCGGCGGCAGTCGTCTTTATACTTATCTAACTTGATGCGGTTCGGCTTGTCTTCTTCTTTCTGAGGTGCTTCCAGATGCATCAGCATGTACTTAGTGGTGCTGTCCTTGCCGGTACCAGTAGTCGCTACGGCAATACCAATACAGCGAGGTTCACGAGGTGTTCCGTCGATGTACTCGAAGCTGGCGTCACAGTACATGCCCAATGGTGGGAACATCAGCTGTGCACAAGTCTCCTTCGCCTCTTTAGGGGTAGGACCTATTGCCGTCCTGACAAATCGAGGTATGGCACTCTTCGACAGCCGTGGCGGCTCAGGGCTGCTGTAGATGTCGTCCAGCGATGCCGTATCACCATAGACTACCGCAGACGACTCTTCGCTGGGGAACTTCGCTGACTTGCTCTTCTTGGCAGGGTTGAGCTTGCGGCTTTGGGCAAACACCCGACGCTGGAACTGCGTCATCTTCTGGCTGTTGTCGGTGTACTTGGTGTAGAAGTCGGTCACCAGCTGCTGACACTCCTTCTCCTGACTATACACAGGAGCCATTTCCTGCAGGACACCCAGAAACTCCCCCTTGGTCATCAGCTGCGTGATGCCTACCGACAAGATGGACTTCACGGCATTGTGACGGCCACCCTCCTCGTTCAAGTCGTTCACCGTCAACCCAGCCTCCTTCAGACATTCCCTGGCGATGAAGAGGGTACGTTCGGTGGGTGCCACGACCTCAGCTGCTTGCTGGTTATCTGCTACAGGAGCAGCCTTGACGGTCTCAGGTTTCTTCAGCGGACGGCCGTCCACATCGAGTCCACGCTGCAGGAAAGCCTCGCGACGTTCCTTAATCTCCTCGTCGCTCAGTGGTTGCAACCAACGCTCCGAACGATAAACTTCGTCGCCCGTCATGTTGATGTAGCGTTCGGGTGTTGTACAACTTTCGTCGTATGGCACACCGATTTCATCACAGAAGGCCTTTTGTGTTTCCTCGATGGTCTTGCCCACTGGCATACGGAGCCAGATATGACACTTCATACGTGGAGAATAGTCAATATACTCTACCATTCCCTGAAATTCAGAATACTCATCCTTGTTCACCTCCAAAGCCCGTTTGATGGCCTGTTCAACCAACGATTCCTCATCGATGTCGTTGCACGTCTTGTAGGTGAATGCCTCGGGTATGATGTCGGCCTGGGCACGATGATTGTTACGGAACTGCGAGTAGTGCGGACAGATGGTAGGCAACTGGTCCTTCACTTCCTCCTTACCCTCGTCACGAATCTCTGAAAGCATCTGGGGTAAATCCTCTCGATTGAGCATCCCCAAAATCTGCTCAGCCGTACCTGGCTCAGCGAAACCACGATGATACTTTCCTAAAATCTCACCCGTCCTACTGTCCTTCAAACGGGGATTGCAAGCGAAAATTACTTTTGATGTATCCATATCTTTTCTTTCTTTTTTTTATAAAGGTACGCGTCTATACTATAGCGCATAAACGCGCACCGGGTTTACTGCTGCTTACTCGTCTCTGCTCAATCGAAATGGGTCGATGTGCCTAATTAGCATATCTGCCAGTTCGTTCACCTTCAGCTCTAAGCGAGAGTCGTCAAATGTACTGAGTTTGTAACTGCCAACCAGTATGGCAAAGATTCTCTCGGCCATCTTGTTCTGATGGTGGCGAGTTTCACTACAAAACTCACATTCGACATAAGCAAGGACATCGTCTGGAACAAAGCTCTTCAAGAGCTTGACCAAATACTTTGCCCTACGAGTGAGAGCTGGGCGACCATTACAGATAATGGTTGCGCAAATTTTATTTGTTTCTTTCATAATCGTTATATTATGAATTCACAAAATAGTTCTAACGTTTAGCTTTGAGGCCTGGAAAGTCAGCTGTCCTTTCCGTCTATGGCCTCGCAGCATGTCAAGAGGACCGGTTCGATTTTCACAAACAGAAACCGTAAGATTTATGGTCGTCGTCACGCCATCAAAATCATAAAATAATGTTAGATCGCTTGAGTCGAAAACCGTTTTGGATTTGCTCGATGCAAAGGTAATCAAAATAGTAATACGCTGTATCTTTTTACCTTTCTGTAACTGCTTGATTTATAAACGTTTATGTTTTTAATACGTTTTTGTGCTACAACTTTTATGCTTCTATTCCTTGACTCTCAAGATATTCAAACATCCTATAAATCAGAGTGTTGAGTGACCTGTACTTTATGTTAAAATTGCTGTGTTCATTTGAAGCCAAAAAACGAATGAATACAGACATCCTACACTTCAAACCGTTTCCCTTTCCAATCCTTAAAAGGAATCGTGCGATGATGAGCACAAACTCTGCCTTGCTGATTAACTTGTCATTAAATTCAAAATACTTGAGATGCTTCCAGTCGATGTCATCAGGATTCCTAATATAAGGACAAATGTCCTGGGATAGTTTTTTCAGTTCGTCGTGATACTCACGCTTCACCAAGTCATACACTCGAGTTTTTGCTGTAAACTCCTTCTTGGACAGTTTAGCCGTCCTACGCTGTTTCTTTTTATTCTTTGTCATATGATTTGAAGATCGCTTTTGTACGTCTCCAAATCAAGGGCACATTCACGTAAGAGGTTTACTGCTTTCTCAAATATTCGATTTTAGGATATTTTTTTGTACCTTTGCAGGCGATATGGATAAAGAATTATATAAGAAAAGGTGGAAAGTCTTCCGTGAGGTTATTAAAATTGAACGTAAGCATCATAGAATTTCACAGAAAAGACTCGCTTTGCTGTTAGGCATTGAACAGTCTTACGTAAGTAAGACCGAAATAGGTGATAGGAGATTAGATGTAATTGAATTGATGGAGTATTGTGATGCGATGGGGCTTACTCTTACTGAGTTCGTTTTTAGGATGGAAGGGAGATTATTGGCTGGAGGTTTGATGTCACCAGCGAGAAAAGAAGAATATTTGCGTTGGTATTCTATCTATTGTGAATACCATAAAAATCCCCCCGCTTCTAAATAGAAACAGGGGGGTATGAAGTTAAATCTATGGTTTCCCTTTAGAACCCTTCCGGGTTTGGGCGCAAAGATACAAATATTTTAGGAAATATCCAAATAAATGGTGCTATTCCTTCAAAATATAAACTGTCATCCGTCATTTGTCACAGGTTACTTTACTCGCTTCGATATAATTCATCTAACGACTGGCCCTCATCGTTAATCCAATGCAACCAACCGTTGCAACTACGACCAGAGCAATAGCTGGCGGCAGTACTGGGACTAGCCAATACATAATCGCGCTGCAACTCCCAGAAGCCCTCTTTCGTAGGTTTCGACATAGCAGCAATGATGGCGTTGCGCTTCTCACCGTCTCTATACGAGGGCACCGTACTCTGTGGCAACAGACTACCTTTCAGAATACGCATCGAGTGATCTGTCTCGTTGAAGATTCCATGGGCATCGCAGTCGCGCACTCTGATATGAAACAGGTTCTCGCCGTTCTTCATTTTCATCTTTTCCTGTTTCTCGAAGATGGGACAGCCAATGAATGAAGACAGAAGTCGCACATCATCGAAGAATTCCTCCATGATGTCTATCTGGTAGTTCGACAACGAGATTTCCTTACCCGACTGCTCGTTCATCACACCATACTGTGCACAATCAGTAGCCAGATCAATGGCTTTGCGCTCCAGATATTGCACGTCGGCTTTATTGATGCTCTCGTCTTTAGCTACAAACATCAGGCATTTGTTCCAAAACAACTTATGGCTTTTGTGGTTATAGATACGCTTCATGCCATTAGTTGATTCTCCGATATATGCTTGTGCGCTGCCGTTCTCATCTTCGCCCAACAATATATAGAGCGCAGGTCGTGAACTCTCTTCCATCTTGCTCGCTATCTCAAATTCCGACTTTGGGAACACAATCATCTCGCATATCTTATTGCTGATGAACACCGTACGAATACCGTTAGGATCGCCTGTACGCAGATGCGTAGTTATTACTTTGCCTCGTGCCATTATATAATTAGAAATCTTCGTCTTTTTCTTGTCTTAACGCACCTTCCATGTTCTCTAACAAAATGTTAACAACTTCTCTCATACTAATAGCATTTGTCTTTTTCTTTGCTTTTTCTTTAGCTTTTTCTGTTGCCTTTTCTTGTGCATCAACTATCTCTCTTACAGTCCACATTTTTTTCTCACCAGTGACTAGCACTGTATGCATTGTCGGCACCGTTACAGTCACCTGTGCCCTTCCATCTTTGCAGCGCACTTTCAGAGTAAAGTCTGTATAAAAAGGTAGTGTTGCTCCGAGTATTAACTTTCGGTATCCATTGTAAAATACTCCTTTATAAGTCACGATACCTTCATCTTTATCACAATAGTCTAGTCCTGCTCGTGACCGTCCGTCAGTTCCCGTCCAATCACTCAGAGCTTCCATAGCACGACGATAAAGTGTGGATGCTTTCGTATTATCTACATATACTACCCGTTTCTGCTCATAAACACCCTTTTCTTTCACTATTATTATAGCAGAATCAACATCAGGGACTTGAGCATTTACTGAAATAACAGTTGCTGCCAACATAAATACTACTAATAATATCTTCTTCATAATCTATCGAATTAACTATGTTCATCTATTTCCTTTCATTCTATTATGAGTCTTGCATAACATCTGGCAATTACTGATGTCTGTTGCACCACCTTTGCTCCAGGCAGACACATGGTCGGCGTCCATTTCCTCTGGCTTCCAGATTCTATGGCGGTTAGCCTCATGACCTTCTGCGCAATAAGGGCAGTTACTGATTCCTGCTGCTTTTGCCTTTTCTGTCTGTTCTTGATATACTTTGCGCATCGTTGGCTTATCGAAAAAACGAACATTCAATAGTTTTGTGTCCTGACAGCCACCAAGCACATACTCAAAGATGCCTCGACGATTGGTCACAAAGTCATCGTGCATCAGTTCGTTTACCTTTGCCGACAACTCGGAGTGATTCAACGGCAAGTGATGGAATCGCTCGTATAGCTCGCCCCAATTCAAGCCCTGCATTTCATCGTAGACATCATCAAACTTACTATCTACCCAGTCTATAACCGTGTTGAAGTAGGTCTTGATTTCGTTGATATTCTCGTCGCGGCGATGTGCAGTCATATAGCCGTCCACGTTGCCTTTACTTACCCATTCCAAAGCAGTTGCCAAGAACTGTTGGCGATTAGCTGGGCCTTTTACATACGATTCCCATTTCTGAATGTTTGCGTTTTGTGAATTGCTGAACTCTGCTTTGCAAAGTGTGACAAACTTCCCACTATAAACAGCATTCAGTTCCTCCTGATGGTTGAGCGGAATACCCGCAATGTTGATGGTCTTAAACCATTCCTTAATTTCTTCCTCGGCATGTTCGCCTTCACCTTCGCAGATATAGACCAACAACTCTGTTTTGAGAATCTTCTGTTGTTTGCCCTCGTCCAGTCCATCGAAGATTTGTTCTAGTCCGTTTATCTTCACAGCAAACTTGTTCTTCACATAACGACCAAGTGACGTTATACGTTGCTGACCATCGAGCACTTCAAGTTCGGTTTGTGGGAATTCGTATTGTTTGTTACGATTAAAGTAGATGAGTCCGAGCGGATAACCTTTCAGCACAGACTCTATGACAGCCACATCTCTCTTTCCATCTTCATAAATGTAGTTACGTTGATATTCGGGCTGAATAGTCAGTTTTCCAGATAAACCATGTAGTCCTTTGCCCTCAAGAACGTTGTATTCGAAACCGTCGCAAATCTGCTCAACGGTATAGATTTTTAGTTCTGTTTTCATTGTGATTTCTTTTTGCGGATTAATAGTCTTGCGAAAGTGGATTTAAGTTTTCCATCAACCATAATTGCACCTCGCCTATTTAAGTCACCATACAAAGGAGTATCTTGGGGTGTATATTCCTTTGTCTTAATTCCAAATTCATTGCCTCTATCTGTAATTCCAAGTATTTCAAATTGCTCAGGACAATACTTGTCTAAGAATGAAATAGGAACACCCATTATCCCATCATAATCCGATGGAATAGCATCTGAGAATGGGACTTCTATTGCATCGTAATTCTCATAATGAATGTATTCTTTCCTACCTCTTACTTCCTTATGCTTACTATGCTTGAAGTTCTCTGCCATTGTCATTAGTTTCAAAGGCTCATGTCGTCTCCCATGATCAACATTAGTAAACCAATGCACGCCAGGAACACGTAAGTATTTATTTCCCTCTTCATCTATTCTTAATGAAGATGAATGTGTAATATATGATCGTGGCACCATAAATTCTCTATCACCGCCAGTGATGGATGGGCCAAACCATATTATATTGTTCATAATGAGTGGGAAAACTTCTTTATAAGCAATCGCATTTTTATTCCCAATAATAATGAACTGCTTGTTTGATTCTATCAGCCATGCCATAAATTCCCTAAACAACGAGAACGGTGGATTTGTCACAATAATATCTGCCTCGTCGCGCAGTTTTCGTATTTCCTTGCTACGGAAATCACCATCACCCTCCAAATATTGCCATTGCAAATCTTCAAGGTTGATACGTCCATCACCTGTAACATCATCTGTCAATACAAATATCTTGCCGTGCGTCTTACTCTTGTCGTTGTCGAAGTACGGCTGCGAAGTCTCAAATAGCGTTGGCTGATATGGCATCTTGTACTTCTTGCTTTCAGGGGCATAGCTGGTGGAAATCAATTTCTTCAAGCCCAACAGTTCAAAGTTCTGGGCAAAAAACTTTGTAAAGTTGCTCCATTCCGGGTCGTCGCAAGGCAACAGCACCGTCTTGCCACGAAACACATTTGGATCGTAGTCCAGATAGGCGTTTATCTCCTTCTGAATATCTGCATACTGCGTGTAGAACTCGTCATTCTTTGCAGTTTTCGCATTTGCTAAATTCGTATTTGCCATAATGCAATTGATAGTTTTAGTCAGTTAGCATCGACTATCAATCACGCCATGGCGCAAAAAGAGCGTGATGCACTTTGCGCATAGCAAGAGGCAAGCCTCGCATTGGTACCCCTGTCCCGCTGTATATGCATCACGCCTAAACGTGTGCAATCACTAATAACAGCGAGAACAGAGAACCCTTAACGAGCTATCCGTCACTTATTATTTCGATGCTTTTTATACCAATTAAAGTTTGCGAGGCTTTTTGGCTATGCGCGAAATAATAGCGAATGCTTTATATAGTCCGGATTTCTCCCCGAACCGTTTGCAAAGATACAAAAAAATTCTAAATGCGCAAAAGAATAACAAGAAAATTTGGAGGCAACTGTGACAAATGACAGATGACAGTTTTAAAATGAGGTGGTAGCGAGGCGATAGATAGTAGAATTACTATATTAATAATTGTATATTTATACTATAATTTTAAAATAATAATATATCTAATAAAATTTATAGATATATAAAATATGGTGGAATTGTCGGTAATGGTGGGGGCGTGGGGCTTTGTTTCGAAACTGTCATCTGTCATTTGTCACAACTTCCTGTCCGCTGCAGCGAACTATCTCAATAGTCCACCACCAGCTGCCGCCCGGTTGCAAGGACTTTAGTGTTGGTAAACTCCCACTTTACCGTCACTAAACTGCCATTTTACCGGCGGTAAAATAAATGTGATTTTTAACGAAAAAAGTTGCCGAAATGTTTGGTAGTTTCATAAAAATTTCGTAATTTTGTAGGTGAAATCAATGAGGTGGTTTCAAGCGGAAAATGGCGGCCCGCACGAGAAAGTTCGCCTTAATAATTTAATACCAAAAAACATTATGGCAGTAAGAAAAATTGCAATGGTCGTAAATCTGCGACAGAACAAGAATCAGAGTGCGTCGAACTTCGGCAAGTGGTACCCTGAGGTGGACGAGAAGAAGCCCTTGGACCTGAAGGGATTCTGCCGTCACATGACGGAGCACGGCAAGCTGGCCGACTTCCAGATGGTGGTGCTGGTGGTGCAGCAGGTCGTGGCTCGGGCCCCGGCAGCAATGGTGGTGTGACGCCCGGTGAAGCCGGTAACGGTGACGACGAAGGCGAATGATTGCGAAAAGAGTGCCGATTGGCACTCTTTTCTTACCTTATTGGTGCGTCATATTAAAAGAAAAAAGGACTTTTTCTTTGTCGTTTCGCAGAATTTTGATATATTTGCAGCATTAATCTGAAGACTAACAACTAATCTATATGGAAAAAGCTATCAATATCTACATCCGTAACAACGGTAAGAGCATCGAAGTACCCATGGGTTCCAATCTGGAAGAGATCTACGAGCAGAGTGGTTTGGAACTGGAATACGGTGCCATTTCGGCGCGTGTCAACAACAAGGTGGAGGGTATGCACTTCCGCGCCTACAAGCAGAAAGAGGTGGAGTTCCTGGACATCACCTCAGCCAGCGGACTACGCGCATACACGCGTACACTATTTTTTATACTATGCAAGGCTGCCCACGAACTGTTCGACGAACCTAACGGCACGCCCTGTAAGGTGGTGATAGACATCCCCATCAGCAACGGCTACTATGTGGACTTGCAGTTAGGACGTCCCGTGACACCGGACGACGCGACGGTCCTGCGCCAGAAGATGCAGGACATCATCGATGCTGCCATACCCATCCATCGTTTTGAGACAACGACGGAGAAAGCTATCGAGATGTTCAAGGGGTCGGCATCGTACTCGAAGGTGAAGCTGCTGAAGAGCACCGGCCGTCTCTTTACCACCTATTACGACATCGATGGTTACCAGGACTACTTCTATGGTTCGCTGCTGACGAACACGAAGCTGATATACCTGTTTGGCCTGGAGTACTACTTCGACGGTCTGCTGCTGCGCATACCGTCGCATGAAGACCCGAAGAAACTAGGTGCCTTTATTCGTCAGGACAAGATGTTCGGCATTTTCAAGGAGCATCACCAGTGGCAGGATATCATGCAACTCAGAACCGTGGGCGACCTGAACGAGGTCATAGACAAAGGGCACTCGTCGCATCTCATTCAGGTGTCAGAGGCTCTGCAGGAAAAGAAGATCGCACAGATAGCCGACGAGATAGCACATACGAAAGGCATCAAGATGGTGCTCATTGCCGGACCGTCGTCGAGTGGTAAGACCACGACATGCAAACGCCTGAGCGTACAGTTGGCCGTCAACGGCATCATACCCATCGGCATCTCGTTGGACGACTACTTCCTAGACCGCGACCAAACGCCACGAGACGAGACAGGCGACTATGACTTCGAGCACTTGCATGCCTTAAACATACCATTGCTGAACGAACAGATGAATGCATTGTTCCGTGGCGAGGAGGTGGAGTTGCCACGCTACAACTTCCAGGCAGGCAAAAGCGAATGGAGCGGCAAGAAGCTACAACTGAAGGGTAAGGAAGTGCTGGTGGTAGAAGGCATTCATGCCCTGAACCCCGAGCTGACGGCACAGATTCCCGATGAGCAGATATTCCGTGTGTATGCCTCGGCACTGACGACCATCCTCCTGGACTCGCACAACTACATACCCACTACCGACAACCGCCTGCTACGACGCATCATCCGCGACCATAAATACCGTGGTGTGTCGGCTCAGGAGACCATCCGCCGCTGGCCGTCGGTACGTCGCGGTGAGAACCGATGGATATTCCCCTTCCAGGAGAATGCCGACGCCATGTTCAACAGTGCCATGCTCTTCGAGTTAGCTGTCATCAAGCAGCAGGCCGAGCCACTGTTGGAACAGGTGCCCGAGAACTGCATAGAATATGCCGAAGCCTACCGTTTGCGTAAGTTCCTTGGCTACATACGGCCTATTCCCGAAGACCAGATTCCACCGACGTCTCTGCTGCGAGAATTCCTCGGCGGCTCGTCGTTCGAGTACTAAGACGCGACAGACGAAGTGGTCATGACGCCGCTTTGTCGCGAAATGCGGTGGCTGTCGCTACTTCTTAGCAAATAATCTACAAAATCATAGGCAGCAAACCACCAACAAGTACTATCTTTGCAGCACAAGAACATTAAAACGTTAAGATTATGGCACTAATTGCAGTATTAGAATTCGGGAACAACAGTATCGGACGATATCACAAGCAATATCTTGTGTCCGACTGCCACTTCGTCCACAAGCGTCCTTACAACCGCTTCTGTCCCGAGGCTCCAGTGCGCTCAGAGCTGCTCGAAGTCAGCGTCATTTGTCCGGGCCGCGATGACCTCAACCTCTATGAGTGGTACGACTCCATGGATCTACAGGAGGGCAGAGTGGTCATCAAGACCAACACCGTATCGACGTCCGACTACACTTCAGAGCACATTGTCTACTTTGAAAATGCCCGCTGTTTCAGCCTCTCTGAGACTTACGACATCGAAACCGCACGCCGTCGCATATTGACACTCGGCATCGAGGCAGAAACTGTAAAGATTGATGATGTAGAAATTAAACGCGTATAAGGTTATGACAACAAGACTATATTCCAACGAACTGA
>JAEEGI010005805.1_pt1 | contig 28260 bp, 21 predicted proteins | sample 8958751 | NCBI WGS metagenome assembly JAEEGI01 (sample SAMN16246545, study PRJNA631951) | gut metagenome | biome: gut microbiome; feature: rumen; material: KS-attached | host: Bos | place: Iran: Karaj | collected 2018-10 | reverse complement strand
GAAAGTCAAATACATCATGGAGAAAATCAATGCCAGACCAAGGGAAAAACTCAATTTCCTAACACCATACCATTGTTTTTATGAGAAAATTATGTAAATTTGCACTTGCTTGTTGAATCTGCAAGTAGAAAAAAACGTGGAGATTTGTGAACAAATGACGCAAGTGGAAACTCTTCAAAATAGAGTAAATTGCTCGGAATTTTGACCAATAGATTTCCCATTTCCAACAACCGGTTTTTCAAAGTTTGAGGCGTTTGGGAGTAAAAGCAGTCGGATTACACTCTAAAACGCATCTTTTTACAGTGCTAAAGCTATGCTTCTATCATGTAAAAGCTATCATATTACACTGTAAAAGCTATGCTTTTGCAAAAGCGAAGGCAGCTGGCAGCAATTCATCTTTTTAATACTCATTCTTAATCAGACAGTTACAAAAAACGCCGTTTCCTTGCGATATTTGAGACCAAAACTGACTTTGGTGACCAATATCGCAAGGAAACGGCATAATAAATGTTAAAAGCAGGGTATTTTAATGCGTCTTTACACGCTCTGTTTTTGCCTGTTCGGCATTGCGGCGGTTGGTGACCGTCACCACACTCTGCGCCAATGCCAGGAAGGCCTGGCCTGTGGGCGATGCCACGTCGAGGGCTACAGGCAGACCGGAGTCGCCACCCTCACAGATGCCCTGAACTATTGGAATCTGCGCCAGAAGCGGCACATTCATCTCGGCGGCAAGGTTCTTACAGCCTTCCTTACCGAAGATGTAGTATTTGTTCTCAGGTAGTTCGGCAGGCGTAAACCATGCCATGTTCTCCACCAGTCCGAGTATAGGCACGTTCACCTTGTCGTTGGTATACATGTCGATACCCTTGCGGGCGTCCGCCAGTGCCACCGCCTGCGGTGTACTGACGATTACGGCACCCGTAATGGCGAGCGTCTGCAGGAGCGACAGGTGAATGTCGCTGGTGCCCGGCGGTGTGTCGAGAATGAGATAGTCAAGTTCCCCCCAGTCAGCATCGGCAATGAGCTGCTTCAGGGCACTGCATGCCATGCCGCCACGCCACAGTGTGGCAGTGTCTTTGTTTACGAAGAAACCGATGGACAGCAGTTTTACTCCATACTGCTCCACAGGCACTATCAACTGTCGGCCATCCTTCTCCACAGCGTATGGACGGACGTCCTCCACCTGGAACATCTTTGGCATGGAAGGTCCGAAGATGTCGGTGTCGAGCAGTCCCACCCTGTAGCCGAGGCGCGCCAGCGAGATGGCAAGGTTGGCGCTGACGGTACTCTTGCCCACCCCACCCTTGCCGCTGCTCACGGCGATGATGTTCTTGACATCGGGCAGCAGGTGGTCGTCGTCAGGGCGCGGTGCAGACTGAAACTCAGTCTTTATCGTCACCTCTACGTCCTTGCCTACATGGTAGTGGATGGCGGCTTCGGCAGCCTTGACCGTTGACTTCAGAAACGGGTCAGTCTCGCGGGGGAAGGTGAGAATCACCTCCACCTTGTTACCGTCAATCTTTGGCTGGTCAGCCAGCATCTCACTCTCTATCAAGTTTTTCTTCGTACCGGCATACGTTACCGTTGCCAGCGCATCAGTTATGAGTTTTGGGTATAACTGCATTATGATTTCTAAATTGTGAATTATAAATTATGCATTATAAATTGTGCATTGTGCATTATGCATTGTGCATTGTGCATTATGAATTATGCATTATCTTGTTAATCTCCTCCTCAGTCTTCGTGAGTTTGTCCTTGCACAGTTTTATAAGACCCTGTGCAGTTTTCAGTTCCTTGCTCAGCGAGTCGATGTCGAGTTCGCCGCTCTCCATCTTCCCCACTATTTCCTCCAACTGCTTCATGGCAGTTTCATATTTCTGTTCTTTCATATTCATATTTTTAATTCGGCAAAGGTACTAAAAAAACTTCACTCCGACAAATTTTATTTCACAGATTCCTTATCCTCCACTCCTGCGGATAGAGGTTGTTGGCCCGGTTGCCAATGTTTTTTACGAAACCGAGCGGCAAACCCTGATATGTCACGATGACGAAGCCGCGCGGTGTATCTGCAGACAAAGTTATCGCCTCACGCCTGAGATAGTGCAGGGCATCATCGAGCGACAGTTCCACCATGGGGTATTTGTCTTTCTGCAAGCACGTCATCAGAGCCTCTGCATGTGCCGGAATAATGTCCTTCCCCTTTTGCGTACCTTGCGGCACTGTAAGCGAGGAGTGAAGGATATTCAGCGCTGGCTTCGGATTCTTGAATACCTCGCCGTCGGTTTTTCTCATCACAGCCATAAAAAGGCCTTCGCCATTGGCAATGCCGGGAATGAAACGATAAACAGGACCATCCCACCCTTCGAGCAACGACCCCGTAATTCCCCACACCTTATTTATATTTACGGAAAGCAGTTCTGCACCGAGTTCCTCTGTTATCCACCTCACGTTTTCTTCATTTTCGTGAGTATTGAACGTGCAGGTGCTGTATATCATCATGCCACCCGGCTTCAGGCACGGCCAGATATCCTCCACTATACTGCGTTGCAGGTCACGGCATTTCATGACGTTCTGAACGCTCCATTCACCTATCGCCCCGGCATCCTTCCTGAACATACCCTCGCCAGAACACGGCACGTCACACAACACGAGGTCGAATGCCATTTTGCTGCGCTTGTAGTCACGCGGCAGGTTGTTGGTGACAACAACATTCGGACAACCCTGTTTCTGCATGTTCTCCGAAAGGATATTGGCACGTCGGCGGTCGGGCTCATTGCTGTACAGAATAATGTCACTCGGAAGCGCCGCACGAAGCAGCGTTGACTTGCCGCCTGGCGCTGCACAAAGGTCGAGCGCCATACCAGAAGTTTCATGAAAATGCTGTCTTATCACCTCGTCAAGAAACATCGACGAAGCCTCCTGCACATAATAAGCCCCTGCATGAAGCAAGGGGTCAGCGGTAAAGTTTGGCCTTTCCTTGAGATATACACCATTGCGGCACCACGGCACACTGTCATCCATAATATCCGCAAAAGGCATTTGCTGCAGCAGTGCGGCCTTAAACGGATTGAAACGAATGCTGACAGGCGGTGCAGTCCTGAATGCATCAACATAACACTGCCATCGCTCCTCGCCAAACACCCCACGCGTATATTTTATAAATTCGGAAGGCAAAGCCGTCGCTTCCGCATCATTTTTTGTTATCATTTGTTTTTGTTTTTGTTTCTGTCTTGTCTTTTTTTATTTCAAAAAAACACACACTTTTTTCCGTTCCGAGTGCAAAATTAACAAATAATCCGCGCTTTGAGTGTTAATTAAATATAAAAAAACTTGTTTTTGCTTTATATTCGCGTTTTTTTGAGTAACTTTGCATTAGAATTTTGTCTACACATTATTAAATAGAAATGAAGTGTGTAGGGATAACAGTGTCTTTGAATATCATTTGTAACAAATTAAACACAAAAATATGAAAAGGTCTCTTTCTTTGTTAATAATCTCATTGTTGTGCTCGATGTCGATATTGGGTGCAACAACAACCATGACGCGCACGGTATGGTCGGAGGACTTTGATGACACCGAAACCATACAGGGACAGACTGCAAATGCTGCAATAACATTGTCTGGTCCTGCAGCACCTGCAACCCAAATAGCTGGAGTCCAATTGGTTCAGCAGGTAAACCCAAGCATCCCATGCGTATTAATGGGATTCAAATACGACGACAGTGCCATTGAAGACAACTGGACACTGTCATTTGAGTTGAGACTTAACTGTCAATACCCTATGGAGCAGTTAGCCATAACTGGAGCAAATACTGTAACAGGACAGAAAATCGGGGATGACGCATACGTAACCATTAACAGAGAAATTGAAAACGACCCTGTAACCGGTCAGCCTTTCCCATACAATACAATAAAGATTGGAAACAAGTTAATAGGCTCACTGCCTGAAACGAATAAGTATTTGCAGCCAGGCGTTCTTTACAAGATTGTGGTAAAGTGTACCAACGCCAATAAAAGCAATGCCACTCTGAACCTGTCAATAAACTATGAGACGGGAACCCCATTGTACACAGCAACAGAGACAATTGACGCAACAGCCATCGGCAAACCAAGTGGAACACACCTTTTCGAAAGTCAGACTGGCATCCAGATGTACTCTGACAATTACCTCTTGACAAAAGATGTCACTGTGGATGACACACCATGCAGTGCACCGACATACAAGATGACTGGCGCCAACAACAAAGCGCGTAAATTCACACTTGACTGCGCCACACCTGGAGCAACAATCTATTATTCTGAGTCATATCTCACCCCCGGTGAAGAAGGATGGATAGAATACACAGGGGAGACAGAAACCGAGTCAGAAGTCATATATGCATACGCACATTCCAACGACAACGACACCAATTCTGACATGATTAACTTCATGACCCACGCCGGCACGAAGTTGAAAATCACAGCACCGGAGATTACAAGAGCAAAATACGACGAAACAAGAGGCTATGGTATAGTATTGACGCCCAATTATCAATACATGGATGTAGTGCCGAGCGACTATGCACTGCAATATTCATTTGATGACGTTACACGTTCCACTTACACGGAAGGTGATACCATATTCGTTCCAGAAGGCAATACACTATATGTATATGCCACTGCATCTGGATGCACAGAGTCTAAAATCAACCAGACAATGGCTGTACGTCCAAAAGCACCAAAGTTGTGGTCACAGGATTTCGAGAGTCTTGTCACCAACAACGACACTGAGCGCCATGCCATTGTACTTGCAGACGACATCGCATTCCAGGTTGATGAGAAAGATTTGCGCAATATCAAGCAATACATGAACGGCACGCAAGCCGTAAACATCAACGTGGACAAGCGCATCGCCCTGACAACCGATTCTTGTTTCTTCCTGGTTGCGAAGAACGGAGAGAACGGTGGTCTGCTCGGATACAAGCATGTAAAGAAGAACAACGAAGAAGAAGGCGGTGAAGAAGGTTTGTTACTCGTTGACGACGAAGACGAAGGCCTTTTAATCATTGGAGATGAGGAGGAAGAGGAAGAGGAAGAAACTGAGATAGAGATAGATGGCCTGGGCATCAACGGTCTCAGCGATGGTCAATATGTGTTCATCGCAACGAGCGGTGGCATGACTGGCTCTCTGGCTGGTGCCAACATGCTTCAGGATGCCTCTACCGAGAATGAGCAGATATACGTTGCCACAGGCAGTAGCATGCTGATAGACATACCTTGGGGCGTTCACGTCAAGTATGCCATCGTCCGTTCTAACTTCGAGGCAGTGACAACCAACGAATACGGATATGCAACATACATCTGCAGCAACCCTATCGACATTCTTGCAACACAAGACAAGTATCCTGATGACGAAATAACAGCAAAAGTTGTTTCAAACGAGGTACGCAGCGGTACGTTCACAACACAGGATGTTGACGAGTTGATTGCCAACGACGTATCCATACTGCACGGCAAACCAAACTCTAAATATGAATTGGCTTTAGGATATGCAACGACTCCACGCTATGACAAGAACCTGCTGACATATTCCAACAGCGACTTCAACACCAGTTCATGGGAGAATCCAGTATATGTAGTAGCGCCTAACGGCAATATAGTAAAGGCTGCAAAAGACTCTGTCATCACAGCCGGAACTCCGTTCATCAAGTCTGAACTTGAGGAAGCCGAATACTATGAATTTACACTGGGAACTGACGGCAGCAAAGCAATAGTTACTCCAAAGGCTCTTGATTTCGATGAGTCTCTGGGACTGGAAGCTTATATCGCCGATTATGAGACGCTGAACAACGGCGTACATCTGGAAAAGGTAACCTCAGTACCTGCCGGAACACCTATTGTCATAAAAGGTACGTCAGGCACATACTACATTCCTGTAGGACTGTGTACAGAGATTACCGGCAACAAACTCAGAGGTTCGCTTACAGAGTCTTACAATACCACAGACACTCTGAACCAGATATTCACATATTCTCCCGCAAGCGGCAATATGGAGGTTATCAACAAGAACAACACCCATACCCTGCCGGCTGGAACCGTGTACTTCATATCAAAGTATGTAGGTATGGAGCAGATAACAACCGATGCATACGGCACACTTACACTTACCAGCAGCAAGAACCTGCACTTCGAAGAGATTACGCTTAAGGCATACATCGTTGTAGGCGAAACAGAGACTAATGTGGAAATTGCCAATGTCAGCGAAATACCAGCAGGCACAGCATTCATCATACAGGGTGGCGAACCAAACACCACATACAACGTGCCTGTACACAGCACGGCAACACTTGGAGCCACCAATCGCCTGGCAAGCAGAACAACAGACTTCAATGTTGACGATGATCCACACTATATCTGGGCATGGTCTAGTGAACAGAAGAAATTCTACCGCACGGATGAAGGAACAGTAATCCCTGCCGGCGAAGCATTCTTCATATCAGAATATGAGCGCAAGCCGAACCTCGGTTCTATCACCTTGACAACAAATTCACTTGGATTCACAACCTACGTTACAGAAAAGCCACTCGACTTCTCTACCGTAGATGCAACAGCATATGTAGCTACCGAAGAACGTCCGAACGGAAACATCGTATTGACACCTGTGCCAGAAGTACCGGCACTGACAGCATTCGTAATCAAAGGTCAGGCTGACACTGAATACGAGATACCAGTGGGTACCTGCGAGAAACTGAACACCATAAACTTATTCCAAGGTTCTACCACTGACGATTTCTTCGTAGGCGACACCGTAAACATAGTATATGCAATATCAAACAAGACTGGTAACTTTGCACAGGTATCACGCACTGTCACCATACCAGCCGGTAAGGCATACATTATTTCAAAGTATATTGGTGTAGAATACATACAAACCGACGCATACGGATGGGCTTGCCACAAGAATACGAAAGCGCTCGACCTCAGAGAACAGACTGGCGTTAATGCATACATCGCCGTAAGTCAGAAATATGGAGAGTTCCAGTTGAAGGAACTTACGGAGATTGCTCCGAATACTGTATTCATCTTCCATGGTGAGCCAAACAAGAATTACAGAATACCTACGGGTTCATGCACCAGCAACGGAACAATCAACCTGTTCCAAAGCGAGACGACAGACAAACCTGTTACCACCGTAAACAACAACGACGGCAGATACGTATATGCTCTCAACTCTTCCACTGGAAAACTTGAGAAGCTTGACGATGACTACACCATCCCAGCAGGACAAGCATACATCGTTTCTGACTTCAGAGGATTTGAGCAAATCAAGACTAACGCAACAGGAACAGCATCATACGTCTGCGAACATCCATTGGATTTCACCGACACAGAACTCGTGGCATACATTGCAACACATATATCTGTGAAGGGTGTCACAACACTTGAACCTGTCACAGGTGTATCTGCTGGAACAGCATTCATTGTCAAAGGTTCAGCAGACAGCATATACAACATTCCTATAGGTACATTGCCAGATGGAGCCAATGAAAACAACATATTCAAAGGTTCACGAACAGAGAGTTTCTATGTAGGCAGTGTTGACACCTATGTATATGCACTTTCTGGTAAGACAGGAAACTTTGCCCGTGTATCTTCTACCGCCACGATACCTGCTGGAAAAGCATACATTGATTCTGGATATAGAGGATATGAAGAGGTCTCAACCAACTCGTCAGGAACGGCAAGTTGGGTATGCAGTCAGCCACTTGATTTCAGCGAGTTCTATAATCTGGTTGCATATATAGTGACTGGAGAGACTGAATCCGGAAACATCATTCTGAAACCAGTACGGGAAGTACCAACAGGAACTGCATTCATTATAAAAGGAACACCAGACTCCACATACGCAGTACCTATTGGACTATGCGAACCTGGAGATTGGGAATGGCAGGGACAAAACAAGTTACAAGGTTCTCTTACGGAATCCTTCGCTGTTGGAAGCGTTTATCCTAATATCGTATATGCACTTTCAGCAAAAACCGGTAACTTTGCAAAAGTATCAACTGGAGCCACTATAAAAGCAAAGAAAGCTTACTACATCTCTGACTCAAAGTATACCACGGAAGCCAAAGGTATAACGGGATTTGTAGAAGAGGACTATACTGCTATTCAAAATACAGAGGCAACAAACGAAAACAAACGAAAACATCGCTTTGTGAACCTTGCCGGACAAGAAGTCGATGAGACCTATAAAGGAATTGTAATCGACGAAAATGGCAGAAAATACAATAGAAAGTAAGTAGAATACACACGAAAAGACTTGAAAGAAGGGGAATATTGTTAAAATTCTTAAAAAAATCAAGAAATATCTTTTCTATTTCACTTTTTATATGTAACTTTGCAAAAGCAATGTTTTGCACCACATACACAACATAAAACTAACATTCAAAGAGCAACAATAGTATGGCAAAAAAAGAATATCTTACTCCTGAATTTACAGAAATAGAAACTGAAATAAAGGACGCAATAGTTATAGGTACAGGAAATGGTAACGAGCCAGATCCAGGAGAGCCTATAGGTGGTGAAGATGTAGGTGCCAAGGGATGGGGGTCTCCATTCAACGATGACGAGCCTTTTAATGACGAGCCTTAACAACAATCGTTAAGACGAGAGTTCATTTTCATTATAATAAAAGCGCAAGATACTTTATTGTATCCTGCGCTTTTATACTATTATAAAGTATTATTCCAACCTTTAACCAAATCAGTCATTTGGATTAAAGCAATTCTATGCCTGTATCTGTAATTCTTATCAGGCGGCGTTTATACAAGTCTCCAACCGCTTGCTTATAAGTACGCTTGCTGACACCGAACTGTTCCTTTATTTCCTCTGCATCACTCTTGTCCCCAAGACGACAGCGGCCACCCTGCGTTTCAAGATAACGCAACAAGCGAGCAGAGAAATCCTCCGTATGCTGACGGCCGGCCAACTGCAGCGAACAGTCTATCTTACCATCAGGACGTATACGAGAAATGTATCCCTCTACTTTATCACCGGTATGAAGACGGCGGAAAACCTGACTGTCATATAACAGACCGCCATATTTGTTGTCAATAATCACCTTGAAACCCAAGTCCGTTTTCTGCCATACAAGCAAATCCACACGCTGTCCCACATGCAGTGTCTCATCACCTTGGGTATTGCCTTTTACTGGAGGTGGCAATAAATACCTTTCTATCTTGGCAGAAGCCATGATGCGATAGCTTTCTTCATCCACATGTACATGCACTACATACGAACGTCCTTTCTCCATCCTGCGTTTCTGTTCACGGAAAGGACAGAACAGGTCTTTCATCAATCCCCAGTCAAGGAAAGCACCATACTCATTCACCCATGCCACCTCAAGGTAAGCGAAATCACCCACCATTGCCTTCGGTTCAAGCGTGGTAGCAATCAGTCTTTCCTCACTGTCAAGATAAAGGAACACATCTATCTCATCACCCACCTGAAGTTCTTCTGGCACATAACGCTCCGGCAGAAGAATCTTACCTTCATATCCCCCACCCTCAAGGTACATGCCGAAATCTACACGCCATGCGGCACGCAGTCTATTCTTCTGTCCTAACTTCAGTTGTTCCATAGTCATCAGTGTTATTCTTGTTCAATTCTTTCTCTGTATCAGTTCCCTGATATACTACGCCGTCCCTTATGTGTATAGTACGATCTGTAATCTTCGCCAGTTCCTCATCATGTGTCACAATGATGAATGTCTGACCATACTTCTCCCTTAATTCAAAAAACAGTTGGTGCAGTTCCTGCTTGTTTTTTGTATCAAGTGAACCAGAGGGTTCGTCTGCCAATACCACTGCAGGATTATTAATCAGTGCACGTGCTACAGCCACACGCTGCTTTTCACCACCAGAGAGTTCTGAAGGTTTATGACCTGCACGTTCTTCTATACCCAGAAATTTCAGCAGTTCATGACAGCGCGCCTTAGCCTCGCTACGTTTCGTTCCAGCAATAAGTGCCGGTATCATCACGTTTTCCTCTGCAGTAAATTCCGGCAGAAGTTGATGAAACTGAAACACGAAACCAATGTGCTGGTTGCGGAAATCAGCGAGTTTATTATTTGACAGTGTAGTAACATCAACGCCATCAATTTCTACCGTTCCCTCATCGGGTGAATCAAGTGTACCCATTATCTGCAGCAGCGTAGTCTTTCCTGCGCCACTTGGGCCAACAATGCTTACCACCTCGCCCTTCTCAATGCTGAGGTCTATGCCCTTCAACACCTGCAGCGAGCCGTATGATTTCTTTATGTTTCTTACCTTTATCATATTCTCTATTATAGTATTGCATCTGCAAAGGTACAAAAAAAGACTGAGAAACATTCGTTTATCTTATTTTTTTTTTGTACTTTTGCAAACGTAATTGAAAACAACATCATAAATGGAACAGAAAGAGTACAAAAGAACTACCATAACCGCTGCTCTGCCATACGCTAACGGCGGTGTCCACATAGGACATTTGGCAGGTGTGTATGTGCCTGCCGACATCTACGCTCGTTACCTTCGCTTGAAGAAACGCGAAGTTTTGTTCGTAGGCGGAAGCGACGAGCATGGTGTACCTGTCACAATACGTGCCAAGAAAGAGGGCATCACCGTACAGCAGGTGGTTGACAGATACCATGAGTTAATCAAGAAATCGTTTGAAGATTTCGGTATATCATTCGATGTATATAGCCGCACCACAAGCGAGACACACCATAAGTTTGCCTCAGATTTTTTCCGTACTCTGTACGACAAGGGTGAGTTGCAGGAAATAACAGAGGAGCAGTACTGCGACGAGATGACAGGCGAATTCCTTACCGACCGCAACATCGTAGGTGAATGCCCACGATGCCATGCACAGGGTGCCTACGGCGACCAGTGTGAGAAGTGCGGCGCAACTCTGTCACCCGACGAACTTATTAACCCGACAAATAAGAACAACCCAGGCCACGGCTTGGTAAAACGTCCAACCAAAAACTGGTATCTGCCACTCGGCAAGTACCAGGAGTGGCTCAAGCAGTGGATACTTGAAGGCCATAAGGAATGGCGTTCAAACGTATATGGACAGTGTAAGTCTTGGCTCGACATGGACCTGCAGCCACGCGCCATGACACGCGACCTCGACTGGGGCATACCTGTACCAGTAGAAGGCGCCGAAGGTAAGGTGCTGTATGTATGGTTCGATGCACCTATCGGCTATATTTCAAACACTAAGGAACTCTGCGAGAAAGAGCCTGAGAAGTGGGGCACTTGGCAGAAGTGGTGGCAGCAGGACGACACACGCCTCATCCACTTCATCGGCAAGGACAACATCGTGTTCCACTGCCTCATTTTCCCTGTGATGATGAAAGCGCACGGTGGCTATATCATGCCTGACAACGTGCCTGCCAACGAGTTCCTCAACCTTGAGGACGACAAGATATCAACCTCACGCAACTGGGCTGTATGGCTCCATGAGTACCTCGTTGACCTGCCAGGCAAACAGGATGTGCTGCGCTACGTCCTCACCGCCAATGCACCTGAGACCAAGGACAACAACTTCACCTGGAAGGATTTCCAGGAGCGCAACAACTCAGAACTTGTCGCCATCTACGGCAACTTCGTAAACCGCGCCCTGCAACTTACCAAGAAATATTTCGACGGAAAGGTTCCTGCTTGCGGCCAACTGCTCGACGTTGACAATCAAGCCATATCAGAATTCAAGGACGTCAAGGAACGCGTAGAGGAATATCTGGAGCAATTCAAGTTCCGCGAGGCACAGAAGGAGGCCATGAACCTTGCACGCATAGGCAACCGCTACATCACCGAGTGCGAGCCATGGAAGGTATGGAAGACAGACCCAGAGCGCGTTAAGACCATACTTTTCGTTTGTCTGCAGCTTACGGCAAACCTCGCCATCGCCTTCGAACCGTTCCTGCCATTCTCATCAAAGAGACTGCGTGAGATGCTCAACCTGCCTACCTTCGAATGGGAGCAGCTCGGCAGCATGGATATTCTCAAAGCCGGCCATCAGTTGGCTGAGCCTGCACTGCTGTTCGAGAAAATAGAGGACAGCGTGATTGATGCACAGCTCAAGAAACTTGACGATGCGAAGAAAGCCAACGAGGCTGCCAACTATGAACCGGAACCGGTGAAAGAGAACGTGGATTTCGACACCTTCGAGAAACTCGACATCCGCGTAGGACTCGTAACATCATGCGAGAAGGTGAAGAAGTCAAAGAAACTGCTGAAGTTCCACATTGATGACGGAACACCTGACGGTCGCACAATCCTCAGCGGCATAGCCGCCTACTACGAAGACCCACAGGTGCTTGTTGGCAAGCAGGTATTGTTTGTTGCCAACTTTGCCGCTCGCAAGATGATGGGCGAAGAAAGCCAGGGCATGATACTCTCCGCCGTAAACTACGACGGTACATTGAGCGTCACCACAACATCTACCGACGTAAAGCCCGGCAGTCAAGTAGGATAAAAGAAGAAAACAAAAAGAAAAGTGCTGCATATTCTGTATCTCTACGAATATGCAGCACTTTCTTATATTATTCACCTACAACTATTCTTTTTACAAAAAGTGATTTTCGTCAATGTGAACAAATGCAAAAACAACTGTCAAAGGGCAGATTATTTCAAAAAAATATGTAACTTTGCATATTGAAAACATATTCAAATAATAAATTTTCAATTTACGATAATCCTGTGAATCATCCGGAGAATAGCGAAGAATACAAGGGACTGACCGTCAACAATGGCGTGGTGCAGCCAGGCAGCATCAATCCTTACCTGAACCGCAAGCGTTTCGTGCGCCGTCAATATACCGTTGACGAAATGGTGGATGGAATACTTAAAGGCAACGTTACCATGCTGTCGCAGGCGGTGACGCTGGTGGAGAGTGTGATCCCAGAGCATCAGGCCAAGGCGCAGGCGGTGATAGAACGCTGTCTGCCACACAGCGGTAAATCGGTGCGCATCGGCATCAGCGGCGTACCGGGAGCCGGCAAGTCAACGTCCATTGACGAGTTCGGTCAGCATGTGCTGAATACCTACGGCGGCAAACTGGCAGTGCTTGCCATCGACCCTTCATCGGAGCGTTCCAAGGGCAGCATACTCGGCGACAAGACGCGCATGGAGAAACTCTCAGTCCACCCCGATGCCTTCATACGCCCCAGCCCATCGGCAGGCAGTCTGGGAGGTGTGGCACGCAAGACACGCGAAACCGTGATACTCTGCGAGGCAGCCGGTTTCGACAAGATTTTCATCGAGACCGTGGGCGTAGGACAGAGCGAGACGGCATGCCACTCGATGGTGGATTTCTTCCTTCTCATACAGGTGGCAGGCACCGGCGATGAGTTGCAGGGCATCAAGCGTGGCATCATGGAGATAAGCGATGCTATCGTGGTGAACAAATGCGACGGTGACAACGTGAAGCGCTGTCAGATGGCGGCACAGGGCTTCCGCAATGCGCTGCACTTCTATCCCGTGCCCGAGAGCGGATGGACGCCAAAGGTCATGACCTATTCTGGATTCTACGGCCTCGGCATCAAGGAGATATGGGATATGATTTACGAATATTTCGATTTCGTAAAGAATAACGGTTACTTCGACTACCGCCGCCGCCAGCAAAACAAATACTGGATGCGCGAAACCATCAACAACGCCCTGCTCAACGACTTCTACAACGACCCCACAATAAAGGAGGCAATGCGCATGATGGAACAGCGTGTGCAGGAGGGCGAGAAGACCAGTTTCATGGGTGCACACGATTTACTGGACCTGTATTACAAATGCACAATGCATAATGTATAATGCACAATGCATAATGCATAATTGGCTGCCGCATGAGAATATGTGATCCGGATGGTAATTGTGCATTGTGCATTATGCATTGTGAATTGAAAAAAGGCATTATGCATTGAAAAAAGGCATTGTGAATTGAAAAATGAATAAAAATGACTGTAGAGATAGATAAAGGCTCTGGCTTTTGCTTTGGTGTGACCACGGCAATCACAAAGGCAGAGGAGACACTGAAATCCGGACACTCGCTGAGTTGTCTGGGCGACATAGTGCACAACGGCATGGAGTGCGAGCGACTGAGCAGCATGGGGCTGCGCACCATAGAGCACGACGACTTCGCGCGGCTGCACGATGCCACGGTACTGCTGCGTGCGCACGGTGAACCGCCGTCAACATACGAGACGGCGCAGCGCAACAACATCACGCTCATTGATGCCACATGTCCCGTGGTGCTGGCGCTGCAAAAACGCATCAAGCGGAAATACGAGCAGGAAAAGGAGAACAGCGGCGAACGCCCCAGCGACATCGTGATATTCGGCAAAAACGGCCATGCCGAGGTGCTCGGACTCGTAGGGCAGACCGAGGGCAACGCCATCGTGATAGAGCATCTGGAGGATGTAAGGAAACTTGATTTCTCACATAATATCTATCTGTACTCACAGACTACGAAGTCGCTGAGCGAATTTCACCAGATCATAGAATATTGCAAGGCACACATCGAGCCCGGCGCAACGTTCCAGTCGTTCGACACCATCTGCCGCTCTGTGGCCAACCGCATGCCCAGCATCTGCGAGTTTGCCAAGCGCCATGACCTCGTACTCTTTGTTAGCGGCCGCAAGAGCAGCAACGGCAGGGTGTTGTATAATGCCTGCCGCGAGCAGAACCCCAACACTCACCTCATCGAAGGCCCTGACGAGATACAGGCCGATTGGCTCAAGGGCATCCGCAGCGTAGGCATCTGCGGAGCCACAAGCACTCCGCAATGGCTGATGGAACAGTGCAGGGAAAAAATAAGCCCCACCCCAACCCTCCCCCATAGGGAGGGAGAAGTGAAAAAGTGAAAGAATGAAAGAGTGAAAAAGTGAAAAGTGGGAATGTTTTAGCGATGACACAGTCAAGAACATTTGTCCCTATCACTCCCCTATCACTCCATTTCAACTCCCCTATCGCTCCCATAAAATAATACATTAGAAAATGAAAAAGATAACAATAGCAATCGACGGCCACAGCAGCTGTGGCAAGAGCACCATGGCAAAGGCCCTGGCTAAGAAACTTGGATATATTTACGTTGACACTGGCGCCATGTACCGCGCCGTAACTCTCTACTGCATGCGCAACAACTTGTTCGATGCAGAGGGTGAGGTCATGACCGACCGTCTGCGTGAGGTGATGGACGAGGTGAAGATTTCGTTCAAGTTCAATGAGGAAACCGGACGACCTGACACATACCTCAACGGCGAGCGAGTGGAAGACGTGATACGTTCCATCGAAGTGTCAAACCATGTCAGCAAGGTGGCCGCCATTCCATTCGTGCGCGAAGCGATGGTTGACCAGCAGCGTACCATGGGCAGGGAGAAAGGCGTGGTGATGGACGGCCGCGACATCGGCACCACTGTATTCCCCGATGCCGAACTGAAAATATTCGTCACCGCCTCGGCAGAGGTGCGTGCGCAGCGCCGCTATGACGAACTGCAGCAGAAGGGCATGCCCGCCGACTATGACGAGATACTTAAGAACGTGCAGGAGCGCGACTACATAGACTCACATCGTGAGGTATCACCACTGCGCAAGGCCGACGATGCACTGCTGCTCGACAACAGCCACATGACCATAGAAGAACAAGACCAGTGGCTCTACGAACGTTATATCAATGCATAATTCACAATGCACAATGCACAATAACAAATGCACAATGCATAATTGGCTGCCGCATGGTAATTGTGCATTGTGCATTTGTTATTGTGCATTGAAAAAAACATTGTGCATTGAAAAAAGCATTGTGAATTGAGAAAGATATACTTTGACAAAATGAAAGCTATCATATTACCTTGTAATAGCTATGCTTTTACAGTGTAATATGATAGCTTTTACAGTGTAAAAGCATAGCTATTACGATACCCTATGGAATTTAACATCCGTTAAGGATTTGTGTCACGAAAAACGGGGCTTTTACTTACGAATTGTAAGCAAAAGCCCGTTTTTTTAGGCAATAGGTTCTTCTTTGAGATTGAGGAAGTGTAGCTAATTCTGGTTACATTTCAAGAATTAGTCGTGTCAACTGCAATGTCATTGCCTTTTTTATAAACATGTGGTAATCCTGAGGCAACTTCAATTAAAATTTTGTCATTTTTTCCGTGCGGTTGCTGTTTATTTAGAAAAAAATGTGTAACTTTGCACTCGTAAATCAGAGACGTGCGCCAATCTTCGATTGACACGCACTATTTACTTTGTGCGATACATTGCACTCAGGAAATCGCTAAAGCGACCGCGAGCCTGCTTTGCAGACACTCGCTTTTCCTATCGTGCGATACATTGCAGCAGAATTATTTAACTCAGTATAAAAGAACTATGGCAACAGCAATAAGAGCTATCCCGACGCTTTACGGCGAGACGGCACAGCATTTTGAGAATGAGGCGAACCTCACCGAGCAGAACCCTGGCACTGAGGATTACCGTCACGAGGCGCAAGTGGTTTCTAATTTTCTGAAAACCTGCGATGTACTATGACCGTTGACGAGCTACTTACTCGATGCGACCTTGTTCGCGCCTCGGAGGAGAAACTGTCCGAATGCAAACCTTTTAGTTGTGGTGAAGAAGACCTTGACGAGTTCTTCGCCAAGGATTGTCTTGTCAACCAGCGTAAGCTTCTCGGCAAGACATATCTTTTCTGTCTCAAAGAGCAGCCTGACACCATAGTCACAGCCTTCTCGTTATCTAACGATAGCATTCGTCTGACGAATCGCATAACCGATGAATACAAGGAGCAATTTCTCGAAGACACCGATCTGCGTGACAAGACGCTCAAACGCTTCCCCGCCGTGCTCATCGGTCGTCTTGGCACCAGCAGTGATTTCGCTGGGCAGGGATTTGGTACCGCCATCATGGATTTCATTAAGGTGCTCTTCCGCACTAACAACCGCACGGGGTGTCGGTTCCTAATCGTTGATGCGTTGAACCGCCCTGAGACACTCCACTACTATGAAAAGAATGGCTTCTGCTACTTGATTGATGACGAACGACTGGAAGCCAAGTACATGGGCATTGGTGTGGGGCGTCTGCCACTGAACACTCGACTGATGTACTTCGACTTGCTAAAGCTGAGTGTAAACGAAAACTGATTACCGAACGTTTTAACAACATAATATCAAGATACAGACAACTGCAATGACATTAACCGAACGACGATATTAACTGACACAAAAAAGTCACGATATACTCGTACTATAAGACAGCACTCTAAGGCAAAAGATAACTAACAGAACAACAATAATAATCAATGATGCTCACCACTACATATCACTATGCTTGCAACACCCTTAACATAGGGGCTGACGCCTTCGTTCTGAGTGGCGCGCCACAGCTGTTACCCCCCCCCTATGTAACACATTGTATATCAGTATGTTCTGATTATCTTGATATTTGTAACGACAAGGCTCGTCCATGTCTCACAGTGAGACATGAACGAGCCTTGTCGCATTTGTATGCTATATGCCAATGGGAATGACAGAACGTTTTCGTTAAGCCAAAAGAGCAATGATAAGCTTGCTTAATCATTGCCTTGGCGAGAAAAGGTGCATGAATATGAATAAAGTTGAACAATATAATAACAATTAAAAAAGAATCAAAATGAGAGTATGAAAACAAGAGTTAAACTATCATTCCATCTCATCCTCACCCTCGCCCTCTGGCTCACGATGGCGCAGACGGCGTGGGCAACAGACCCAGTGACGAAGACGTATGCCTTCAGCACAAGGTCACTCGAAAACAACAAGTCCACCCTCAAGATGACCGACCCCGACGACAACACGTCGAAAACCATCATCACGTCAGCGAGCAATTATAAGTTCTCTAACTATGGCTCTGAATTGCGGGTTGGTGCTGGTGGGCAGTACACCATCTACCCAAATGTCAACGGCAAGGTGACAAGAGTGGAATTCACGCACATGGGCAGATGGGGTTCCCCGTACTATCCCGATCCCTCTCAGCCGGTCTCTTATATAGGAGCATTCTCCATGTCTATCACTGGCATGACATGCAACGGTAAAACCTCCCTGACAGGAAACGGAACTTCTGTAGGTGAGGGATTGAGCGCGTACACTAATGAGGATGCCAGTTTTACCTTCGTCAGCACGGATGCCGCCGGTATAGAAGGCAGTCTTTCCATGACGCTGAGCGATTACGCCTTGATGCTGATAAGAAGCGGCTGCGAACTGAAAATTACCTACATTCCCAGCGTAGCTCCGGTACACGCGCACGACTTCACATACGCCCTCGATGGCAACACGCTGACCGCCACCTGTGGCGGCACCGACGGGCTTGAGTGCTCGCTCACCAATCATCAGATTTCGACATCGCTCACCGCCGATGATGCCTTCGACAGCGACCCTTCCATGCTCTTCCCTGCCACGCTGTCGAACTATGCACCTTTCAGCACGGAGACGGGAGCCACGAAGGGAAACATCACATACGTGAACAATACGACCGGCGAAAACCTCGGCGCCACAATGCCCAGTGACCCCGGCCAATATACCGCCAGCATCACCGTCACCGCAGGAGGCACTGGTTACACACTGACAAAGACTTACAACGTGTATTCTTACGCTCAAATAAACAACATCTATCCGCAACTCAACATTAGCACTGATAAATACGCAAGCACAACTGCTGCCGGAGCAAATGAGACCGTCACCCTCACCTTCACGTCGAAGTTTGGCGAGACATTGACAGGAGTGACCGCGACGGGCGCAACCTCGGGAAGTGACATCACGTTGACCCCGACAGGTTCCAACATCTACACGTTCACCATGCCCGCTGAGGAAGTCAACATTGGCGCTACGTTCTCTATCAGCGAGGATGACTTCGCAGAGACTGGCACCGACGAATATACCATCAAGACCTCCAACGGCTGGGGCTGGTTCTGCTTCGCTGTGAACTACGACTTGGCACCCGACGGCTTCAGCGGCAAAACCGTGAAACTCGCCACAAGCGTCGAATCGGCAGAGATGGCAGGCAAGAGCGGTCACCCGTTCAAGGGTACGTTCGACGGACAGGGCAATACGCTGACGTTCAACCGCACTGCCGCCGAGGACTTCTGCGCCCCGTTCCACTACATCAACGGCGCCACCATCAGCAACCTCCACGTCCAGGGCACCATCACGGGCGGCAACTATGAGCGCTCAGGCGGTCTGGTGGGCCATTCCGAGGGCAATATCACCATCAATAACTGCCGCGTGAGCACCGAAATCAGCACCACAGTCAGCGGCGTTGCCTTTCACGGCGGTGTCATCGCATTTTGGTATGACTCAAACGTCGCCTGCACCGTCACAGGCTGCGTCTATGACGGACTGATATACAACCCGAACGAGGCCGACGCGACCACCTACTGCAGCGGCTTCATAGGAAACCTCTTTGGAAGTAATCTGACCGTCACGTTCACTGACTGCCTCTTCGCTCCCGCCGCATACGGCACGGGCAAATACGCACTGGGCGACAAATGCTTCACGTTCGTCTATCCAAACAGTGAGCCGACCTATAACATGACGAACTGTTACTATACCAGCATCCTCGGCAACAGGCAGGGACGCCCTGCAGCCACGGCGACCGTCGCGCCCGACAACCTCGGCAATGCGACCACCGACCACGGAATGGTGGATGGCTACAAGAACGGCTTCCTTTACGACGGCAACTACTACACGCCGAAGTACGGCGACGCAGTGGTGGAATACCGCTTCAATGAGTGGAATGAGAGGGCCGACGTGACCATCAACGGCACAAACAATCAGAAAATAGGCGTCAACCTCGTGGGCGTGAACATCACGGAGGAGGTAGGCAATATCAAGAGCGTGACCTACAACCGCCCGTTCAACACAGCACAAGCCGCGACGGTGATACTGCCGTTCAGCTATATCTGCAACGGCGACGAGGGAGGCAAATTCTACGGCTTCAAGGAAGTGGTGTACGACGAAGACTTGCACAAGTGGGTCTGCACGATGCAGGAGCCGAGCGAAGAAGGTTCTAATAACGCGACATCGCTGACGGCCAACACGCCGTATCTGTTCATGCCGGATGATGCGACGACGAGCGAACCAACGATGGCGTTCCCGAACATTGAGAGCATGACGGGCGGAGTAGTGACGCTGCAGCCCACGACGGCTAACGACGGTGTCTATGGCGCTGCCACGACGGATGCAGCCTGGAAATTCCACGGCACGTACAAATGGAAGAGTTGGGCAGTTGCCAGCAATGACTACGGCTTTGCAGCCCAAAGTGGCACAGAGGCTGGCGGCGCGGCAACCGTTGAGGCCGGGCAGTTCGTCCGCTTCACTACAGGTGCCTTCATCAAGCCCATGCGCTGCTATCTGTCGTATGTCGGCACGGAGACCCCGGCCCCGGCTAAAGGTTTGACCCGCGCAGCCGCCACCGACGACCTGCCCCAGAGCGTCACCGTGCGCCTCGTCAGCCGCAACGGCGAAACAACCGCCATCGGCACCCTTGACATGGAGACGGGCGAACTGTCCTTCTTTGACGAGCAAAGCGGCAAAGCCGAGCGTGACAGCGAGACGTGGTACACGCTGGACGGTGTGCGCCTGAGCGGCAAGCCAAGCACCAAGGGCATATATATCCGCTCGACCTCTGGTCGCTTGCAAGGCAAGAACAATGGTAAAATGATTGTAATCAAATAACAAATAGAGTGCATGACAATGAAAAAGAAGATATACGAGCAGCCATCAATGATGGTAATAGATATGGAATACGCGTACCACCTGTTGGCTGGAAGCGGTGACCCACAAGAGGAGGAAGACCACGAAGACCCTACAAGGGAAGTTCCATGGTGGGATGGCGAGGGCGATTAATCTCCCTGATGCGTATTAGTAAAGAACATAAAGAATCCGTGACGATAAAATAACATTGGCGGTCATTCATTTGAACAATCCAAATGAGTGGCCGCCAATGTTATTATTCTGTTTTCTTCTTTACATTATAACCCTTAGTGGAATATTGAGAAATACAGTTTGTCGCTTTTTCTGTCTTTTTCCTTACACTTTGATTTTTCATACCCCTGTTTCCTTGAGAAATTTGAAAATAATTTACAGATGGTTTCGTATAGCGGAAATTTCAGAGCGTTGTAAGTTACTGATAATCAGTGACAGCTTTTTTCAAGTGTCTGTTTTTTGTATGTAAAAGCTATGATATTACGATGTAAAAGCTATCAAATTACGATGTAAAAGCATACATATTACATTGTAAAAGCTATGCTTTTACAGTATGAAAGCATAGCTATTGCAAAAACAACGTGTTTTTACATGAAAAATGGCAGCACAAAGTCCTCCGTGCTATCTATTTTGAATCTTGAGACAGAAGTTTTCAAAATGACACTTTGTAAGCTTTTTTGCGTTTTTTGTGACATGATGACATAATGAAGCAACGGCGTGTCCAACCACCAATAAGGTGGCTGGACACGCCGTCTGCATTACGGGCAATGTAGGTAATCGCTCTAATCTTATTCTTATCTTATCGGCTTTATCATGAAGGTAAAGTCGTAGTCATGATATTGCAGTCTGTATTCCCTGCGTGGGAACGCACCCCATGAATTCACACATCCTAAGCCCGTCTGGCGCTGCTGTATATGTACCGACGTCATGCCTGACGGCACGAGGTCGCCACTGTGGTGTCCCCAAGACTTCTCTTTCTGCCTTCCGGCATCCAACTGACTCATGGTGTAAGGCAGTGCCGATGCCTCCATTGGCGCATCGGAATAGAAACACAATCCCTTACCGTCCTTATCTATAACGCTAAACCAACGTACGTCGGTGTGATTGCCACTCTCCTGCGGACGGATGTAGTCAAAATACTCTTTACGCACGTCGTTACTATATATGCCTATGAACTCCGACGAGTTGCGGTCTGAGTAATTTTCTACTGGTCCGCGACCATAGTACTCTACCCTGTCGTACTTGCCTGGCATCTGTATGCCCATGCCATAGCGGAACAGTTCGCTGACTTCTGCGCCCTTCGTAGTCAGCAGGTGCTCGCGCACCGTCACCTCTCCTTCTGCCGAGAGCGTATAGGTCATCTCGAGCGTTGCCTTCTGTTCCGGCATGTCGAACACCACCATAACGGCATTATCGGTTGCCGTGCACGACTTTACCTTCATCTGCGGATTCTTCCATGTCTCATATCGCTGCTGCATGCGTGCGCCATAGTCATTGTCAGTTGGGGCGCGCCAGAACTCGGGCACTATGCTTTTGCGGAACTGCAGCATCTCTCGTCCGCAGACGGTGAGATAGTCTATCAAGCCCGTATGCTTGCCTACATACAGGTCTGTGCCGCCGGCAGAGAGCTTTACGTAGGTGTTGGTCTCCTCCTTCGCTACCTGCGCAGCAGCTGTCTTCACCTCTGGGAACCTATAGCCGTTTATGCAGAACTGCTGTCTTGCCGTCACCTGTCCCTTCTCCATCAAAGGGGCGCCGTTCCTTAACCTGAACTGGAACACCACGAAGATTTCGTCGTTGCGATGCTGTGACATGATGCTGCCCACAGCCTGCTGCATTGCCTCGCTCGTCATCTGCCTGCGCTCCTGAGGCTGTATGCCGCTGACGTCAATCACACCGCCTTGTCCGAACGTCATGCCCACAGGCAATGCGGCGTCAGCCTGACACTTGGCATCTGCGCCACCCACGAACCAATGCAGTTCAAGGTTGTCAAGCGTATTGAAGAAATTCTCATTATACACTTCAAAGCGTCCCTGCTTCAAGTCGGTGTCCTTCACCCATACATTCTGATAGTAATAGCCTACCTCATGGGCATGCGGATTCAGTCTGCGGTCTGGTGCTATGATGCCGTTGCAGTTGAAGTTATAGTCGCTTGCCGGATATTTGCCATAGTCGCCGCCGTAGGTGAATATCTCCCTGCCCGTCACCGGGCTCTTGTCGCGCAGTCCCTGATCAACGAAATCCCATATATAGCCGCCCTGGTATTTCGGATTCTTTCGTATAAGGTCCCAGTACTCCTTGAACCCTCCCATAGAGTTACCCATGGCGTGCGCATATTCGCACTGTATCAACGGGCGTGGGTTGTCACTCCTGCAATAAGACTCGCAGCTGCCATAGTCAGCGTACATAGGACAGAAGATGTCGGTCTTGCCGGACTGTCCTGCCTGCTCATACTGCACCGGTCGGGTATCATCAGCGGCCTTTACCCAGTCGTATGCCTTCTCGAAGTTAGGGCCATAGCCTGCCTCATTACCCAGCGACCACACTATGATGCTCGGATGATTCCTGAATGTCAGCACGTTGCCCTGCTGACGCTCTATGTGTGCCTTCTCAAAGTCGGCGCGCTTGGCAAGCGTACGCTCTCCATAGCCCATGCCGTGGCTTTCAAGGTTCGACTCTGCCGTAAGGTATATGCCGTACTGGTCGCACAGGTCGTACCAACGCGGATCGTCAGGATAGTGGCACGTGCGCACGGCATTGATGTTCAGGCGCTTCATTATCTTGATATCCTCAACCATTCGCTCCACCGACACTATGTAGCCGCCATCAGGGTCCAGCTCATGACGGTCCACTCCCTTTATAAGTATAGGCTGTCCGTTTACCAGCAGCTGGCCTCCCTTTATCTCCACATGGCGGAAGCCTACGCGCTGCGAGATGACCTCAGACACCTTGCTACCCTTACTGACGGTGACGAGCAGCGTATATAGCTGCGGCGTCTCTGCCGTCCACGGCATGGCATCACTGACGGTATAGTCCTCATTAGCCTTTATGCCTTCCATCACCTCGCCCTTTGGGGATATCAGCGTCATCGTCACTTCTGCATCACCCTTCTTCGTAATGCCCACATTCAGTATGCCGGCCTTCTCACTTACGTCATAGTCCTGCCTGATGATGATATCCTCCACATGCACCTTTGGGCGCGCATAGAGATACACCTCGCGTGCTATGCCCGTAAAGCGCCAGAAGTCCTGGTCCTCAAGGTATGAGCCGTCACACCAGCGCATCACCTGCATGGCAATGAGGTTCCTGCCTTTCTTAAGATACTTGGTGATATTGAACTCCGCTGCCACTTTCGAGTCTTCAGAATAGCCTACATACTTGCCATTGACCCACACGGCGAGGTTGCTCGTGGCAGAGCCGACATGGAAATACACCTCCTGACCATTCCAGTCTGCAGGCAAGTCGAACCATCTGCGATACGAACCCGTATAGTTGTTGGTCTCGTCTATGTAAGGCGGATTGCTGTCGAACGTCGTTCCCCACGCATAGCCGATATTCTTGTATATCTTGTCGCCGTAGCCTTCCAACTCAAACAGTCCGGGGACGGGGAAGTCCACCCAGTCTGCATCATTATATTGCGGTTGCCAGAATCCCTTAGGAGCATCGCTGTGGTCTTTCACGAAATTGAAACGCCACTTTCCCTCCATTGAGAGGTATCTGCCAGACTTCGTCTTGTCGTTACTCTTTGCCTTCCCTGCATCTTCAAATGCGAAGTAGGATGCCCTTCTTGCCTCACGGTTCACCTGGTTCACCGCAGGGTCTTTCCATACCGGCGTGTTCTGGGCGTGTATAGCCATAGCTGCCATGCACGTCATCATAATAAAAAGTTTTTTCATCTTGGTATATTGTTTAAATTATTCAAGTTTCGCATTTGCTCACTTCTGGGAAGTTAAAAGGAGTCAAGGGGAGTTATCGCAGCTTTTCAGCCGCTCGGGGAGTTAAAGGACATTACTTCTGCTTTTCCCTTTTTGAGGAGTCGGGCTTGTTTTCGAGGGGGTTAGGTATTGTCCCCTAACTCCTCTTCGCTCGTCACACAGTGACGCTTGCGTAAGCAAGAACTTCTCTTCGCTCGGCACACAGTGACGCTTGCGTAAGCAAGAACTCCTCAAACTATCCGGACTTCAGAAAGTTGAGTAAATTATTTTCCAACTACAAAATTAAGCATTTTTGATGAAATGACAAAATGAATTGGGAAGTTTTACATTCATAAAGGTTATAGGTTGGTTCTTTCTGACAGAAGCGAGAGAGGGGAGTTTTTCCTAAAAGCTCCGCGAAATCCTTTGTCGTGTCAGGAAAATTATGTAACTTTGCAGTGAGATAAAGGAAAAAAAACTGTATATGGCTGTAGAAAGGGAACTGCTGGAGGAGGCTAAGCGCACGGTGATAGCCGACATAGAAGCACACGAGGAGTGGCGCGAGGAAGTGGGACGCGGCAAGATGTTCGGTTTCCTGCTGTACGACGGTGGCATGCTGAAGGCTTACTCCGGGCAGATACTGGGACGCTCTGACTGGCAGGGCTACGTGCCGGCTATATTCGACTATCTGCAGCCTGACGGATACTTCAAGACTCATGAGGCGGAGATAACGCTGCTGAACAAGGAGGTGGAGAGATATCGCGGCATCAACGTGAAAGGTGATGAGCGACGCCGACTTGATGCCATAAGGGCTGAGCGCAAGGAACGCTCGCAGGCATTGCAGCGATGGCTGTTCACGCAGTTTAAGATAATGAATCCCACTGGCAGCAGCGCCACCGTGCTGGAGGTGTTCGGAGAGTATGCCCGACACAACTCGCTGCGCCAGACCGTTCCGCCAAGCGGCACCGGGGAGTGCTGTGCACCGAAGCTGCTGAACTATGCCAACAGTCACGGACTGAAGCCGCTGGCGCTGGCAGAGTTCTGGTATGGCGACTCGCCCAAGGGTGAGGTGAGGCACCACGGCAGGTTCTATGAACCGTGCCAGGCACGCTGCCAGCCCATAATATGGTGGATGAGGGGTGACGAGAATGGCTGTGCACCCGACTTCTCACCACAAGGTGAAGGTGAACAAGCGCCATGCAACTGGCACGCAGGAACGAGAAGCGACACCCTGGAACTGCTATACGAAGACGACTGGCTCATAGCCGTGAACAAGCCCTGCGGACTACTCTCCGTACCCGGCAAGAGACAGTTGCCTAATGCGCAGGACATGATAGGCTGCAAGGTGACGCACAGGCTTGACATGGACACTTCCGGCATACTGCTGGCGGCAAAGACCGACGAGGTGTTTGTGGCTATGCAGCGCTTGTTTGCCCGTCATGAGGGAGTAAAGAAGGAGTATGTGGCGATATTGGAGAGAGACATGGGAGAGCTGAGTGGCACGATAAGTCTGCCACTGTCTGCCGACTTTCTGAATCGTCCGCGTCAGTGCGTAGATCACGAGCATGGCAAGGAGGCAGTGACGGAGTATGAGATAAAGGGTCGCACGGCGCTGCTGCGCCCACTGACGGGTCGCACGCATCAGTTGCGTATGCACTGCGCCCATAGCGAAGGACTGAACTGCCCCATTCTTGGCGACAAGTTGTATGGCAGCATGGATGCTCCGCGCATGTACCTGCATGCCTCCCGTCTGGAGTTCACTCACCCCGTGACTGGCAAGAAGGTGGTGATAAATTCATAATGAATAATTAATAATGAATAATTAATAATGAATAATGCAGGGGCGAAGCAGTATTTTTCACTTTTCACTCTTAACTCATAATTCTTCACTCTTAACTCTTAACTCTTCACTCCATTGAAGATAATTTACAATAAATATTTCCCATTCGGCAAGTTTCTTGCCACCAACATATTCGGCATCATCTTTTGCAGAAGCGATAAGGGAAGGCTGAATAAGGTGGACAAGAACCATGAATACATACACACCCTGCAGCAAAAGGAGATGTGGTATGTAGGTTTCATGCTGTGGTATAGCATAGAGTGGCTGATAAGGGCTGTGCAGTGCCGCAGTTTCATGAAGGCTTACTATAAGCTGTATTTCGAGCGTGAGGCCTATGCCATGGAGCGCCGCCTGAACTACAGCGAGACGAGGAAACCGTTCGGATGGTGGCACTTGTTCGTAAAGAAGGGTACGCTGCTGCATGAGGTGGGCAGGTTCATGGGTGACATAGCGGGGTTCATACGGCGCGACTTCACACCTATGAAATACCTGTATGTGGCTCTGCTGGCATTGCTTATAATAATAGGACAGACGTGCTTCAACATATACGACGTCATCATAGCACCGTCATACGAAGACGGTACGTCAATGCTGCGACTGCCTATGGTGTATGCCACTGCATACTATGCGGTGATGGTACCTACCGTACTGATGCACCGCGAGGCATGGCGACTGCGGCAGTGGCAGGTATGGGTGCTGCCGCTCTTGCTGGTAGCCATCGACGGTGCCGGACAGGGATTTGACAATTACCGCCAGTGGGCTATGGATGCCGACCTGTTCTACAAGGAGAGGTTCTACCTGCAGCTTGTAGGCTCGTTCTTCTTCCGCTCTGTCTTCATACTGCTGTCGCTATGCCTGTTCCACTGGGCACTGACGGGCAGGTTCGGACTGTTCGGCCTTCATCGCTCAAGAAAATACCTGCGTGTGTATGCCCTGATATACGTAATGCTGCTGCCACTGTTCTTGTTGGTATCGTTCACTCCGCAGTTTCTGGAGTTCTACCCCAAGATGCAGATAACCTTCTACGACGGAGCATTCGGATGGGACAAGCTGCGCGTCGCCGCACTGTTTGAACTGTGCTATGCCAACGATTTCCTTGCCGTAGAGAGTATGTTCCGCGGTGCCTTGGTGATTGGTCTGGCACGATGGCTCGGACCACGTACGGTGTTGCCTATGGCGGTGACATATATGTGCGTACATCTCGGCAAACCGGACCTTGAACTGTGCTCGTCTATCATTGGTGGATACATGCTTGGCATCCTTGCCTATCGCACCCACCACCTATGGGGCGGCATCATCATACACCTCGGCATAGCCATGTTCTTTGAACTCATTGGTATGTTGCGACTGTTGGCATGCGCATCATCTGTTTAAGAATATTCACTAACAAGATATAGCTATGATAATAACAACAACTCCACAGATTGAGGGACGCCCTATAAGGGAATATAAGGGCGTCGTAACCGGTGAGACTATCATCGGTGCTAACTTTGTAAAAGACTTCTTCGCAAGCATCCGTGATGTCATCGGCGGACGCTCTGGCAGTTATGAGCAAGTGCTGCGTGAGGCGAAGGAAACGTCAATGGAAGAGATGCAGCAACGTGCTCAGCAACTCGGTGCCAATGCCATCGTAGGTATAGACATTGACTATGAGACCATAGGACAGAACAACTCCATGCTTATGGTGGCAGTCAGCGGTACTGCAGTGGTAATATAATGTGAGAGCACATAATAGATGATAAAACAGTAACGAGGCT
>JAEEGI010005803.1_pt1 | contig 28272 bp, 32 predicted proteins | sample 8958751 | NCBI WGS metagenome assembly JAEEGI01 (sample SAMN16246545, study PRJNA631951) | gut metagenome | biome: gut microbiome; feature: rumen; material: KS-attached | host: Bos | place: Iran: Karaj | collected 2018-10 | reverse complement strand
GCGTGGTCGGCAGATAGTAGTTCATGAATTTTTTGATCTGCGGGATGTCCTTCGGATCGTCGATCGCATCCTGGGTGATCTTGTCGGTGATGCGCATGATCTCGTTGATCTTGCCGCGGACCTCCGGGTCCTTGATCGACATGTAAAGGCGGCCCATCTCACTGAGCGCTTTGTTGCCCTCCTCAAGGATCGGATCGATCTCGGGGCCGTAGCTTTTCTTTTTCGGATGCTTTCTCGCTTCCTCGGCGGCCTTTGCCGCCGCGGCTTCGGCGGCCTCGCGCTCCTTTTTCATGGCGCGTTTGGCCGAGGCCTTCCCCGCGATAAAGGCGCCCGCCGCGCAGAGACCGAGCGTCAGAAGAATGCCCCAGACCTCATAGAGCGGAAAGCATATGGCGGAAAAGAGCCATATGATCGCAAATACGTACATCGGCGCAAGAAAACCGCCGCGCCCTCTCCGATTGCCCAATTGAGAATCCTCCGATCTTTTTTTCACTCTATTTTATATCTAAAAGCAGCCTGCGTCAAGAGAGAAGGGCGCGGCGCCGGGCGCGGGAAAATGAATAAGATTTGAATTTTTCGCCAAAAGGCCCGGAATACTGAAAAAACTGGTTTTTCGGGCATTTTCACTATTGCCCGAACGAGGAAAGAATGGTACAATACCATCTCGTAACGGACACGGAAAGAGCTTATGGAAGGGCGGGAAGATAGAGATGATCAAGGTTGCTCCGTCAATTCTATCCGCGGATTTTGCAAGACTCGGCAGCGAGGTGGAGGATATCCGTCTCGGCGGCGCCGATTACGTGCATTTTGACGTGATGGACGGCCGCTTCGTCCCCAATCTTTCCATCGGCATCCCCGTTCTCAAGTCGCTGCGCAAAGCGACGGAAATGTTCATCGACGCGCATCTGATGATCCTCGAGCCCGTCCGTTATACGGAAGCCTTCTGCAAAGCGGGAGCCGACCTTGTCAACGTCCACGTCGAGGCCGACAGCAGCGAGCGGATCCTTGCGGCGATCGACACGGTCAAGAAGCTCGGCAAAAAGGCGGGCGTGACGCTCAAACCGGGTACGCCGGCCGAGGCGGTGCTGCCCTATCTCGATCTGGTCGATCTCGTCCTTGTGATGACGGTCGAGCCGGGCTTCGGCGGACAGAGCTTCATGCACGCCATGCTGCCGAAGATCGAGACGATCCGCGGCTGGATCGACCGAATGAATCCCGACTGCGAGCTGGAGGTCGACGGCGGCATCGACGGCAGCACGGCTCCGCTTGTCAAAAAAGCGGGGGCAAACGTGCTCGTCGCGGGAAGCGCGGTCTTCAAACGGCCGGACAGGGCAAAGGCCATATCCGAGATCAGAAACGCCTGAAAAGGGAGAATACCACAGATGTCTTTTTTTCCTACAGCACTTGAAAACCTGATCGACCAGTTCGCGGCGCTGCCCGGCATCGGAAAGAAGAGCGCCCAGCGTCTGGCTTTTTACGTTCTCTCCCAGCCGGACGAGGCCGCCCAGCGCTTTGCCGACGCGATCACGGACGCAAAGAGGAATGTACACTGCTGCCGCGTCTGCCAGAATCTGACCGACGAGGAGGTCTGTTCGATCTGCCGGAGCGAACGGCGCGAGAAGGGACAGATCTGCGTCGTGTCCGAGCCGCGCGACGTGCTGAGCATCGAACGCGGACGCGAATACAACGGGACGTATCACGTCCTGCACGGGGCGCTGTCTCCGATGAACCACGTCGGTCCGGACGATATCCGCATCAAGGAGCTGCTCGTCCGCGTCGCGGAGAACGACGTGGAGGAGGTCATCATGGCGACGAACCCCGACACGGAAGGGGAGGCGACCGCCATGTATATCGCCCGTCTGCTCAAGCCTTTCAACGTCAAGGTCACCCGTCTTGCCTACGGCATCCCGGTCGGCTCCAATCTGGAATTTGCCGACGACGCGACGCTCAACCGCGCGATCGAAGGCCGCACGGAGATGTAAAGACGGTATTAAACCGCACGCAAACAGGGAACAATCATATACGGAGCTACATAGCCGCCTTTGAAAGGCACGGCGCTCCCGTATATGTTCATTACGGAATACAAAGCGATTGGAGGATCTATGATCTCAAAACTGAAAATCATCCCTCTTGGCGGCCTCGGCGAGGTCGGCAAGAATATGACCGTGTTCGAGTTCGGCAGTGATATCATCATCGTCGACTGCGGTATGGGATTTCCCGACGAGGACATGTACGGCATCGACATCGTCCTCCCTGATTTCGCATACCTCAAAGCGAACGCAAACCGGATCCGCGGACTCATTCTGACGCACGGCCATGAGGACCACATCGGCGCCGTGCCCTATCTGATCCGGGAATTGAACGTCCCGATCTACACGACGCCGCTCACGGCCGCGCTCGTCGAGCTCAAGCTCGAGGAGCATGACCTTCTGTATCATACGCAGATCTTTACAAAGAAGACCGGCAGTACGTTCCGGCTCGGAAGCTTCACGGTCGAATTCATCCACGTGAATCACAGCATCCCGGACTCGGTCGCGCTCGCGATCGGTACGCCGCTCGGCACGGTCGTCCACACGGGGGACTTCAAGATCGACGTCACGCCGATCTCCGGCGGCATGATCGATCTCACACGCTTCGGCCAGCTCGGCAACGAGGGCGTTCTCGCGCTCCTGAGCGATTCGACGAACGCGGAAAACCCCGGGCATTCCGCCTCGGAGCGGAAGGTCGGGGAGAGCTTTGACAAGCTCTTCGGCGGATGCGACAAGCGCATCATCATCACGACCTTCGCCTCCAACGTGCACCGCCTGCAGCAGATCATCTCGGTTGCGGCGAAGCACGGCCGCAAGGTCGCCATCACAGGCCGCAGCATGGAGAACATCCTGCACGTCGCAACGGTGCTGGGCTATATGGATATTCCCGAGAACGTCATGACGGATATCGAGCATATCAACAAGCTCCCCAAGGACCAGGTCGTCATCATCTCGACCGGCAGCCAGGGCGAGAGCATGTCCGCGCTCTACCGCATGGCCTTTTCGGAGCACAAGCAGGTCACGATCGGTCCGGGCGACCGCGTGATCATCTCCGCCTCGGCCATCCCGGGCAACGAGACGATGATCAGCCGCGTCATCGACGAACTCTTCCATAAGGGCGCCGAGGTCATCTATGACCGCCACACCGACCTGCACGTCTCCGGACACGCCTGTCAGGAGGAGCACAAGATGATGCTCGCGCTGACGAAGCCCAAGTACTTCATCCCCGTGCACGGCGAATACCGGATGCTGGTACGGCATGCGGAGCTCGGCCGGCTGATGGGCGTCGCGCCGCAGAATATCGTCATCGCCGAAAACGGCGACATCATCGAGATCGGCAAAAAGGGAATCGGCAAAACCGAGGCCGTCCAGGCGGGCGCCGTTCTGCTCGACAGCAGCGGGACCGGCGAGGTCGGAAGCGTCGTTATGCGCGACCGCCACAAGCTTGCAGAGGACGGCATGGTCGTGATCGTGCTGCCGTACTCGACGTACGATCACAAGATCCTCGGCGAGCCGGAGATCGTCACGCGAGGCTTCATCTACGTCAAAGAGGCGGAAGAACTGATGGAAGAGCTCCGGCGTGTCACGATGGAGACGGTCAAGGAGTGCGAGGACGCGCGGATCGTCGACTGGAGCACGATCAAGAGCAGAGTCAAGAACAACGTTTCGGGATATCTGTTCAAAACCACGCGCCGCGGCCCGATGATCCTGCCCGTGATCTCGGAGGTGTAACCGCAAAGAGCGCCGACAGAGCATCTGTCGGCGCTTTTCGCACTGCGGGACGCGCAGGAGAGGGCGATCCTCTTTGGGATATTGACAAATCACGGGACGGGGATTAAGTTGGATCCGTCGGAATCGTGCCGTGGAGAGAGAAGAAAGCGGAGAAGGCGATATGGAGAGAAAAGCATACGCAGCCTCGGCGCTGCGCGAGGATTGCGATCGCATCGTCGAAGAGTCGATCCGACGCGTTCTGCCGGACGCGGCGGTACGACGCGCGCTGGAGGGCAGGGATTTCGGCAAAGGGAGACTGATCACGGTCGCGGCCGGAAAGGCGGCTTGGTCCATGGCAAATGCCGCCGCCGAATTGCTCGGCGATCGGATGGACGGCGGAATCGTGATCACAAAATACGGACACGCACGGGGACAGATCGGCACGCTCGCGATCCGCGAGGCAGGCCATCCCATGCCGGATGAAAACAGCCTTGCCGCGACGGCGGAGGCGCTCCGGCTGACGGCTGAACTGCATGAGGAGGACACCGTGCTTTTCCTGCTTTCAGGAGGCGGCAGCGCGCTGTTTGAACTGCCGCTGGTGGAACTCGGCGAGCTGCGGGATATCACCGGGCAGCTTCTGGCCGGCGGCGCCGATATCGTGGAGATCAACACCGTGCGCAAGCGGCTCTCCGCGGTCAAGGGCGGACGCTTTGCGGAACACTGCGCCCCGGCGCAGCTCTTCTCCATCGTCCTCTCGGATATCGTAGGCGATCCGCTTGACATGATCGCGTCCGGCCCGGCCTGTCCGGACAGCAGCCGCTGCGCAGACGCGCTCAAGGTCGCCGCGAAATACGGCCTGAAGCTCTCGGATCGTGCGATGAACTGCCTGCGCGCTGAAACGCCGAAGCGGCTTGAGAATGTGACGACGCAGATCACCGGCAGCGTGCGCGAGCTTTGCGCCGCGGCCGCGGACTGCTGCCGACGTCTCGGCTACGAGCCGCAGATCATCAGCGAGAGCCTCTGCTGCGAGGCACGGGAGGCGGGCCGCCTGCTCGGCGCGCTCGCGCGTGAGCACCGCGGCACCGAAAGGCCGCTGGCCTTCGTCGCGGGCGGAGAGACCGTCGTCCATGTGACGGGCAGCGGGCTCGGCGGACGGAATCAGGAGATCGCGCTTGCCGCCGCGGAGGAGATCGCCGGGATCGACAATGCCGCCGTATTTTCCTTCGGCTCGGACGGAACGGACGGCCCCACAGATGCGGCGGGCGGCTTCGCAGACGGAGAAACGGCCGCGTCCCTTGCGAGTCAGAACGTCCGGATCGACGAGGTCCTGCGCGACAACGACGCCTATCATGCGCTGCGGAAAGTCGGCGGCCTGATCGTCACCGGTCCCACCGGCACGAACGTCAACGACGCGGCCGTCGTTCTTGTGCGTCCGGCCCGGGACCTTGCGGCAGCTCGAATCAAGACAGGAGGGGAGAAGCCTTGAACATTCAGATTTTCGGCAAATCCAAGTGCTTTGACACAAAAAAGGCCGAGCGCTATTTCAAGGAGCGCCGGATCAAGTATCAGTTCATCGACGTGCTGCGCTACGGTATGAGCAGGGGAGAGCTGAACGCGGTGAAGAACGCCGTCGGACTCGATGCGATGATCGACACAGCGGATGAGGATTATCCGCTCGTACAGTATCTCGCCTCCGCGGAGGCCAAGCTTGAAAAGCTGTATGAGAACGCGTATTTGATCAAGACACCGATCGTTCGGAACGGCAAACAGGCCACCGTCGGCTACCGGCCGGAGGTCTGGAAGACCTGGGAATGAATGAAAAAAAGAAAAGCCTCTCATTCAGATCGAATGAGAGGCTTTGTTTTTCGGTTGATCAGATGATATTCAGCAGGAAGGTCAGCACGACGAAGACCAGCGCAAACACAGGCGTGAGCTTGGCGAGCTTGGCGTCCCAGGTCTTGGCCTTGCCCTTGGACAGGAAGTTGTCCGCGCCGCCGGAGATCGCACCGGACAGGCCGGCGCTCTTACCGCTCTGCATCAAAACGATGACCGTGACGGCAAGACCGGAGAGAAGCTGAAAAACCGCAAGAATGATCTGAAGAGTCGACATGTATTTCAATCCTTTCGAATGTTTCTTTTCAACAGCATTTGAGAGTATATCATAGGGCCGTGCACAATTCAAGAGTTTTTTCAAGCATTTTCGGCATGTTCACCGGAAGGGGAGGCGCCGCCGCTCTCCCAGGTCTTCTCGCTGATGATATAGCGCGGACGCCGCTTGGTTTCCATGTAGATCTTACCGACATATTCGCCGATCACGCCGATGCTCAACAGCTGAATGCCGCCGAGGAACAGGATCACGCAGATCGTGGACGACCAACCGTGGATCGCCTTTTGCAGGAGGTACTCGACGATCGCCCAGATAACGCCGACAAAGCCGAGGAAGCTGGCCAGCAGGCCCAGTATGACGATCAGCGTCAGCGGCTTGATCGAAAGGCTCGTGATGCCGTCCAGCGCAAAGGAAAGCATCTTGCCGAGCGGATAATGGCTTTTCCCGGCAAGACGTTCATGCCGTTCATAATAGACAGAGGCGCTCTTGAAGCCGACAAGCGGGAACATGCCGCGCAGGAAGAGATTGACCTCCCGGAATTCCGCGAGATGCCGCAGAACGCGTGCGCTGGCCAGGCGGTAGTCCGCGTGGTCGTAGACGAGCTCGACGCCCATGCGGTTCATCAGCTTGTAGAAACCGTGCGCGGTGGAGCGCTTGAAGAAGCTGTCGCTCTCACGGCTGCTCCGCACGCCGTAGACGATATCGCAGCCGTTCTCGTATTCGTCGATCATGCGGTCCATGGCGTTGACGTCATCCTGGCCGTCGCAGTCGATCGTGATCGTGATGTCACAGCGATCCTTCGCTTCCATCAGTCCAGCGAGCAGCGCGTTCTGGTGGCCGCGGTTGCGGCTCTGCGAGATGCCGAGATAGTGCACGTCCGATCCGGCAAGAGAGCGGATGATCTCCCAGGTCCCGTCGCGCGAGCCGTCGTTGACGAAGAGGATGCGGCTCTCGTCCGAGATTCGGCCGCCTTCGATCAGATTTTTGATTTTTTCAAGGAAGAGCGGCGCCGTGATCGGCAAAACCGCCTCCTCGTTGTAGCAGGGGACGACGATCCAAAGGATCGGAAGGGAAGCGCTCATGAGTCCATCTCCAATCGCAGGGAAAAGTATGACTATAAAGTATGTCTATATTGTATGCGCAAACAGACGCGGAATCAAGCGTTAATCGCTGTCAGGCTCCGCCTCGGCGGCGCGTTCCTCGCCGCGGCGCCGGAAAAGGCCGGACTCGTCAGGCGGGCAGAGGCGCGGCGCGCCGCGTGTTTTCACAGTTCCTTTTCCCACCACAGGTTCCCGTCTTCGCGGAGGAATCGGAAACCGCACCGCTTCAATACATTCTGTGATCTCCGGTTATACGGGAGCGTATCCGCGAGGACCGTTTTTATCCCAAGTCCTTTTCCGAATTCCAGAAACGCGCGCAGCGCCTCCGTCATATAGCCGTGGCCCTCGTAGACGGGATTCAGCCCGTAGCCGACCTCGGTCACGCCGCCGCGCGGGACGTATTTGTAGTCGATCGAGCCGATGATCTGACTGCTCTCCTTGAGGACGATCAGAAACTCGGTGAAAAAGAGATAGTTCTCGGGATCGTCGGCGATCTCCCGCTCGAGCTTCCGGAGATAATCGCTCAGAAGATGGTCCAGCTCTTCGCCGCGATAGCTGACGCCGTACGCTCTCTCGAAGGCGGCCAGATCGGAATTGAAAAGAGCAAGGTTTTCCTGTGTGTAGGGGAAGAGGACGAGGCGCTCCGTTTCCATGCTGTCACGCATTTTTTCTCTGTTCATGCTTGTACTTCCTCTCCGACAAGGGCGGAACTGTTGAAACGACATGAAACGATGAAAGGAAGAAGAGGCAAATATCCTGCGCCCGTCTGCAAAACCGGAGACAGGAAAAGGAACTCGGTTTTATGCGAGAAATACACCGGCAGACAGGCCCGGTCAGTTAAGCGACAAGGCGAGCTCGATCTCGTCTTCATCCTCGTTCCCGGCAGCGGAAAAGCCCCTGCTCCCATTATGTTTTTCCGTTCATCTTTTCGCGGGATAAAAGCGCTGCGCTCCCGACGTGGTCCGATACGTCGATTTGGATATCAGCGCTTCCGTCCGTCACCTTTCGTTTGATCAGACAGCCTTCCTGAATCGCCGCTGCGGTCGCAGCCATGCAGACGACCGCGGCGCTGTACCTCAAATCCATGAATGCCGGCGTCAGCGGAAAAACGAACAGCAGCCCTCCGGTCACTTTGTTCATGATGGAATGCACGGACAGGAACTCTTTCCGGCCGAAGAATCCTGCTGCAATATTCGCCGCCTTCATGAATGCGATGACGGCGATCCATATATGTATCCAGAGCGGAACATGCCAAACAGGCAGCAGTTTGATCAGGCATACCGCTGCGAATACGATATCTGCAGCCGTATCAAGCTTTGAACCGAACTCGCTGACCGTACCGGTTCTCCTCGCCACCGCGCCGTCTGCGATATCGGTGATTCCGGCAGTAATATAGAATACAAAAAACGCCGGGGAGAATACCGGGCAAAACAGCAGGACGATACTGAAAACGATTCGGATCCCGGTTATGAAATTTGCCATTTACTTCTTTCTCATCTTCGGTGCAGAAAGTTCACCGTATCTTTAGACATCAATACCACGCACTCAACATGAGCGGTGCGCGGAAAAAGATCGTAGGCGGCGGCTTCCCGAAGCGCATATCCCGATTCGGAAAAACGCAGCACGTCGCGTGCGAGCGTCGCGGGGTTGCAGGAAACGTAGACGACACGCTCCGGCGCCATGGAGCAAACGGCGCGGATCGCTTCCTCGCTCATGCCTTTGCGCGGCGGATCGACGACGACCGTGTTCGGCCGCAGGCCTCGGCGCGCGAGCTCCTGTGCGGCTTCGCCCGCGTCGGCGCAGAGGAACTCCGCGTTTTCAACGCCGTTTGCCGCGGCGTTCTGCTTTGCGTTCTCAACGGCCTCCGGCACGATCTCCGCTCCGATGACGCGGCGGAAGCGGCGCGCGAGACAGAGCGTGATCGTCCCGGCTCCGCAGTAGAGATCAAAGGCCAGCTCGCCGTCTCCGGCGTAAGTGAGCGCGCGCTCATAGAGGCGCTCCGCCTGCGGAGGATTGATCTGGAAAAAGGCCTGCGGCGAGATCGAGAAGCGCGAGCCGCAGAGCTCGTCCACGATCTCGGCACGGCCCCAGAGCGTGTAAAAGTCGCCGGACAGGACCGTGTTGCCGCGGCTCTTGTTGATGTTCAGAACGATCCCGCTCGCCTCGGGGCAGGCGCTGCGCAGCGCCTGCGTCAAAGCCTCGGTCCTGTCCCCGAAGCCCCGCGCAGAAACGATGCAGACGACGGCGTCGCCTGTTTTGTGAGAAACGCGGCAGAAAACGTGGCGTATCGTACCCTTCCCGCTTTGCTCGTCATAGGCGGGGAGCGCGTTGAGGCGCAGGAATTCGACCGCCGCCTTCGCGGCGCGCTCGGTCAGCTCGTTCTGGATCAGGCAGCGATCGACGGCGATCAGTTCGTGCGTCCGCTCGCGGAAAAAGCCGCAGAGAGGCGTGCCGTCCCGCGCTCCGACTTCGAAGACGCCCTTGTTGCGGTACCGTTCGATCTGCTCGCTGCCGACGATCTCCTCTGCCGTGACGCGCTGTTTCCCGATGCGCGTCAGCGCGTCGTTGACGCGTCCGAGCTTGAAGCGCAGCTCCTCGTCATAGCTCATGTGCAGACAGTCGCAGCCGCCGCATTTTCCAAAGTGCGGACATGCCGGTTCACGGCGCTCCGGCGACGGCTCGAGCAGCTCCTCGCCGCGCGCGTACACGGCGGCCGCGCTTACTTTGACGATGCGGATGCGCCAAAGCTCCCCGGCGAGCGCGCGCGGTACGAAGACGGCGCGGCCGCCGATCCGGCATACGCCGTCGGCCTCGCTGGTATAGCCCTCGATCCGCACGGTGTATATCTGGTTTTTCATCAATTCTTCCATATTTTTATTGTAACATCGTTTTGAGCGCAATACAATCTTCGCTTGCAAAAACGAATGAAAAACGATTCGACGGCAGATACTAATACGGCAAGAGGAGGGTTGAAAATGAAAAAGCTCAAATGCTGTCTTGCGACTCTGCTCGTCTGCCTGCCGTTTCTTTGCGGCTGCGGTATGGCGCGGGACGGATATATCGAAGATCGTCCGGCGGAGACGCTCGCTCCGATGGAAAGTCCTGTCGCTACTGCCGCGCCCGTTCCGACGCGCATGCCTGCGGGAGATAACACGTCGGATACGGAAGAGGAGGGCGCTGCGGTAAAGGAAAGCGCGGCGCCGAAAGACGGTCAGAACAAAACAGCCAAATGATCACGGAACGGGAAATCGGGTCATATCGACCCGGTTTTCCGTTTTTTCGTATTGAAAAGCGCGCTTCGATGGGGTATCATGCTGTCAAACAGAAAAAAGGAGGCCGCTCCCATGAGTTACATCCCCACCGTCGAACAGGCCGAGGAACTCCTGAAACGCTATAACAAGGAGCCGTTCCACATTCAGCACGCCGAGACCGTTTCCAAGGTCATGGGCGAGTTCGCAAAAGAATACGACAGCGCGAACGTGGATTTCTGGCGTGCCGTCGGCATGCTGCACGACATCGACTTTGAGCTCTATCCCGAGCAGCACTGCGTCAAGGCGAACGAGATCCTCCGCGAGCATGATATCGACGAGGAGATGATCCACGCGATCGTAAGCCACGGCTACGGGATCTGCTCGGACGTCGAACCGACCAGGTATATGGAGAAGGTCCTCTTTGCGACCGATGAGCTGACCGGGCTGATCGGCGCGGCCGCGCTGATGCGTCCGACCGGCATCTCCGACATGGAGCCGAAATCAGTCCTCAAGAAGTTCAAGGACAAGAAATTCGCCGCCGGCTGCTCGCGCGAGGTCATCCGCCGGGGCGCCGACATGCTGGGCATGGAGCTCTCGGAGCTGATCGCGAAAACGATCGACGCGATGCGTGCGTGATGATCGGATTATATCTGACTTATCTGCCGGATACCGAGCCGCCGGTCCCGGAGGAGCTGCTCTCCTTGTACAGAAGAGAGAAGCTCTCGCGGCAGACGAACGGACTTGTCCGGCGTCAGTCGCTCCTGTCCGAGCTGCTGCTGCGTCATGCGCTGCGGGAAAGCGGCCTCGTGCTGCCCGCCGCGCTCGAGCTCCGGACAGGGGAGTACGGAAAACCGTATCTCGCGGACGGAAGCTTCTTTTTCAGCCTCTCTCATTCCGGAAACGCCGTCCTGTGCGCGGTCGGAGAACGGGAGCTCGGCGCGGACATCCAGCTGCGCACGCCGTTCAACGAGGCGATGCTGCATCGTTTTTTCGCGCCGGAGGAGAGAGACTTCGTTCTGGCCGCGTCGGACCGGGACGCGGCGTATACGGAGATCTGGACGGAGAAAGAGAGCTATATCAAAGCTGCGGGACGCGGTTTCACGCTCCCGCTTGCGTCCTTCTCCGTGCTGGACCGCGCGATCGCAGCCCGACTCCGGCACGGTACGGCGGGAGACTGCCACGTCTCTGTCTGCTCCGACGCGGATGCGCTGCCGGAACGGATCGACTGCATCAGGGTAGAAAACAGCGCGCTTCTTGGGTAAGAAGCGCGCTTTCTTTTACAGCAGGCCGACTTCCCGCAGCCTGGTCTGCAGCACGGCGAGGTGCTCCTCGCTCATCTCCGTGAGCGGCAGACGCATCAGCCCGCTGTCGAGCCCGCACAGCCGCATCGCCGTCTTGACGGGGATCGGATTCGTCTCGATAAAGAGCGCCGCAAAAAGCGCAGCGTATTTATCGTACAGCGCCGCCGCGGCCCTGCAGTCGCCCTCCAGACAGAGGGCGCACAGCCTGGCGAGCGCGCCGGGCAGCAGATTGCTGGCGACCGAGATCACGCCGAGCGCGCCCATGGCCATCATCGGAACGGTGTTATCGTCGTTCCCGCTCCAGATAAAGAGATCATCCCCGCACAGCGCATGTGTTCTCCCGATCAGCGAGAAGTCGCCGGAGGCCTCCTTGACGCCGTTGATGTTCGGGTGTGCGGAGAGCGCCTTGTAGGTCTCGGCCGCGATGCCGATGCCCGTGCGGCTCGGCACGTTGTAGAGGATCATCGGGATCTCCACGCGATCGGCCACATAGCTGAAATGCTCGACAAGGCCTTTCTGCGTGCTTTTGTTGTAATAGGGCGTGACCATCAGCACGCCGTCCGCGCCGACGGCCTTCGCGTTCTGCGCGTTGCGCAGCGCGTGGAGCGTGTCGTTGCTGCCGATTCCCGCGATGACCTTCATGCGCCCGGCCGTGTGGTTGACGGCGACGCGCACCAGCTCGTCGTGTTCCTCCTGGGACTGCACGGCGTTCTCGCCGGTCGTTCCGCAGATCACGATCGCCGCGGTGCCATTCTCATACTGAAAATCGATGTTTTTCCGCAGACGGTCGTAGTCGATGCCGCTTTCGTTCAGAGGCGTCACGAGCGCCGTGCAGGAGCCCTTGAATAACGGTGTTTTTACCATATCTGACCTCCTCAGGTTCCGGATTCAGAGCATCTTATTCGCGCCGCGCGGCGAGTATGACGCTTTTGGATTGAAAAAACACGGAGCCTTTGCTATACTGTCTGTGCACCACGAATCATCGGAGTAAACGCATGAAAAAATCGGACTTCTATTTTGACCTGCCCGAGGAACTGATCGCCCAGACCCCGCTGGCGCGCCGCGACGCCTCGCGTCTTCTCCTGCTCGACAAGGAGACGGGGGAGATCGAGCACCGCCGTTTTTACGAGTTGCCGGGGTTCCTGCGCGAAGGAGACTGCCTTGTGCTGAACGACTCGCGCGTCCTGCCGGCGCGCCTGCTCGGCTGCCGCAGCAGCGGCGGAGGGGTGGAGCTCGTGCTGCTGCGCGATCTCGGAGAGGGCAGATGGGAGTGCCTCAGCCGTCCGGGGAGAAAGACGAAGCCCGGCACGGAGCTTTCCTTCGGAGAAGGGGAACTGACCGCGACGGTCCTTGAGGTCGCGGAGGGCGGGAACCGCATCGTGCAGTTCCACTATGACGGGATCTTTCTCGAGATCCTCGAACGCCTCGGCCGGATGCCGCTGCCGCCCTATATCAAGGCGGAACTGCAGGACGCGGAGCGCTATCAGACGGTCTATTCCCGCGAGCCCGGCAGCGCGGCCGCGCCGACGGCGGGACTGCATTTCACCGACGAGCTGCTCGAAACGATCGCGGCGAAGGGTGTGAAGCTCTGCTATGTGACGCTTCACGTCGGCCTCGGGACCTTCCGCCCGGTCAAGGAGGACGAGATCGAAGATCACGCGATGCATTCGGAATTCTGCATGATCCCGGAGGAGACCGCCCGCATCGTCAGCGATACAAAACGCGGCGGCGGCCGCGTCGTCGCGGTGGGAACGACCTCCTGCCGCACGCTGGAGAGCTTTGCCCGTGAGGACGGCACGCTTCCCGCCGCCTCCGGCTGGACCGACATTTTCATCTATCCCGGCTACCGTTTCAAGTGTGTCGACGCGCTTGTGACCAACTTTCACCTGCCGGAGAGCACGTTGATCATGCTCGTTTCGGCCCTCGCGGGCAGAGAGCGCGTTTTGAACGCCTATCAGACCGCCGTAGAGGAGCGTTATCGCTTCTTTTCCTTCGGCGACGCGATGTTCATTCATTAAGGAGACAAGGCTTGTATAAACTGCTGAAACAATCCGGCCGCGCCCGCCGCGGCGAGTTCGATACGCCGCACGGCAAGGTGCAGACGCCGGTTTTCATGAACGTCGGCACGCAGGGCGCGATCAAGGGAGCGCTCTCCGCGCGCGATCTGCGTGAGATCGGGTGCCAGGTGGAGCTGTCGAACACCTATCATCTGCACGTCCGCCCCGGCGACAGACTGATCCGCGAGATGGGAGGTCTGCACAGGTTCATGACCTGGGACGGCCCGATCCTCACGGACAGCGGCGGCTTTCAGATCTTCTCGCTGGCCTCGCTGCGCAAGATCAAAGAGGAGGGCGTCTACTTCAATTCCCATGTCGACGGCCGCCACATCTTCATGGGGCCGGAAGAGAGCATGCGCATCCAGTCCAACCTCGGCTCGGATATCGCGATGGCCTTTGACGAGTGCGTCAAGATCCCCTCGCCGCGCGAATATGTCGCCCGCTCCTGCGAACGGACGGCACGATGGCTGGAGCGCTGCAAAAAAGCCCTTGCCGAATACAACGGGGAAGAGGACGCCGTCAACCCCGGACAGATGCTTTTCGGGATCAATCAGGGCGCGGTGTTCCACGATCTGCGCATCGAGCACATGAAGCGCATCGCGGAGCTTGACCTGCCCGGCTATGCGATCGGAGGACTCGCGGTCGGCGAGACGCATCGGGAGATGTACGATACGATCGAGGCGGTCGAGGACTATATGCCGAAAGACAAGCCCCGTTACCTCATGGGCGTCGGAACACCGGGCAATATCATCGAGGGCGTGGCGCGCGGCGTGGATTTCTTCGACTGTGTGATGCCAGCGCGCAACGGCCGCCACGGCCATCTCTTCACCTGGAACGGCATCATCAACATCAAGAATCAGAAGTATGAGCGCGACGAAGGCCCGATCGACCCGCTCTGCGACTGTCCGGTCTGCCGGCGTTATTCCCGCGCTTATCTGCGGCATTTGTTCAAAGCCGAGGAAATGCTCGCGATGCGCTTTGCCGTGGCGCACAACCTGTATTTTTACAACAGCCTTGCGGAGAAGATCCGCGAGAGCCTGGAAGAGGACCGTTTCGAGTCCTTCCGGCGGGAGTTTTCGCAAAAACTGGACATTCGCACTTAATCTGCTTGAAATCACCCGATAAACTATGTATAATGAGTGCAGTTCGATTTGGAGGTAGGTACCTTATGACTTTGTTCCTTGAATCTGCAGCAGGCGCAGCCGGCGGAAGCATGCCCATGCTCCTCATGGTCATCATCATGTTCGCCGTTTTCTATTTCTTTGTGATCCGTCCGGAGAACAAGAAAAAGAAAAAGGCCGAAGAGATGAGAAACTCTCTCTCGCTCGGCGACGAGATCATCACGATCGGCGGTATGATCGGCAAGATCGTCCAGATCACCGACGACACGATCACCTTTGAGACCGGCGAGGACCGCGTCCGGATCCAGACCAAGAAGTGGGCCATTTCCACGACGGCCAAGATGGAAGCGGAAGAGGCAAAGGCCGGCGCAAAAAAATAAACGCGCACGCTGAATGAAAGCATCCCCCGACAAATAGGATGAACTATCATCTTTGTCGGGGGTGTTTTTATGTCAGAAGGAGAAAAACGCTTCAGTATGCGCTCTCTGCCGCGTGCGGCAGCGGCCTGGCTCCTGTGCGCGGCTGTGCTCCTGCCCGCAGCCGCGGCGCTCTACACGGTAGGAGCAGCGCCTTTTGAAACGATGCGCTATGCCGGTATGGCGATCGCCTTCCTCGCCGCTTTCGCCGCGGGCCTTTGCGCCGCGGGGGAGACGAGAGGACGCCGCGCCGTATCGGCGCTTGCGATCACCGTCTTGCTCTGCGCCCTGCTTTGGCTGACGGGCCTTTTGATCGGGGGCGCGCCGGAACGCGGCGGCATGGCCGGCACAGCGGGCATGACGCTCGCCGGCTGCCTCGCCGGAGCGCTGCTCCCGAGAACGAAGCAGAGGCGGAGAAAAGGACGCGGCCGCGGAAGAAGGTTTACATAATACTTAATCAACAAGGGAAGGATCAAGATATAGATCGATTTCTGCAGCACACCACAAAATATTGCAGCATAAAAACAAGAAGTTTCAAAGTTGACATAAATTTTGCTCTTTCTGCAAAAAAAGGCTTGAAAAATTTTCGATTTTGTAATATATTGTTTCTGCAACGTAGTTATGTTAATAACTTTTTTATGAACGCTGCGCTTTTTGAAGAAAAGAGAGAAGGGAGGGTGTTTTGTGAAGAACAGCGAGTGCATCGAGATCTTCGAGACTTATCTCGCCAAAGAAAAGAAAGCGTCTGCGAACACCCTCAGCTCCTATCTGCGCGACATTCGCCAGCTCGGTGATTATCTGGAGATCCACCACGACACGGAGATCGCGGAAGCGAACGAGGACCAGCTCTCCGAGTACATTGCCTCGCTGAAAAGCAACGGGAAATCCGTCGCGACGGTCTCGCGCTGCATCGCTTCGATCAAGTGCCTGTATTCCTATCTCTGCCTCAAGCAGCTCATCGGCGCAAATCCCGCGTCCAAGCTCGTCCCCGATAAAGGCGAGCACAAGCTGCCGCAGATCCTCACGAGCCGGGAAGTCGACCTTCTTCTCGAACAGCCCCAGTGCACCGACGCAAAAGGCTACCGTGACAAGGCCATGCTCGAGCTGCTGTACGCCACGGGCATCCGCGTGACGGAGCTGATCGACCTGAATATCAGCGACGTCAACCTTTCCGCCGGTATCGTGCGCTGCCACGGCCGTGAGAAAGAGCGTTTCATTCCCATGTATCCCAAGGCGGTCAAGGCGCTTGACGACTACATCAACCTGGTCCGCCCGCAGATGATCGCCCTGCCGGACGAGGAATCGCTCTTCGTCAACGTATCGGGCGAGAGGATGTCGCGCCAGGGCTTCTGGAAGATCATGAAATACTACCAGAAGAAAGCGCACATCGACAAGGACATCACGCCGCACACGCTGCGCCATTCCTTTGCGGCGCACCTGCTCGAGAACGGCGCGGATATCCACTCGATCCAGGAAATGCTCGGCCACGCCGACATCTCCTCGACGCAGATCTATTCCCAGCTTGTGAAAAAGCAGCTCAAGGACGTGTATAACAAAGCGCATCCGAGGGCGTAAGGATACGGCGACAGGCTCCCACCCTGATCGGGTGGGAGCTTTTTCGTGTTGAACTCATGACTTTTTTATGCTAAAATCGACAGAGGGATGTGATACGATGCGAATCCTGGGGATCGACCCCGGCATCGCCACGATCGGCTTTGGCGTGATCGACAGCGAGCGGGGCAAACAGCAGCTCGTCCAATGCGGCGTGATCACCACGCCCGCGCATACCAGCCTGGCCTCCCGCCTCGCGCAGATCTACGACGACATGCGCGAGTTGATCGGGATGTTCAAGCCGGACGCGGTCTCGATCGAGGAGCTGTTTTTCAACACGAATATCACGACCGGTATCGCGGTCGCCCACGGAAGAGGCGTGATCCTGCTCGCCTGCGAACAGGCCGGCGTGAAGATCTACGAGTACACGCCGCTTCAGGTCAAGCAGGCGGTCGCAGGGTACGGCCGCGCGGAGAAAAAGCAGGTCATGGAAATGGTCAAGCGTCTGTGCGGCCTTTCCGCCGCGCCGAAACCGGACGACGCCGCCGACGCGGTCGCGCTGGCGCTGTGTCACGCAAGAAGCTCGACGTCGCTGCTGCACAGGGAGGAGAGAGAAGAGTGTTCTACTATTTAGAAGGTACGGTCGCAGAGATCGAACCGAATCTGATCGTGCTCGACTGCAACGGAGTCGGCTACGCGCTCAACACGACGGGCAACACGATCGCCGCCGCCGCGAAAGGGGAACGCTGCAGACTCTATGTTTCCGAGTCGGTCCGGGAGGACGCCTTTGATCTGTACGGCTTCGCCTCCAAGAACGAGAGACTCTTTTTCGAGATGCTGACTTCCGTATCCGGCATCGGGCCGAAGGCGGCGCTGTCGATCCTCACGTCGAATACGCCGGAGGGGCTTGCCCTCGCGGTGGCGAGCGGCAACGAAAAGGCGCTCACCGTCGCACCCGGCATCGGCAAGAAGATCGCCCAGCGCGTGATCCTTGAGCTGAAGGACAAGATCGGAAAGGGAGAGGCTCTCTCCGACAGCGGATATGCCGCGCCCGCCGTTCTGCCGAGCGACAACAGCGCCGTGGGCGACGCGGTCGCCGCGCTCGGCGTGCTCGGCTATAATCCGAACGAGATCGCGCAGGTCCTCAAAACGACGGACACGAGCGGCATGAACACGGAGCAGATCATCAAAACGGTGCTGCGCCGGATGGTCAAGTAACAGGAGATCAGTATGGGAATCAGCTTTTCCGACGAAATCAACGAGGAGATCACCACCGCCGTCTCCCTGCCGGAGGACAGCAGCGAGGGCTCGCTGCGCCCGAGGACGCTGCAGGAATACATCGGGCAGGAAAAAGCAAAAGAGAATCTCCGCATCTTCATCCATGCCGCCAGGATCCGCAACGAGCCGCTGGATCACGTGCTGCTGCACGGCCCTCCGGGACTCGGCAAGACCACGCTCGCCGCGGTCATCGCCAACGAGATGGGCGTGAATATGCGCATCACCTCCGGCCCCGCGATCGAAAAACCCGGCGATCTGGTCGCCATGCTGACGAATCTCAACGAGGGAGATATCCTCTTTGTCGACGAGATCCACCGGCTCAACCGCGCCTATGAGGAGATCCTCTATCCCGCGATGGAGGACTATGCCATCGACATCATCCTCGGCAAGGGCCCCTCGGCAAACTCGATCCATCTCGATCTGCCGCACTTCACGCTGATCGGCGCGACGACTCGCTCCGGCCAGCTGACGGCTCCGCTGCGCGATCGCTTCGGCGTTTCGCTCCGGCTCGAGCTGTATTCTCCCGAGGAGCTCAAGCGCATCGTCAAGCGCTCCGCCGGGATCCTGGGCGTCGAGATCGAAGAGACCGGCGCGCTGGAGATCGCCTCCCGCTCGCGCGGAACGCCGCGTATCGCCAACCGCCTTCTGCGACGCGTGCGCGATTACGCCCAGGTCTGTGCCGACGGGGTGATCACCAGCGAAGTCGCCGACCGGGCGCTGTCCAGCCTCGAGGTCGACAAGCTGGGCCTTGACGCGCTCGACAGACGCATGCTCAAAAGCATCATCGACTTTTACGGCGGCGGCCCGGTGGGTCTCGACACGCTTGCCGCCACGATCAACGAGGAAGCCGTCACGATCGAGGACGTGTACGAGCCCTATCTGCTGCAGTGCGGTTTCCTGACGCGCACGCCGCGCGGCCGCTGCGTCACGCGCAAAGCGTACGAACATCTCGGCCTGGAATATATGGGCCAGCAACAGCTTGAAATATGACCGGAATCAGAAAAAAAGATTGACAAAAAGCAAGCTTGCGCTATAATACAGTTTGTACACTTATAATAGTATATCAGTTTTCATGATGGTTTTTTCCGATTATTCCGATACGCAGCTTCAGCAGTTTGCCGCCGCGGGGGACCGCGATGCGGAAGAGGCTTTATGCGGCCGCTATCTGCAGATGGTCCGCGCCTGTGCGCGTCCGTTCTTCCTTGCGGGAGGGGACAGCGAGGATCTGATCCAGGAAGGGATGTTCGGTCTGATCTCCGCGATCCGACAGTTTGATCCCGGCAACGGCGCCGCCTTTCGCACCTTTGCGGAGCATTGTATCAAAAAGCGAGTATTATCAGCAATTCGATCAGCATCAAGATTAAAGCATTTCCCGCTCAACGACGGTCTTTCCCTCGAGCAACTCTCCGAAGACACTTCAATGCCTTATTCGGCGATCCCCGGATGCGTTCAGCCATCGCCCGAAGAGCTCGTTTTAGCCAGAGAGAGCAAGGAAGAACTTTACAGCGCCTTTCGAAATTGCCTGTCTAAACTTGAGATAAAAGTATTGGATCTCTATCTCGACGGTCTGTCCTATCAGGATATCGCACAGCGCCTCGGCAAGGACGCCAAAGCGATCGACAACGCCGTGCAGAGAATCAGGCGCAAGATGGCGCGCGACCCCCATTTCGGCGATATCAGCGGAAGCTGAACGCAAATACAGCCCCAAAAGGCACAATATCAAAAGAGAGGATTCACAATGTACGAAGACAAGACCTTAGTTTGCAAAGAGTGCGGCAAAGAGTTTATTTTCAGCGCCGGTGAGCAGGAATTCTACGCGGAGCGCGGCTTCCAGAACGAGCCCCAGCGCTGCAAGGCCTGCCGTGACGCGCGCAAGAACGCCGCTCACGGTCCGCGCGAGTACTTCACTGCCGTCTGCGCAGCCTGCGGCGGAGAGGCCAGAGTTCCTTTCCAGCCCAAGTCTGACCGCCCGGTGTACTGCAGCGAGTGCTTTGCCAAGATGAAGGAGCAGCAGGCGTAATCCGTCTGTGAGGCTAAAAGAATGGGGCGCTGCGCGCGTCCCATTCTTTTATGGTAAAGCTCGGCCGGCATGAAACGCGCCGGCAAGCTCAAGAAAGGTTGTTGCAAATGGAAATCACCAGAGAGACCATGCTTTCCGAGATCATTGAGAACTGCCCGGAGGCCATGCCTGCTTTTCAGAGCATCGGCATGCACTGCATGGGCTGCGCCCTTGCGAGCGGCGAAAACGTCGAGCAGGCCTGCGCCGCGCACGGCGTCGACCCGGACGAGTTCCTCGTTGCGCTCAAGGCGTATCTCGAGACGGTCTGAACGCAAGGGACCGATAAGCCGGAGTGAGGCACAGACTGCCCCCGCTCCGGCTTTCCTTATATGAGAAAAAGATGAACAAAAGACTGGAAACGATCGCTGAAATGGTCTGCGACGGCAAGGGGCTCGTCGACGTCGGGACGGATCACGGCTATTTGCCGGCCGCCTTGGCGGAGAGGGGATATCGAGGCCTTCTCTATGCCTCGGACATCCACGCCGCTCCGCTTGCTTCCGCCCGGAAAACGGCGCGGGAGGCCGGCGTGGAGGAGAGGATCCGCTTCCTGCTCTGCGACGGACTGGACGACTGCCCGCCGGATGCGGTCGATACGATCGTCATTGCCGGCATGGGCGGCGACCTGATCTGCCGCATCCTCGACCGCGCCGAGTGGAGCCTTGACAGCGCCTATACGCTGCTCCTCCAGCCGATGACCAAGGCGGAGGTCCTGCGCTACTGGCTCGTGAACAACGGCTATCGCCTGGAAGAGGAGCGTCTCGTCCGTGACGGCGGGATCCTTTACCAGGTCATCCGGGCGCGCTATTCGCGGAACATGTCCCTGACGGACGCCGAACTGTTTGCGGGCGCCTATGCGAACATCCGTAAGGACGCGCTCTGCGGCGAATGGCTCGAGCAGCTGACGCGCCGCTTCAAGAAAGAAGAGAAGGGCCTGCTTGCCGCCGAAAAGCGGCAGGAGGCGAAGCTCGCGATCTGCCGCGGCGTTTACGGCGGATTGCTTGAGATGAAAAGGAGACTGGAAGATGAACACGGTCGGTGAGATCTATGACAAGCTTTGTGAGCTTGCCCCGCTGGAGCTGCAGCTTCCGTACGACAATTCCGGCTTTCTTCTCGGTCACGGCGCAGCGGGCGTTGATAAGGTCCTGCTTGCGCTCGACGTGACGGACGAAGTCGTCGGGGAGGCGATCGCTCTCGGCGCGCAGCTGATCATCTCGCATCATCCCGTGATCTGGGATGAGATGAAACGTATGACAGACGGGATCCCCGGAAACAAGAAGCTGTTGCGGCTTCTCGAAAACAAGATCGCCGTGATCTGCATGCACACCAATCTGGACATCGCCGAGGGCGGTGTGAACGACGTGCTGATCTCGCTGCTCGGCGCGACGAACGAGGGAGCCTTCGACGAAGAGGGCTGCGGCAGAAAGGGCAGTCTGGACAAACCGATGTCTATGGAAGCCTTTTTGTCGCTCTGCAAAGAAAAGCTTTGCACAAACGGCCTGCGCTACCATGACGCAGGCCGGAGCGTCCGTCATATCGGCGTACTCGGCGGCTCGGGCGGCTCGAATCTGCTCGACGCGTGGCAGGCCGGCTGCGACACCTATGTGACGGCGGACGTGAAATACAGCGTTTTCCTCCAGGCGAGGGAGCTGGGGATCAATCTGATCGACGGCGACCATTTCTGTACGGAGAATCCCGTCATCCCCGTCCTGGCGCAGAAGCTGCGAGCGAGCTTTCCCGAGATCCGCTTCTTTATTTCCGAACGCCACGGCCAGACCGCCCGCTTCTATTGAGAGAAGGGCAGAGCGCATAACAGGCCTCCGCTTTTCATAGACTCGTACAAACGAGACTATGAGAGCGGAGGCTTTTATCATGGAAGAAATGAATCTCTATGCGGATATCGCACAGCGCACAGGCGGTGCGGTCATGCTCGGCGTCGTCGGACCGGTAAGAACGGGCAAATCGACCTTCATCAAGCGTTTCATGGAGACTGCGGTCATCCCGAACATCGACAATGAATATGTGCGCGAGCGCGCGAAGGATGAGCTGCCGCAGAGCGGTTCCGGCCGCATGATCATGACCTCGGAGCCGAAGTTTGTCCCGGAGGAGGCCGTCGCGGTCAGCCTGGAAGGCGGCGTACAGCTCAGCGTCCGGCTCGTCGATTGTGTCGGCTATATGGTCGAGGGAGCCACCGGCCAAATGGAAAACGGGGAGGAGCGTCTCGTCGCGACGCCGTGGTTCGACCACGAGATCAGCATGACGCAGGCGGCCGAGATCGGAACGCGCAAGGTCATCGCAGAGCACTCGACGATCGGTCTGGTGATCACGACCGACGGTAGCATCTGCGGGATCGAAAGGGAGAGATACCTCCCGGCGGAAAAGCGGGTCATCACGGAATTGAAGGAGATCGGCAAGCCCTTCGCCGTGATCGTCAACAGCACGGACCCGCATTCCGCAGCCTGCCGCGAGATCGCGGCCGCGATCCGGGAGGAATACGGCGTGAGCTGCGTCTGTCTGGACTGTCTGAACATGACCGAGCGCGACATTGCGGATGTAATGCGCTCCATCCTCGAGGAGTTCCCGGTCGAATCCGTCGGTTTTTTCCTGCCGGACTGGCTGCAGGCGCTGCCTGAGAGCAGCGTGCTGAAAGACACAGTCTATACGGATATCGTCGAGAGCTTTTGCTCCGTCGGAAAGTACCGGGATATCGACGCCGCCCTCGCACAGATCGCGCAGAAAGAAGAGATCGGCAGCGTCGAGCGCTGCGGGAGCGACTTCGGAGAAGGGGTGGTCTCCGTACGTCTCGCCCTGCCGCGGGAGCTGTATTACCGTTCCATCAGCGAGGAGACGGGCGTCGAGATCCGAAACGACGGAGAGCTTTTCTCCGCCCTGAGCGAGATGAGCGCCGTCAAGGCGGACTACGATCGTTTGAAGGACGCGCTGACGAACGTAAAGGAAAAAGGCTACGGCGTCGTGCTGCCGGATATGTCTCAAATGCAGCTCGAGGAGCCGCGGATCGTCCGCCAGGGCGGAAAATACAGCGTGCGGCTGAAGGCGAACGCCCCGGCGATCCACATGATGATGACGAACATCGAAACCGAGGTCACGCCGGCGCTCGGCGGCGAAACGGCATCGGAGGACATCATCAACTTCCTGCTGCAGGGCTTCGACGGAGACATCTCCCGCATCTGGCAGTCAAACATCTTTGGAAAATCGCTGTACGATATTGCCTGCGAGTCGCTGACAAACAAGATCTGTTCGCTCAACGACAACGCGCGCTGCAAGCTTCAGCATACGCTCGAACGGATCATCAACGAGGGCAGCGCGGGACTGATCTGTATCCTTTTGTGAGATGAGAGCAGATCATACGCGAAGCCGCTTGCACTCTGCGGAAACATCTTTTATAATGAAAAAGAAGGAAGAGAGAACACGGCGGACGATCCGCGCAGCCGTATTCGTTCTCGCCGCGCTCCTGCTTTGCGCCGCGGCGGTGCTGGCCCTTTCCCGACATGCGGACCGCGTCATGCAGACCGGCGGGAGGGGCAGTCCGCCGATCCTCGTCATCGACGCCGGCCACGGCGGGCTTGACGGCGGCGCGATCGCTGCGGATGGCACGAAAGAGAGTGACGTCAACCTTGCGATCGCGCTCCGGCTGGAGAGTATTGTCCGCTTTTTTGGACAGAAAACACGAATGACGCGCTGGGACGACAGCGCAAAAACAGATATAATCTCTTATAGTGAGAGGGAAGACCTCAAAGAACGCGTGCAGCTCGCCAATACGACGCCCGGCGCGGTGCTGATCAGCATCCATCAGAACGATTTTCCGACCGGGCAGCCGCACGGCGCGCAGGTACTGTATTCGCCCTGGGCCGGAAGCGAGCTGCTGGGCAAGACGATCCAGACAAATCTGATCGAGAAGCTCGATCCGGGCAACCGTCGTCTGGCCGTACCGGCCCCCGGAAGTCTGTTTCTGACGGCGAACACGCGCTGCCCGGCCGTGCTGGTCGAATGCGGCTTCATGTCGAACGGGGACGAGGTCCTGCGGCTCAAGGACGGGCGATATCAAACCGCCGCCGCAGCCGTGATCGCGGCGTCCTATCTGCGATACATAAACGGGAAAACGGCGTAAGAAGATACGGAGAAACAAAGAATGGCAAAAAAAGAGAAAAGCGTCTATTGCTGCAGCGAATGCGGCTATGAAACGGCAAACTGGGCGGGGAAGTGCCCCTCCTGCGGCGCGTGGAACTCGCTGACCGAGGTAAGATTTGAGAAAGCCGCGCCTTCAGGCGGTCCGAAGTCCCGCGCCCTTCACAGCCGCCCAAAGCGGATCAACGAGCTCGATATGACAGAGGAGATCCGTCTCTCGACCGGGATCTCCGAGCTTGACCGCGTCCTCGGAGGCGGCGCGGTGATCGGATCGCTGGTGCTTGTCGGCGGCGCGCCGGGGATCGGCAAATCGACGCTGCTGCTGCAGATGTGCGGCAATCTGCGGGACAGGAAGATCCTGTATGTCACCGGTGAAGAGAGCGAGCGGCAGCTGAAGCTTCGCTCCATGCGTCTCGGCGTGGAAGGGGAGAATCTGCTCGTCCTGCCGGAGACCGATCTTGACGCGATCGTCGACTGCATCGGCGAAGAGGAGCCGGAGCTCGTCATGATCGACTCGATCCAGACAATCTGCGACGCAGAACTCAATTCCGCGCCAGGCAGCGTCAGCCAGGTTCGCGAATGCACGATGCGAATCATGCGTCTGACAAAGGAGAGGGGACTGACGGTCTTCGTCGTCGGTCACATCACCAAGGAGGGGAGCATCGCCGGACCGAAGGTGCTCGAGCACATGGTCGACTGCGTGCTGTATTTTGAAGGTGAGCGCAGCACCAGCTTCCGCATCCTGCGCGCGGCGAAAAACCGCTTCGGATCGACGAACGAGATCGGCGTTTTCGAAATGGACGAAAAAGGACTGAAATGCGTCGACAATCCCTCCGAGATGCTGCTCTCCGGAAGACCGGAGAACGCACCCGGGACCTGCGTAGCCTGTGTGATCGAAGGCAGTCGTCCGCTGCTTGCAGAGGTCCAGGCGCTGGTCACGCCCTCGTCGTACAACGCCTCGCGGCGCACGAACGGCGTGGACTACAACCGGGCCGCCATGCTGCTCGCCGTGATCGAAAAACGCGGCGGCCTGCCCGTGAACTCCTGCGACGCGTTCATCAACGTCATTGGCGGACTGGATCTGGAAGAGCCCGCGGCAGACCTCGCCACAGCGCTGTCGATCGCCTCCAGCTACCTTGACCGTCCGCTCGGAACGGATCTGGCTGCGATCGGGGAGATCGGTCTCTCCGGCGAGATCAGAAGCGTCAGTCAGATCAACCAGCGTCTCGCGGAGATCGCCCGTCTCGGCTTCAAACGCTGCGTGATCCCGGCCCATGTGCGCGGCGAGATCAGAAAGCCGCAGGGGCTGGAGCTCATCCCGGTCAAGAGCATCCGGGATGCGATCTTCACCGTTCTGAAAGCGGAATAAAGAGATGACGAAAAAGAGAAGAGACCTGAAAGATCAGGTCTCTTCTTCGATTTCCGAGCGCTTTTTTCGCCCGATCGGGTTCGCCATGGCTGCCTCGTGCAGCGAGGCGTTGTCCAGATGGGTATAGATCTGCGTTGTGTTCAGATTGCTGTGGCCGAGCACCTCTTGAAGCGCGCGGGTATCGACGCCGTTCTTGAGCATCAGCGTCGCGGCGGTGTGCCGCAGCTTGTGCGGCGAATAGCGCGTGGCGTCCAGTCCGGCGAGCTTGAGCTTCTTTTCCACCATCTGCTGCACGCCGCGCACGCCGAAGCGGCAGTTTTTCTGGCTGATAAACAGCGCATCCTTGTCCTTTTCCGGCACTTTTTCGTTATTTCGTACGGCAAGATAGTCGTCGATCGCTTCACGGCAGCCGTCCGCGAAAAAGACCACGCGCTCTTTATTGCCTTTGCCGATCACGCGCAGATGATCCTCGTAAATATCGTGGACGTTGAGCGATACGAGCTCCGAAACACGCAGGCCGCATGAAATAAAGAGCATCAGTATCGCATAATCGCGGTATACGAAAGGACCGTCGCAGGCAGCCAGCAGGCGCTCGCACTCCGATTCCTCCAGATACTTCGGCAGCGAGGCCTGCCGCTTGGGCATATCCAGTTCCTGGCAGACGTTATAGTCCAGCAAATGACGCTTCGCGGTCAGATAATTAAAGAAGGATTTTACGGAACTCGTTCTGCGGCAACGACTTGCGGCTGAGAGAGAACGGTTTTCTCCGATGTATTCCGGCGAAAAAGTCTGGTATTTGTATAGCTCCTCAATGCGGATGGCTTTGATAAATTCCAGGTCCACGTCGGTGATATCGATCTCATCGAAGGGGAGGTCGCGGGGAACGAGGCGACGCCGCCGCTTGAGATAGCGGAACAGGATCTTCAGATCGGTGTAGTAGGCCATGACCGTCCGATCGGAATGGCCGCGGACGGTTGAGTGGTATTCGAGAAATTCCATCAGAATATCGGGAATATCGTTGATCTGGTCGAGATTCATGGAGAGGCTCCTTATTAGTTAAAAAATTCACATAATCATTTTACAGCGACCGACAGGTCGGGAAAAGCGGACAAGGAAAAATACGTACCCGGCGGCGTGCTGCGCAACGGATCAAACTGAAACGGGCTCCGGCAGCGGCGCAGCGGGACGAGACCCGGCCGGCCGGTCTGTCTGATTATTGCAGCAAACAAAGCGGACAGTTCATTTGCATGAACAATTGCAGACGGCGGCATGACGCCGACATCCGGAGAGCTTGAGCGGAATGCGGATACGGCCGGAGAAAACAGAGATCAATACAACGATCGCGATCTGATCACAGGATAATAGACGATCACAGTTTGAGCAGAGTATCATTCTTAATGCTGAGTCGATGATCCGGACAGGACAGGATTCAGGCGCAGAAGCGGAAAAACAGCGGAAGCATACAAAAAGCCTGTTTTTATTAACAATAACACAAGGGCTGCAAAATGTCCATATAAATCTCGTTAAATTGATATTATGCGAGATTATGCGCCCCATAAGAGAGTAGCACAGCCGCCCTCTCCTGTCAAGCAAAAGTTTTCGCCTGCCGGAGAGCCGCGACCTGCTACCGCTTGCGCCGGAAAGGCTTGGCCCGTTCCGGGTAGGTTTCGACGAGCTGGTCTGCCATGGCATAGAGCATCGTGACGGTCGGGTTACTGTGATTCAGCGCCCGCCGCACGCGGTCGAGATCGCCATACTTACGCATGAGGTCGACGGCGTAGTCCTTCCGCATAGAGTGCGTACCGAAGTTCCCGCGCAGCCGGAGCGCCCGCTGCGCGCGCTTGATGTCGGCCCACACGGCCTGTCGCGTCCGCGGCTTGTTCGCGTCGATCGGCGACGGGAACGCCCACGGCGAGGCGCCCGCGCGGCTGACGATCTGCGCGATAAGCTGATCCGAAAGCCCGACCTTGCGGCGCTTCCCGGTCTTTTGCTCTGTGATCCAAAAGCAACGCGCGAGCTCGTCGCGCCGGAGCGCGAGCACGTCCCCCACGCGTAAACCCGTGTAGAGCATGACCCGACAAACCAGCCTGTTGTCCGGCGTGAGCGCTGCAAGAATCAACTCAAGCTGTGATTCAACGAGATACTGTGTAGTCAGAAAGTGACACCTCCCCTGTTATTTGCCCGCACAGCGCCCCGCCGCGCGGGTTCGGTCAAACTGCCGCGCCGCGATTCCTCGCGCGCGCTTCACAGTCCCGAAGTGTAAAGCCGGAAATCGGCAAAAAGCCCGAAAGCGCTCGGGCAGTATAAGAAACACACAGAATGGGACCCAAATTTGCCGGGGGTACCCCCTACCCTGTCCGGCCCTGCAGATCAGACGCTGCGCGCCGGATCTGCAGGCGGCCGGGTGGATGGCTGCAGCGAAAGAAGCAGAAGCACAGACGGGCGGCATGGCCGCCCTATGTCCGCCCGGATTCGACGCGCGGCGTCAGATCCGGCGCGGACGCGATCGGCGCGGCAGCTTCGCTGCAGCGATCGCCCAGGGCGTGCGCCTTGGGCGATCTGATGCGCCGTTCAATTATGAAAGAATGAATCACTTGTGCTGCAGACGAGACCGCAAACGTTTGCGCCGCAACGGATTGCGAGACACGCGAGCTGTGCCTGCTGATCAGCTCCGGCGAGCTGGAAGCGAGCGGAAGGACCTCTATCCCGCCCGCGCGCGGCAGCGCCGCTGACGCGGCGCGCGCGCCTCGCTGACGCTCGCCGCGCTGCGCGCTGCCTG
>JAEEGI010005802.1_pt1 | contig 28272 bp, 16 predicted proteins | sample 8958751 | NCBI WGS metagenome assembly JAEEGI01 (sample SAMN16246545, study PRJNA631951) | gut metagenome | biome: gut microbiome; feature: rumen; material: KS-attached | host: Bos | place: Iran: Karaj | collected 2018-10 | reverse complement strand
TTTATTTTATTTTTTGGAAATTGAGAAATATTCTGTTTATAAGTATTTAAAACATTTCTTTTTCCTATAATCTTATTATCTTTTCTTAATAAGTTTCCAAATGATTTATTTTGATTCATCATAATATTTCTCTTATGTTTAGAAAAAATGGGAATTTCATTTGAGTTTTTTGTATAAATATTCCCTAAATTATTTTGGCTTTTTATATAATAATTATTTAAATTATTATTATTTAAAAAATTACCATTTTCATCTCTATTTTCACTACCATATCTTTGAGCAATATCATTATTTTTTATTACATTTTCACAAGGATAATTATATACAGTTCTAATATTTATATTTTTTCTATTTATTGAAAACGATTTCTTTTTTCGATTATATTTATTATTTTGTTTAGGAGTATTATATTCATTATAATTATTCACTTCATATCCATTAATAGAATTATAATTTCCATTTGGATAATTGACTCTATCAATGTCAATTTCTTTATCATAATATATATTTTGATTATTAAAAGGAGAATAATAAGTAGAACTTTGAATAGGAGAATTATCATTTGTAGTATTTGAAAGTGAATTATTATTAGTCCTAAAATTCTTTTCTTCATTTAATCTAATTTTTATTAATTGATTATTATATCCTTCAACATCTTCATTCGAAAAATTAATTGGATTTATATAATTATGTGAATTTTGAACTTTTTTTCTTAAAGGAGAGATTAAATTTTGTAAACTTCGAGAATTTAATGTTTGGAAATTTGTCTTAAAATTCTGAGGATAATTAATTTGTTCACAATAAATATTTTGATTAAAATTTTTATAATTTTCTTCATGTTTATTTTTTGATTCTTGATGACATTTACATTGACATGGACATTGACAACAACAACATTGACAATGACATTTACAACAATTACAAAAATATTCATATTTGTTTTGATAATTTTGATTTGGAATTAAATTTTTAGTTGAATTAGTCAAAGAATAAGAACGAAAATGCATTTATTTCAAATTTTATTTTTTTTTTGTTCAATCAGATTTTTAATTTTTATTTAATGGAAGAAGAAAATAAAAATTATTTTATGTTAACTTAATTATGAGGATAATACACACAACAATAAAAATACACTTTATTCAAAATTGATGAATGATGTTATTAATATTAACTCAAATATTTATATTATTTAACAATTGAAAAATATATTTAAGTAACTGAAAAAATTTTAAAATAAATAATAAAGAAATAATATCTTTAATTTCATTTTCAAAAAATTTTTGAATAACGAAATAGAAATATATTATATTTAGCAGAGAGAAAAACATAAATTTAAATATTTAAACATAAATAAAATAAATATTTACAGGGTTTTCAAAGAAATAAAAATAAAACATCATATGATTAAATAAAATATTATTTTTAAAAAATAAGATTTCAATATAGAAGAAATATATAAAAACATTAATTTTAAACATAAAATGAAAATTATCTAAGAATAATTTTAAGGATTTTTATAATAATAACATAAGATATAGGATAAATTAAAAGTTAAATGAATATTAAAAACAGAGAAATTTCAAAGATTTATTTGTTTACTGAATATCGTTTTAAATCCTTCCTTTTAGATTAGATAAAAAAAATTAAAAATATAATTGATTCAATTCAAGAATTTTTCTAGGTAATATATCCAATCAGATAGTATTAAAGTAATAAAAATAAATTTTTTAAAAAAAATAGGATAAAGAATACAATGATTATAAAAAAGTAAAAAAAAAAATAGAAAATATATAAGAATCAGAAGTAGTAAAATAAGATACCTTAAGAAATCTTTTTTGTAATACTACAAAATATTTTGGAATAAAAGATGTTAACAGGCTTCAACAAATTTCTTTATATATAAAATGTACAAAACTTAAGATTAGAACGTTAAAAACTTTGTTTTTTAAATAATAATGGACATATTGATAATATCACCGAAAAAGGTATTCAATTTTTCAGAATAGAAATATAAAGAAGTTAAAGATATTGAAAAGAAAAAAAACCAAAAATATAAAAAGATTTTCATATAGAAGAAATAGAACAAAAATAAAATTGATTATTAAATAAATTAATTTATAAAAATTCTTATTAAAAAAATAAAAACTTAAATATAGATATAATTAAAAATGGATAAAGAAAGAAAAGCAATAATAAAAAATTCAGATATGACTGAAGATATGCAACAAGATGCAATTAATGTTGCTACTAAGGCAATAGATTCATATAATATTGAAAAAGATATTGCTTGTTATATCAAAAAAGAATTTGATAGAAAACATAATCCAACTTGGCATTGTGTTGTTGGAAGAAATTTTGGAAGTTATGTTACTCATGAAACTAAACATTTTATTTATTTTTATCTTGGTCAAATTGCTGTTTTATTATTTAAATCTGGATAATAATTTAATTTTTTAAATGTATTTGGCTTTAAAAATCGAATATAATTTTGCTTTTTAAATTTCTTAATCAACAAATTTTTTTCAATATTTAAATTTTTTTAAATTAAAATAAAATATTTAATAAGAGTAATGTGGACAATTATATTTTATTATTCAATAATATTATTTAATATAATTCCTCTTATTAAAGGTTTTCATAGATTTGAACCATATCAAATCTTTGATAATAGAAATAAATTTATATTAAATAATTTTAAATCATTTTCTGAATATATAGATGTAAAATTAGAAAATAAAAGAATAAAATGTATAGTTAAACAAAATATACCAAAATCTCATACAAAAATATTTTCATTTAATAAAAACTTTGTATTATCTTCAGAAGGTTATTTTCCCTTAAAAAAAAATATAACAGATTATTTAAAATATAAATTAACATTAAACACAAATTATGTAAATAATATAGCATTATCATTAAGAATATTATTTGAAATAAAAGGAAATTTAACTTATTCCTTTAAAAACATTAAAATTAATCATAAAGAAGAAATAGAAGTGTTTAAAAATTATTTAAAAGAAAGATTAGAAAAGCCTTTTATTGTACAATACATACATAATTTACCTTTAAGTTCATATTTAAATTTAATGTCATGGACAAATGAAAATATAGAAGATTACAAATTAAGTGGAGTACTTTCTCCAACTCAAAAATTTATAAGAACACTTTATGAAACATTTGTTGAAAAATATTTATTAGATAAAACTATAAATCATTGGTTAAATAATGAAAATAAAAATTTATTTTATAGTATTTACCAATATGTTAATATTTATTCAAAAAATTTAAATGAAAATTCAGTTTTAATTCCTTATTTAGATATATGTAAAAATTCAAATGGAATGTCACAATTAGATTTTAAATTTAGCAAAATTAAAGAAGCATATGAAATTTATACTAATTCTTCCTATGATATTGGAAGTGAATTTAGATATAGATATAATGAAGATTTATCAAATGATAATTTTTTACTATATTATGGATTTGTTATTAAAAAAAACACTGAACATAATTTCTTATTTAAATTTGATGTTGTTGATGTTAGATTTAATTTTTATCAGTATTTAGTCAAAAATAAATTTGATATGAATTTTGTTCATATTATTAGTGATAATACTATTTCTGTTACTTTTCCTTTAAATTATCTTTCTTTAAATGAAAATTTATTTAAATTTCTTCTTTTGTTTAATGATTATGAAACAAGTACATCTTCTGTTTTTAAAAATAAAAATAAGAAAGAAAGAGAAAATTTGAAACTTGTTAAAATTTATTCACTTTATTTTAATACTATATATAAAAATATTTTAAGTATTACAGATAATATGAAAACAAATTTTAATCAAACTGATAAATTTATTAGTTATTTAATGGAAATTAAAAATTCTACTAATGAAATTAAAAAAATGGATGAAGAAATCTCAAAATTAGATAACGGAACAATAATTTCTCATTTTGAAAATTTATATTATTATAATCATTTACATGAAGAATTAAATAAGAAAAATATACATATATTTAACATAGAAAATTTAATAATATTATTCAATCATTTAAATTATTTATACAATGATTTAATATCATATCAATGGAAAGAAATAATAAATCCCAATTTAAAAAACAAATACCTCAATCCAAACAAATAATAAATATAAATAAATAAATTAAATATATTTAAAACCTTAATAAAAAATTCCATAAAATCAAGAAAAAATTCAAAAAAATTAATTTAAAAAAATGAAAAATAAATTTCTCCCTTTCTTTTCTCTCATAACCATAATAATATCAGAAACAATTCCATTAACGAACCCATCTCCTGGTCTCTTCGCTACAACAATCTCAATAGGTTACCCAAAGCATGACTTCCTCCTGTTAATAGACACCACCTCTGATTACACTTGGGTACGTGGAACTAACTGTACCTTTTGTTCCTACACTGAAAACATTTATGATGAAAAAGAATCAATAAGTGTAATATATCCTACAAAATATCCTTATTGTACAATAACAGATATTAGAGGAAGTGTAAGTGGAGAAATTGCTTTAGATGATGTTAAATTAGGTGATTTTTATGCTAGTAAATTAGAAATATTAATTGTTTCAGAAGATGAATTTTTAGAATTTGTTGATGGAGTTCTTGGTTTGGATATATTTAATAATACAGGTTCTAATAATTTAATTATTAGTAAATTATATCAAAATGGGTCAATCAAACAAAGAATTTTTTCTATTAATATTAAAGAAGAAATGAGTGGGAGTTTAACTATTGGTGAAATACCTTATTATATTTTAAATGATAAAGACAATTATTCTACTTGTAAAATTAGAAATGAAAATAGTAATTGGAATTGTTTAGTTACTCATGTTTTATTTGGAGATGATTTTGATTTTTATAATGCAATTAAATTAAATGATGCTATTACTAATTTTTCAACTGGAGTTAATGGAATTTATATTCCTATTAATTTAATTGATTTATTTTTAGATAATTATTTTAAGAAATTACCTGATTTTTCAAATGCTAAATGTTTTATAAAAAAAACAAGTGGAACTAAACATATTTTATGTCAAAAAAATTATTTAAATAATCTAATACCTTATAATATAAGTTTTATTATTAATGGATATGCTTTTAAAATACCTTTTGATGATTTATTTGAAGATGTTTATAGTGATTCTTATAATCAATATAAAATATTTAAAATTGAATTTACTGATACTCCTAGAAATGAATGGTATTTTGGAACTATTTTTTTAAAACAATCTGAAGTTGTTTTTGATGGAGAAAAAATGGAAGTTGGATTTTATTCTAAAAATAAATATGATTTTACTAAATTTACTAACGAACACTATGAAAGTTTTTGTTGGTATAATACTATTTCTATTTTTGTTTTGTTGTTTATTTTAGTTGGACCTATGATTTTTACTTTATATAATCAAAAAGTTAATTCAGATAAATTTAAAGATTTGAAAGTTAAGTTTTTAAATTGAAAAAAATATTAAATGAAGTATTTATTTTAATAATGATATATTATTTTTATATATTTTATAATAATTTATAAATCTTTATATTTTATTGAATTTCTTATTATCCCTGTATTAATATTAATTAATATATTAACATAATAATAATTAAAAAAAAATAATGGAAAAAGAAAAAAAATATCAATTAAAAGGGGTTTCCTTAGGAAAATTAAATTTAATTTCTAGTAATTCAAAAAAAGAATTAAATCTAAAACAAACAATATTCAATACAAATTTAGATCCATTTAAAAGAAGAGTTCTTTTAAATAAATCAATGAAGAAAATTGAAACAAATTTTTCCGCATCAAAATTATCTCTTAAAAAAATAGATATTTTACCTTCAAATAGAACATTAGAATCAAATTTAAGTAATTCAAATTGTAAAACAAGGGATACAACAAAAAGAAAAAAAAATAAAAAATATAATTTAAAGCCAATAGTAATTCCTTTTAATAAAGAAAATTTTTTTAAATATTTTAAATTACAAAAAGTGAGAAAAAAATATCATTTAATTCTTGATAATCATCCTAAACATACAATTGAATATAAAGGACTTCCTGGAATAATAACAAATTGTAATAATGATTTTAAAATACTTTTAAATAAACAAAATCAATCAATTTTTAATTCTCCTTTTTCTTTAATTCATAAAGAAAGATTCAATAAAAAATATCAAAATATTTTAGAAAAATTTAGTTTTAACAAAGAAAATATTAAAAGTAAAAGTCCAGAAATTATTCATTTTAAAACTTTAAGTTTATTTGATCTTCATAATAAAAAAATAAAATTTGAAAATGAAAAAAGATTAAAAGAAGAAGAAGAGAAAATAAATATAAAAAATACATTTGATTATCATAAACAATTAATAAATAAATTTAAAATAAAAATGTTAAAAATGTATTATCATTTTAAAAGATGTAAAATATCAATAAAAGATATATTAGAAGGACCATATTTAAAGAAAACATCAAATGAAAAAAAACAAATATTTAATAAATTAATTCGTTCAATTAAAATAAAAAACATTAAATTATCATTGTTAATAATAGAAGAGTATAAACATATAGTTTATTCATGTGATTTATATAATCAAACACCACTTCATTGGGTTTCAAAAAGAAATTTTTATCAAATTATTCCTAAAATATTAAGTTATGGAGCAAATATTAATTCAATTGATTTTGCAGGTTATACTCCTTTACATTTATCTATTATTAATAATAATTTTGATACTTTTGTTATTTTAATTTTATATGGTGCTTCTCCTTTTATTTATGATAATTTTCATATGAGACCTATTGATTATTGTAAAGATTTTAAATATCAAAATTTACTGAAGAAATGTTCTATTTTACATGTTGGAAATTCTTTTGGAAAATATAAACATTTTTTTGAAGATTTACAATTTGAACTTTCTAGATTTATTGAAATTGAATTTCGATTTGACTTAGAAAAAACTGCTTTTAATATTGTTAAATCTATTAGATTAGGAGAAGAAATAATTTATAATGAGAAATTTATATAGTTTGTATTTATAGTTGTTGGGATTTAAATATGAATTAGTATTATTTTGTAATAAAAAGCTTTTATTTTTTTGAAAAATTGACAAATAATATATACATATATCATTATATTAATTAAGAAAATTTTTTTTCTTATAAGATTGAAACTCTAATTAAATTTATTTTATTTATACATCAATTATTTTTCTATTTATTTTTTCCTTTTTTTAAGTTTTTGTTTTTTTAATTTTATGTTGAAAAATAATTCATTACTTGTAAAAATTGTGATTTATTATTTAAATTCTTTTCATACACATATTTGTATTTGATTTTTTATAGAGATTTTGGTGATTTAGAAATTAAATCATGTTTATTTTTTTATATAAGTAAAATTACCTCATCGCTTATTATATTTTTAACTTGAAAATCATTAAAATGATGAACAAAATGAAAATCTTTTAGAATTGATGTATGTAATTCTAATTTAAAAGGTTTTCCCAAATAATTAATGGAAGTAAAAATGGTTAAATCTTTAGATATTTGAAAATACAGAATTTCAGATTTTTAGTAATAATATATATTCATTTAACAGATTTAAAAAATGATTTAACAGAGCAAAATCAACTTTTTTTAATTTTATGTCAAATTCCAAAATAATTTCTATTAAATGGAGTTCAAAAGATACAATTACTATATTTGATATTGATGAAAAAAATTTCTTTATAAATTGATTTACCTTTTTTACTGAAATTTTTAATAAATTAAATTCTATTAAAAATAACTAAGATTTTATTCATGATTTGTAAGATCAATTATATAGAGAAAATGAAAATGTTAAATTATTCTTAAATAATAATTATCTTAATATATTTATATTATTCAAAGTCAATTTAAATCACAAAATATTTAAATGAAAAATTTATTGAAAAATTAGATTTTATTTAAACAAAAATAAAGAAGAATTAAATATTATTATAAAGATTTTATTGTAATAATTTGTAAGTCTCAAAATTCAAAGCAGAAAAAATATTTACAAAATTTTGTTGGATTATTTAGAGAAGTTGAATATGAGGATTATAAATGAAGAAGAATTTATAAATTTAGTAAGATTAATTTTATTTTATCAAAATAATATTGAAGAATATACTTTTAAATTTCTTTCTATTATTGACCCTTTTAATAATAAAAAAGCTTTTAATAAATCCATTTTTCAGGAAGGAAGAATTGGAAGAAGAAAATGATAAAAATCAGAACATAAATTTACTTTATAAAATTTGTTTTACATATGTATAAAAATATTTTTAATATAAAAATAGAAAATATTGCTATTTATTTAATATAAACTAATGATAACTATTTTATTCCATATTTTTTAACAACAATTTAGTTATTTGTAAATTAAATTCTTGCATTGTAAGAATAGATTGAATAAAATTACTAAGAATATTTTCATTGATATTTTTTAAATTAGTAGTTGATAAAAGTTGATTGAACAATTCAATTAAATTCTTAAATTTATTTTTTTGAGGATCATTAATTTTTAAAAAAGAATTAAAAGTATCACCTTCATTTGAAGAAATTATATTTGTAATAACAGAAACTTTCTTTAAAGCCATTTCTTTTACATTTTTTACTGTTTTTGATTTTTCATTAATTCCTTCTAAAATAGAATTTGAAGCAATTAAGTTTTTAAAATACAAATCAATTTCTTTTATTTTAGTATATTCATTTATTATTGTTTTTAATGCTATTTTTTTATCTAAATCATTTTTTACTTTATCTCCTTTTGCTTTTAAAATAATTTGTTTTAATTCTTTTGAAGGAACTACTATTTTATTTTGAGATATTAATTTTTCATTTTTTTCTTTTATATTATTTTCTTTTTCTTTTGAATCTGATTTAGATAAAGTATTATTTTTATCTTTAGAATTTGATTTCATTAAACTTTTTTTTTCTAATTCATTCCCATTGTCTTTTTCTAATTTAAATGACACATTATTTTTATTATCTTCTTTATTAATGGTTTTTCTGTCTTTTGAATTATCTATTGATTTATTTAATTTTGTCTTTTTTGGTTTTTCAATTTGTTTATTAAATGACTTATCTACTGATTTATTTAAATGACTATTTGTTAAATCATTTCTATTTGATTTACTATTATTATTATTTCTACTAGAATATTGCTCTGATAATTTATCAATAGATTTATTTTTTCTATTTGGATTTTTTTTAATATTTTTATTGTTATTAAAAGTATTATTATTAGTAATAGTATTATTATTTTGTGTATTATTAATGGTATTAAAATTCATATTATTATTTATTTCATTTTTATTTGTTTCTTCTATATCATCTTCATCTTCAATTGTATTATTATTTTCATTTATTTCATTATTTTCACTATTATTTCCATTATCCATTTGAATATTTTCATTATCATTTTCATCTTCATATTCTTTAATTCTAGAATTATGATAATCTTCTACTGAAGATATTAATATTGAATAAGCAGATATCATTGTTTTTTTATTATTATTAGGATCATTTTTAATAATTTTTTCAATTAAAGATAAAAAATTTGAAAGTAAATTTTTATTATCACTTCCAAAAATTGATAAACCTATTTTTTTACATGCTTTAACAGGAACTAAAATTTCATTAGTATCATTATTATTATCATTACTAAATTCTTTTGTTTTTTCAACAAAAAAAAATTTCAATTCTTTTTCAATGCAATTTCTCACAAATAAATAAAATATTAAATCTTCAATATCATAATTTTCATTTAAAAAAGAAGAAAAAGTTTGAATATCTTTATAATTTCTAGAATAGAAATTTATGCTAGTAGTAAAATCTATGAGTTTTTTATCTAGAATTTCTTTTTTATTATATTTATTCATAAAATAGTTTCCTACAAAATTTGGAAAATCTTCATTATCTTCTTCATCTTTTAATATTGCTTGTGTTTCTTTTAAAAATTTTAAAGAATAGATCTCTTCAATTATATATCTTAAATTATTAATATTTATTTTAGTTGCTTTTTCTTCTGTGTTTGGATTAACTATTTTTATTAATTTTGAATATGCTTGTTCTTCATTATCTGAATTATTTTTTTCTAATAATTCTTCATTGTTTTTCATTTTTTCTTCATCAATTATTTCAATTTCTGCGAAATAAGTTCCTTTTGATTCTTTAGTAAATGTTATATCATTTTTAAGTAAAAAATTAAAATATTTTATTTTTTCTTTGTTTGATAATTCTGAAAAAATTATTAATTCTGTTGGAACCTATAATAATAATATTTTAAATGAATTTTACTTCTTCAGTAGACATATTTTTTTTTTTTATTTTGAATATTTAAAAATAATTATTTTAATAAATAAATGGATAATATAAGAAATAAAATATCAGGTTTATATATCAAGGAAAAGATTATTTAAATTATTTACCTTTAATAGCAAATAATAATTCAAAAATAATAATAAATATTACTATAATAATGTCATAATAAAATTACAGAATTTGAATATAATTTATTAAATTCACAAATATATCTTATTATAATTATTATGAATACTGCAGAGAAAAAGATAATGAAAGTTAAAAAAATCTCCAATAAAATTAACAGATTTATGATAAAAAATGATTATTTACAAACAAACAATATTAATTACATTAAAAAAATAAAGATTATGTAATATAACAAGAATATAAATTGAGGAAAGAAATGTTAAGGCAAGAAAATGATGATTTAATTTTTTTGTTGTTTAATTCTAGAACAAAAAAATATGTTGTAAATCCAAGATTATACAATTATTTAAAAAATCAAAAAAAAAAGTTAAATTATTAAAAGGATAAAAAGCTCATTCTTCTAAATTTATTTTATAAAAAAGAGACTACAATTTAGGAAAAATGAAATTTATAATAATTTTGTATTTATATAGTTACCTAAAATTATTATCTGTAATTATTCCTACAAAGATAGTGTTTAGTATATAAATTCTAAAAAAATAAAAGAAAGTATTAATTAAGATCATTGAATATTATAATAATAATAATAATGTATCTCAAAATCAAAAAATAGAAGAAAAAACTTAGAAAAAGATATTACTTATGAATAAATTGATATAATTCATTGTTTCAATAAGTGAATTCTTTAATTCTTTTGATTTTTATTTAAAAAATTTATACTATTGAATAAACAAAAAGAAAGTAAAACTCCAATAGGAAAAAATTTATAAAATTGATGTAGAATTAATTAGATTAAATTCATTCAAAATAATTGAAAAAATAAAATTTTCAATTTGTATAATAATTTTTTAATTTTCCAAAAAAACATAATTAATTATTCTATTTTAATTCATTATCTTAATTTTATTCTAAAAAATTAATTCATAAAAATAAATAATATTATTAATATTTAAATTGATGAAGAAAAAAATTTAAATAATAGAATACATTAAAAAAGACAATTAAAAATAATTAAATCAAAATGTTTTTATTGAAAAAAAATTATAATAAATTTAGTTGAAAAAAAAAAATTATTTATTTACATTTAAAGAATTCTGTTAAAGTAAATTGAAATATTATATAAAGCCTTCTTTTGTTTAGCCAAAGCTATATATCTTATTAAAGCAAGAACAAAGGCAATTATAATTGAAGTAAGTAAAGAAATTACCAGAGACATCCAGCCTCCTTTAAACCAATCAATTTGGTTATTATGATAAATAAAACAAAAAATACTACAATAATAAAGCATAAAAAGCATTAAGAAAATATTTATAATAAACATAATAATTAAATTTCTTTTAATTTTATCAACAAATTTTTGACAAATTAAAAAGTAATTTTTTCTATGATCATATTCAGTTTTTAAAACAGAAATAAATTCATAATACGATAATTTCGCAACAATTTTAGTAAAAATAATTCCAACTAAAAAAGAATATAAACTTCTTAATAATTCAACAACTAAAGATAATTCTCCTTTTTCATATTTTTCTTCAACCATTCCATCATTATAAAAAATACTATTTAAAAAAAACTCAACAGCTAATTCAGAAATAAATAAATTTAATTTAATACAAATTAAATCATATTCATTATCTAAACTAATTGCATTTAATAGTCCAAAACTATTAGAAAAATAATTCCAATATATGCTAATAAAACTTCTATCATCTTCTTCAACAGCTCTATAAAAAGGTAATTTATTTATATCATCATCATCTTTTTTAATTAAATCATTATTATAAATATATTTTTCAAAACCATATTTTATTTTATAATTTCTTTCACTTATCATTGCAGATACTGTTTCTAAACTGTCTCGTGATGAATTCACAATAAATACTTTTTTAATTTTAATTTGATTATTACTTCTATGATTTTCATTTAATTGTTTATTTTCATCTGGTTTTGTAATGTCTTGATTTTTTAATATTAAATTTTTTTTTACTTTTTTTATAGGAGGATTAGATTTTTCTTTTAATATTCCATTTACAAAGTTTGTTACATTATTAAAATTCCTCAAAAAAGTAAAAATAAAAAATAAGAAAACTAAAATTAACATAGAGAAAAAAAACCAAAATCCAATTGAATTTTTTAAATTATCAAAAGAATAAAATGTATTAGCACATTTAATCATAATTAAATTTGTTTTTGGAAGTGAAGTACTAAAAGCTTTACCGAAATTACCTATAGTATCAGTTGGAGGTTCCATTGAAATTAAAGGATTGCAATCACAATTTGCTTTTAAATTTGTATAATCAATATCATTATAAGTACATCCATTTTCACATATACTAATATTAACATATTGATCTTCTCTTCTTTTATTTAAAGTCAAATCTCCATTTTCTCCTTTTGAAACTTTACATATATCATTAAAATAATTATCAGTTGGTTTAAATATATCTATATCATTATTAAACATTAATTCTCCATATGATAAATTTACTTTTGGATTATTTAATTTTAAAGCATAACCTAATTTAACTTGTGAACCTTTACAATGATTAACATCTAATTTTTGTCCTTCTGAACTATATATATTATATCTTACTATTCCAGTCAATGTTGAATCACTATCATTTACAAAATCAAATTTAGCAATTAATAATTCTTTTTCAGGTTTTAATTCATATTCTTCTCTTAATAATCTATCACAATCACCTAAATCTAAAAAAGATAAATTTAATTTGTTGGTATATTCTTCTAATGTACTTATTATTTCCATTGAAAATCCTTCTCCATGAAAAGGAACATTTCTTGGTAAAGCTACAATATTTTTTTCAATTAATTGAAGAATTGTATCAAATGATTTATCAGGTAATTCTTCCGTTTCTATTTCTTCAATTTCCTCAACTTCTACTTCTTCTCCTTCTGGATCTACAAGATCTTCACCATCATTAGGATCTACAAGATCTTCACCATCATTAGGATCTACAAGATCTTCACCATCATTTGGATCTACAAGATCTTCACCATCATTTGGATCTACAAGATCTTCACCATCATTAGGATCTACAAGGTCTTCACCATCATTTGGATCTACAAGGTCTTCACCATCATTAGGATCTACAAGATCTTCACCATCATTAGGATCTACAAGGTCTTCACCATCATTTGGATCTACAAGATCTTCACCATCATTTGGATCTACAAGGTCTTCACCATCATTAGGATCTATAAGGTCTTCACCATCATTAGGATCTACAAGATCTTCACCATCATTTGGATCTACAAGATCTTCACCATCATCTGGATCTTTAAGGTCTTCACCATCATCTGGATCTACAAGATCTTCACCATCATCTGGATCTACAAGATCTACAAGATCTTCACCATCATCTGGATCTACAAGATCTACAAGATCTTCACCATCATCTGGATCTACAAGATCTACAACTTCATTCCCTCGAAAAATTCTTTTGAAAAATTGATTATTTAATGATTTATTTTTTATACTTCCTTTATATTTTACATATTTCATATATTTTTTTCTGAGTCTATCAAAGTAATATCCTTTTATATTTTTATCTTTAGATATGCAATATCTTTCATCATAACCTTCTATATTGTAATAATTTTCTTCACATATTTTACAATTTTGATTATATTTGTTTATTTCTTTTCCATAACAATATTTACATGATTTACTGCAATTATTTAAATTTTTTATTTGTCTATCATAGTATTTTCCTTCAGGAATTTTTTCACATTTTTCCTTTTTTATGTTATAATAATAATTATTATTATTACAATATACAATTTCATTTTTTGAATTTAAATAACAACTATTATTATATTGACAAGTTATAAACTTCAAATTACATTCTTTAGATTTATACTCATTATATTTTCCTATATAAGATATTGAACTTGTTTTACCAAAATCTTTCATAATTAATTTAAATGTTTGAACATCATATTCTTCATTTTCATTAATAAATTCAACATTATTTAATGAAGTTAATTCTCCTTCAATTTTAGTAAAAGTAATTGTATAGCTATTTATAGATTGAAAATCTAATTTAGTTCTAATTAATTTTTTAAAATTAATATTAAAATCTTCTCCTACGTTTAAAATATATTTATTGTTCACGTCATCACAATAAGAATTTTCATTAAAATCTTTATTTAATTCTAAATTAAAAGTATAATAAGAGAATTTAGAATTAAAAGAACTTGGATTATAATCTATTCCTCCAATTGTTTTTATAGAAAAATTATTAATAAAATTATTTTTAACTAAAATAAAACCATAATCACATCTTGAGTCATTAACAGTCCATAATGAAGGATAATCAGTAGAATAATTTAGATTTAAACTTGGGATATTTAAATAACCACTAATCCAATAATCTCCATTATCATTTGATATTGTAATTTAAAAAAATTTCCAAAATTTACATTTATGTTTTCATTAAATGTTGATTTATTTTCTCCTTTATTTATATATATATTGATATCATCTATTACAATACTTTCTAAAGTTTTGTTCACTTCTAAAACTAATTTTGCATTTAATGAATTTGATTTTATTAATTGAAAAATGAAAAATAGAATTAAAAGTATTAGTTTCATTTTTGATTTTTATTTGTTTTTTAAAATTGCATTTAAATAAATGCGTTTTCAATTAAAGAAAAAAAATTATTTCAAATAATTATATTATTTTTATTATTTATTAAAAATACAAATAAAAAAAAATTAAAAGTTACTTTGTCTTATTAAGATTAAAACAATATTAATCAATCAATATATTCATCATTTATTTCATTTAAAACAAAATTTATATTATTGCTATTATTCTTTTTTCTTTCAATCTTTTTTTTCTTTTTTATATAGTTTTCTAAAACAAAAATAGGTTTTTAATTTTATTTTTTATGTCTTCACTACAATTATTATTATGGAAAAGCATTTTTAATTTTTAATTTTTAAAAATAAGATTTATATAAAATTAAACATAAAAATTACTTTTTACTATATGATGCAATAAAATCATAATCACTGATCATATTCATATATTTAGAAACTTCAATAGTTTTTCCATAACAATCACTAGAAATTATTTGAATATCTTTTAATAATCCAGTCCAATATTCTACTTCTTCTAACCACATTTCAGGAGCTAATTTTTCTTCAATACAATAATGTTTAATGACTCTTTTTGCCATTTTATCAATATTTTTATTAATTTCTTTTAAAAAATTATTTACTTTTTTCTCAAATGAAGAAAGAGAAAACTGATTTTGCAATTTAACTTTATTATTACTAGTTTTATATTGTTCTTTAAAAGAATTATAATATTGATAAAAATCATGAAATTGATAATCAAATATTTCATAAATATATGCTTTTTTAAAGTGATTATATAATGTTTGAAATTCTCTTTCAAAATCTACTAATTTAGGATTATCAACATTTAATCCTGAATCAGCAAAAGTTTTAAAAAATCTTAAAATATAATGATAATTTTCAGCAAGAACTATATTAGTATATTTTTTATTTGATGCTGCTAATTTTTCAATTTGATTTCTTATTTTTATTTTAAATTCTTCAACTATTTCATATATTATTTCAGTTTTAATTCCATTAGTAATAGCTAGTATTAATTTTAAAAAATTAATTGTTTTTTTAACAATGGGAATAATTCCTATTCTTCTTATTTCACAAGTATAATTAGAAATAATTTCTTTTTGTTCATTTAAAAATAAATTAATTTGCTCTCTTAATTTATTTATATTTTTAGAAATAAAATTTTTTGTTTCTTGACTTGAAATTTTAAAAATTCCAATATCACCATAATTGGAAATATTATCATCATCATATTGAGGAGCTTCATATTGACTCATAGTTAAATCATCTTCATTTTTTCTAAGTTCCAATATATCTTGTAAATTAATTTGAGCAAAATCACCTTCTAAATTATTTTTAGAAATAACATCTTGAATAGAAATTAAAATAGTATATATTAATAAACCTAATAATATACTTTTATCAATTGAACTATCAATATTTTTAGACATTGAATCATAAACTTTTATAGAAATAATTTGTTCTACTTCATTATAAGCTTTAGTATTTTTTTCTATATTAAACATAGGAGCTTCATTAAAATAAGTTAATATTTCATCAATATATATATCACAATTGAAAAAAACATTTAAAATAACTGAAGAAAAAAATTTATTTGCTTCATACATTCTTTCTTTTTTTAAATCTAAAAAAGGATCATAATTTATAAAAGTTTCAGAATCTAAATATAAATTATACTTATTTTCATCAAGTAAATGAGATTTAAAAAAAACTTCCCACATTTCAACCATATTATTAAATTCCATAGCAAATACATCTCTTAATCCTTTTGATAATGTTTGTCTACATAAAGTAAAAGCATCAATTTCATTTAAATCTTCTTGATTAGTAAATAAAGCATTTAATTTTTGAACAAAAAATTTTCTATCTAAAAAATAATTTTTTAAAGATATTCTTTGTTTATTTATTGAATCAATATTCATTTGTGAAATCTTTTCATTTATTTTTTGATTTCTAAAAGTTGGTAATCTTCTAAATAAATCACTTTCAACAAATTTATTTTTTTTTAAAAAATTATAAGCATTAGCACCAAAATTTTTAATTAAATCAGAAATAATTCCTTTAACAATTTCTTGACCTTCATTAATTATATCCATATCAATATCTTGTTTTTTTCTATTTTTATAAAATTCAACAAAATTTTTTAAAACTTCATTCACAATAACTAATTCAGAAGTTGAAATATATTCAGTATGTAATAAAACTTCTTTTCTTTGTGGAGTTATAGTTAATTGATCTAATAAATTTTTCATATATTCTTGTAATTTTTTTTTATTTTGATTTCTTAATTCAATTCTATGATTTTTTTCTTCTATTTTTTGAATTCCAGTATATAATGAATTTACTTTAGATAAATCTGAATCTGATAAAAGCTTCATTGATTGAACTTGAAGGTAAAAATGATCTATTGAATTATTATAACCCTTTATACTTTGAGAAAATTCATCTTTTAATAATTTTAAAAATTCTTCTTTTTTGTTTATTGAAAAATGATCAATTTTCATTTTTAAATTATCTAAATTGTAATTTATTATATCTCTTGAATTTAATAAATCTAATGTTGTGCTTAATGTTTGTAATTCTGTGTCATTCACTTCTACTTCATATCGATTTTTACGTTTAGGAATTTCTTGTTTTTCAGTTTTCTCTTCTTCTTCTTTTAATAAATTTCTTGCTTTACTTTCTATATCAGTTTCTTCAATAGAATCATTTAACATAATTAATATTAATTATACATATTAATCAAAATTAAAAACCAAAAAAATAATTAAAAACAAAAATAAATAAAAATAAAAAATTAACCTAAATTAAAAAAAAAAATAAAAAAATTCACTAAAAAAATAAATCAAAAAAATAAAAAATCATCCATTTAAATCAAAAACAAAAATGGCAACAGAATCAACAAATGATTCAGAACCAATGGAAATAGAAAACGAAAGAAATCGAAAAGCAAAAGAAGAAGAAAATGAAGTTCAAAATGTAGAAAATGAAAAAGCAAAATCAATATATAAAAGAAGAATAATAAATATATCTCTTTTAAAGCAAATATTATCCTCATCATCATCTCATGGAGTATGTGGAGGATATAATTTAGGAAATACATGTTTTATGAATTCTTCAATTGCTTGTTTATCAAATTGTACTGAATTAACAACATATTTTTTAACTAAAGAATATGAAAAAGACTTAAATAAAACAAATCCAAGAGGATTAAAAGGAAGATTAGCTGAAGAATGGTATAATTTATTATATGAATATTGGGTTGAAAATACTAGAGCTGGAAATCCTTCTTCTTTTAAAAATACTATTTCTAAAAAAGCACATATATTTAAAGGTTATGGTCAACAAGATTCAAATGAATTTATGACTTATTTTTTAGATTATATTAATGAAGATTTAAATAAACAAAATTCTGTTCCTTATGAAGAAATTGAAGAACAAAGAGATAATGAAAGTGATATTGATTGCGCAAAAAGATTTTGGGATTTACATAAAAAAAGAAATAATTCTATTATTACTGATTTATTCTCTGGACAATATAAATCTACCATTAAATGCCCTGATTGTCATTGGATCAGTAAAACTTATGATCCTTTTAATACTTTGATTTTACCTATTCCCAATAAAAAAACGACGAAAATAATTTATAAAAAAGATATTAATTTCTTTTTCATTCCTAAATATTCTATGAGAAATTCTGTTAAAATTATGGCTCATTTAAATTATGATATTATTTTCAATGATGTTGCTAAAGAATTAAATGAAATTGAAGATTTTAATTATGATATTAAAGAATTAACATTTTTTGAAGTTAGTGATAAAAAATGTGTTAAAATTTGTGAAGGAGATGATAAATTATTTGAGCAGGATAATTATTTGTTTTGTTGTGAAAATGATGAAATTTATAAAAAAATAGTAATGTTATATATTACTACTGATAATCCTGACCAATTATCTGCTTATCCTAGAATATTTTTCACTGATGAAAGAATGAGTTTGAATGAATTTAAAATGAGACTTTATTTTTATGCAAGACATTATATTAAAGATCCTTTTGGAAAAGAAGATGATAATGATGAATTTAGAAAAATATTTAAAGAATATAATGATAACCCAAATATTAAAGAAGATAAAGTAATTAATTATATGACTGAAGAATATAAAAAAATATTTGAAACTTCTGATGAAGAAAATAAAGAATTAATCGATAATTTTTTAAATGATATTCCATTTGAATTCTTAGTTTTAAAAGGATCAAGTTCAAGTTATTTTGATTTATTAAAAGTAGATAATATAGAAGAAAAATTAAAAGAACTAAAATTTACTTCAGAATCTGATTCAGAAGTAGGAAAATTATTAGATTTTATAGAGAAAAAAAAATGTGACTTGTATTTAAAATTTAAATTAAGCTCATCTTTCATAGATAAACATTTATTGAAATTTAATTCATGTTCAAATGTAAAAATGAAAGGATTTCAAGAAAATGGAAATAGAAGCTCTCAATATGAAAATAGAAGACTTTCATGTGATTTAAAAGATTGTTTTGAATTTTTCAGAGAAGAAGAAAAATTAGGAAAAGGAAATGAATGGTATTGTAAAAAATGTAAAGCTTTTAAAAGAGCAAAGAAAAAAATGGAATTATTTTATTTACCTAAATTATTCATAGTATGTTTAAAAAGATTTACAAATTCAAATTATTATTCTTATTCTTATTATTCTTATTATTCTGGTGGATGGGAAAAAAATGATGCATATATAGATTTCCCAATTAATGATATGGATATGAAAGAATATGTTTGTGGACCTGAAAAGAATAATTCTAAATATGATTTATTTGCTGTTAGTAAACATTATGGTTCAACTAGTGGTGGACACTATACTGCTGTTTGTAAAAATGTTGATGGCCATTGGTATAATTATAATGATTCTTCTGTTTCTAGAACTAGTGAAAGTGATATTGTTTCTGATGCAGCTTATGTTCTATTTTACAGAAGACAAACTGATTAAAATTTTATATTGTTTGATTTTTGATTTAAAAAAAATTTTTTTTTTGATTTTTTTTGAAATTTTGTTTTATTGGAAATAAATAGATTTTATTTTAGAGATATATAAAAAAATTATTCTTTTTGATTTCATTTTAATTCGCCAATAATTAAAGGAAATTAGGAATAAAATTTAGTTTTAATATTATTTAATATTTATTAATCATAAAATTTTAAAGAAATTCTTAAAAATTATTTTTATTTCTCATTAATATTCACAACCAATTATCTTTCAACATCTTTTGATTTTTTTATTTAGTATAAATTTATAATATAAATATTCACTTAATCATTAAGTGTTTCTTTTTTTATTTAAATATTGTAAAAATGTGATGAAAGATAACTTTAAAGTAATTCATTGTTTATCTGATTGAGAGAAAATATTTGTTCATATTTTTTTACTTCTTTTCATTATTTATTATAATGAAATAGTATCAACTTTATGTTTATTTATAATTATATTATTCAATCCTAATCTTTTCCATTAAAAGTTTTATTTTTACGACTGAAAAACAAAATTTAATTTTTTTTAAATTTCAATTTAATTGATTCTGAATTTATAGAATTATCGAATGTTCTGTCATTTTCTAAAATTTTTTATCAAGTAATTCAACTGTTAAAGACCCTTTAAAAATCTTTGAGTTATTTATTTTAATAAAGTATCTGAATGAATAATAAATTTTCTTTTGATATTTTATCCATTTTTAAATCTCTTAATAATAAATTGTTTCTTTTAAATATTTACTCATTTTAATTAATTCTCCAAAGTGATTTATTTATTATATTTAATTTTTTTTTAATTAAATTTTAAAAAACCCAACAATAATTGATTTTTTGTTTTTTTGTATTTTATTCATTACTAAAAATCAATCAAAACTATAAAAAATAGTTAATATCGTAAATAAAGGAAAAAGTAAATATTATCATATTATAAATTAATAAAAAAAGAAAAAAATAATTTTCTACCAATAAAATGTTAAAAATAAAATTTAAAAATATTAAATTAATAAATAAATGACTTTTGAAATTTTAAGTTGTTTTTTTTGCGAATTTGATATAAACACAGGAGCAAATATAGTTTGTCAATATCCTAAAGATTATATTAAATTTGAAGAATTTAGAAAAATCTCAAAATTTTTAATTTCTCAAAAAGAAGAAATATGGAATAAAATTGTTGGTTTAAAATTAGGAAATTCTTATTTATTAGGCATTCCAAAATATTTAATGCATAAAAATTATGATAGAACTTTTTATTATTTTAATTTTTGTATTTTAGTAAGTCAAAAAGAATATGAATCTAATTATTATTTATATGAGTTATTAATTAAAAAAATTGGAGATACTTTTGAAAAATTAGAAATCGACAGTAATTTTAGTTTTATGAGAAAAAATGTGGATGATATTTCTTTATTTTTTGAAAATATTTATGAAAGTGCAAAAAAAGATAATACTATAAATGTAAATATTAAAAAAGGTAATATTAATATAGAATTTTTTTTTGAATATTTTCAAAATGAATTATCAGAAATTAAAAGTTATTTAGTTCCTATTTGGGTTAAAAAATATACAATAGAAGATAAAAAATTTATTAATAATGGAATTGACGCAATAATTCAAAATATTAATTGTAAAAATAATTTAAAACAAATAGTTAAAAATTGTGATTTATCATTAAATTTTGTAAAATGTATCCTAGATAATTTGAGACAAAAAGGAATTATTTCATTTATTGATATTTTTAGATTTGATAATATTTACAGAGCAAATAAAGAATTAGTAATAATAAATAAAGATAATTTACTTAAAGAATTTAATGAATTTTGTGAATTAAATCAAAATAATAAAATTGAGAAAAATTTAAATGAAGAATTTTTTCAAAATACTTCAGAATCATTATCAGAAAAAATAGATAGTAATGCATTATATAATTTTTATATTGAATTAACTAAAGCAAAAGATGTTAATGATTTTTTATTGAAAATTGATATTAAATATATAGATATACGTCTTTTAATTGCTTTTGGAATTTATAAAAAAATGATTAGAAGAGTTTATCCTTATTGTATATTTATTCATAATAAAAATGAGAATATTGGGGATAGTCAAAGTTTATTAAAAAAATTTGATGGAAACTATAATTTTGATGAGATTTGTTGTGAAAATGATCTTTCAAGAGAAACTTTAGATAATATCATTTCAAATTTACCGAAAGATAGTTGCTTTAGAATTTATAAATAAATATATAAAGATTTTATGAATTCTTTACTTTTAATTTTCTGATAAATATTTATTCACTATATTTAATGTATAATTATCAATTGTTTTCACTTATTTATAAAATTTGAAAAAAAATTTGATAATAATAAAATTTTTTTGAAAAATAGTTGATAAAAATATATTACTTAAAAATTGGGAATTATTTGATATTTGTTTAGTTTTAAAAATGAAATATTTATAATTTACTTTAAATTTTAATAATTAATTTGGAAATATGAATTGAGAAGAATCCTGATTAAATAATTATTATATTTGAACTAATATTCTTTTATATAAATATAAAAATATTTATTAATATTTTTATTGAGTATATTATAATAATTGTTTATATTCTCTTGGAATTATTTTAAAATATTGTTTTCTTTCTCCTTGATAATTGTCCCAACATTTATTGGCATCTTCAGTAAATTCCCAAGTAAAAAATTTATTATCACAATGATCACGATAAGAATGACCTTTATATTGCCAAACTTTATCTTTTTTATAAAATATCTATCTGTCTTCCCTACTTTGATATTTCAAATAATTTGGCATTCCATTTTTTCCACAGAAATTCTCCAGAATCTGTTTCCGTTTTTATAACAATAAATACTTATATATTTTTTCTTTTATAAAAGATATAATTCAATATCATATTATTAATTTAAATATTTTTTTAAATAAATTTAAACAAAAATTTAAATTATTTTTTTATTTATTATAATAATCAAATTTAACTAACTAAAGCTTTAATTTTCTCTCCTAAAGAAGTCATAAAATCTTTAGTTTTACTTCTTAAAACACAAGTTCCCAAAATTTTTTTATCCTTACCTTTTTCAACAGATAAATTAACAAGAGCATCTTCTCCTAATTTAGTTTTAGAATATAAATTAGCAACTAAAAATGGATCTTCTTCATTAACATCATTAATATTATTTGGAAAAACTAATTTCATTTTTAATTCTTTACATAAATCATTAATAATATCTTTAAAAGTTTTTTTCCTAGAAACTAACATAACATTATGTTCCCAAGAATATTCATTCCAAAATTTTCTAAATTGTAAATCTGAAATTTCAGCTTGATAAGTATTCATTAATTCAACAAATAATCCACTTAAATTATAAAAAGAACTTTCTCCTTTAAAATTACTAAAAGAAACTTGACCATAAATATATGCATTAATTGTTTTACTAAATTTAATACAAGCCCTAACTGAAGTTTGTTCATTTGGATTTAAAGTAAATTGAGGTGGTTTTTCAATTATAGAAAATTCATTTGGTACATATAATAATATAGAAACATTTTGTAAAGTATTTTTGGTTTTATTTTTAACATAAAAATCTATTGTTAAATCAAATGTGAAAATCTCTACTTCACATTCTACAAATATTGGATCTTGAGTTCCTGTTAAAACTTCAATAAATTTTCTTTTTTTTGCTTTTTCCTCATTTTCTTCTTCTAATAAATTATTTATATTATTATTTAAAGTATTGTCTTCTAATTGATTTTCATTTACATCAAAATTATCTGGATCATATATTTTACAATGACGGAAATTAATAGGAGTATCTGGTTGATTATTTAATGTTTTTTCTTTTTCTACTTCATTTGTTGTTAAATTCTTTTGATTTTGAGTTATTTTAATAAATTCTTCATTCCATTCTTTAAATATTGAATCATCATTTGATAATAACAATTTCAAACAAGTTTGAATATGATTTATATTATCTGGATCTTTAAATATTTTATCACTGTTCATTTTTAATATTGAACATATTATATTTACTGTATTATAAAAATAGATCTTATATTTATCGAAATCTTCATATTTTTTCATTTTAAATATTATATTTGTTAAGGCACTTACTAAATTAGCACTAAAATAAAAATTAGATTCTAAAAGAAATTTACGTAAATATTTATTTTCTTTATTTTTATTTATTTCCTTTGCATCAACAACTTGTGTTACTGTTCCATAAGTACCATCATCTAATATTACTGTTTTTGTAATTGTTCTTTTTTGATTATTTTCATTTGAGTTTTTTTCTTCTTCTTTCATTATTAGATCATTTGATGAATATTCAAAATTTAAATCTCCTAAATTTTTCATTATCAAATCAAAAACTTTTTTCAAGGTTTCTAAATCATGTGAATAATTTGAAAGCACCCAAATACATATTTGCATAATTTCATATGTATCTATATCTTCAAAAGATTGAATAATTTTATTTATCATTTCTTTTGTTATTGTTTCACTTTTTTCATCATTTATATTTGAATATAAATCAAATAATTGTCTAATAGAAGAAATTTGACTATAAAGAAAAACATTATCTTTTTTACTAAATATATTTTTACTTAATAAAAATAAAGGGTAATTTTTATCTATATTAGGATATTTTTTAATATTTGATAAAAAGCATTTAGAAATCATATTTTTTAATTCTAGTGTATTTTCATTTTCATTAGCAGCATTTAACTGAGTAAAAGTTTCCATAAATTTATCAAACACTTGTGTAATATTACCTGCATTAACTAATTCATTAATTAATTGAAAAGCTATTTTCCTTAATTCTTTAGCATAATTTAAATTAATTAAAGTAGCAAAAGTTAAAATTTGTTCTTGTAAAATTTCCTTATGTCTATTTTTAATACCAATTAATTTTTTCAAAATAATAACTAAAGTATTATTATCTCTTTCTTCATGTAATAAAGAACATAATATATTGACAGCAGTAGAAACAACATTAGGACTTGAAGAAACTTCTAATAAAATAGAACTAATTTCAAATAAAACAGAATGTGATTTATGAACAGAAAGTTCTAATAATAAATTAATAAAAATAGAAGTTTTATTAGGAAAACTTTTACATAATTTTTTTAAATTTTCTGCAATACATAAAGCAAATAAATCACCTAATTCACTTATTTCATTATTTTCCATTATTTCTTGAGTTAATTCTAAACTTTCCATAGGAGCAATTTTAGATAAAACTAAATAAGCATTTCTCCTTGTTGCAGTATCATTATCTTTTATAATAATTTCTTTTAATTGATTTGGCATAGTATCAGGAACACAATCACTCCCAAAATTATTTATAAAAGCCATAGTACACATTAATGCATTACTTCTTACATAAGGATGATTATGACTTAAATTTTCAAAAACTGCACTTTTTAAATTTTCTAATATTTCAGGCATAGGTATCTTAGTTAATAGTCTTAATGTTCTTCCTCTAATATATTCATTAGGAGAATCTAAATCTTTTCTTAATGTATTACATACTAAAATAAATTCTTCTTTTATTTTTCCATCTTTATTTGTTTTTTCTACTATTTCCCAAAAGAGAAATAATAATTTTTTTACTCTTATATCATCGACTATTGTTAAATGATGAATTGCATTTATCATAAGATCTTGAGGGTAATTATCGTCGTTTACCATTGAACCTAATACTAATTTTAAAGCTTCTTCTTTTTCACCTATATCTTTTGATGATATTTTTTTTGTCACTTCTCTATATGATGTTAAAGGCTCCTGATCTATATATATATAACATGGCTTTTCTTTTAAGGTTAAAGATTTTTTTCCTTGGGACATTTTTTAAATATTAATTTTTTGGTTTTTTGATTTTAATTTTTTTATTTTTTTTTTGTTGTTATTTTTTATTAATATTTATTAATAATATTTATATTTTTTTATCTTTTATTATATGATAAAATGATTATTATTTTAAATAAGATATTTATTGAAATTAATGTTGTTTTAATAATTTATATTAAGTTTTATTAAAAATGGAAAATGGATTATATGATGAAAAATTTATAACTTATAATACTCTTTATACAATGTATATTTTTACTCTGACCGAAACATTAGAGGAAGAAATTTTAAAAAATAAAGAACATACTAAAAAAAGTTTTGAAGAATTTTACAATAAAACAATAAAAATTTTTAAAATAGATTTAATTTCTAATAAATTAGATATTTGGTTAAATGATGATGAAATAAATGCTCAAAAAATTAAAGATTCATTTGAAATTTATCAAATTATCATTGATATATTAAAAGAATATAAAGATGAGAAATTCTTTTCTCAAATTGAGAAAGATTTATATTCAAAAGAAGAATTAGATTATGAATTATTGATATTAAAATTATTAAAATATTTAGATAACAATTATAATATTAAAAGACTTTTAATTGTAGATTATACTCAAAAATTATCATCGATGGAAATTTATCTTCACAATAAAATAGGTCATTATATAAATAAATTATTAAATTTATATTTTTATATAACACGTATTCTTTTATCATTTCTTTTAGAAAAAAAATTTAGTATAAATAAATTACATCCAATAAAAATTGAAGAAATAAAAAAAGAATGTTGTGAAAGATGTAATTGTATGAAAAAAACCAAAGAAGAATTATTAAGACTTCGAAATATTGTAGAAAAAAGAGAAAATGAATTAATTGAAATAAATAATGAAATTCTTTTGTTTAGGAATGAAAAATTTGAAAAAGAAAAAGAAATTGAAAATTTAAAAAAAGAAATAGAAAAGAATTTATTAGTAATAAAAAGAAAAGATCAAAATTTGAAAGAAAGTGAAATTGATATTAAATATAAAGATGATTGTATTAAAGATATGGAATTAAGATTAAAAACTCAGAAAAATAATAATAAATCTGATAAAAATAAATTAAAAAAAACAATTGAAACTTTAAAAAATGAAAACGAAGAATTATTAAAGAAAATTGCTCATTATGGTGAAATAAATATTAATTTAAAAAATGAAATTACTTTTCTTCAAAAAACAATTGATTCTCAAAAAAATGAAATTCAAGAAAACAAGAATAAAATAGAAACTCTAAATAAAACAATAAATGATTTATATCAATATAATTATAAATTAGATGTTCAAATAATGGAATATGAAAATTATTTGAAATTAATGACTTAAAGAGTTATAATTAAAATTAATTTGTTTATTTTAAATATACAGTTAAATTATAATATAATAAATATTATTATTTTTCAAAGAAAATTGAGAATCCCTTATTAAAGATTCTTTAAAAATTTTGTCTTTTAATAACAAAAGTAAAAACTCTTTATTCTACTAATAAATCATTTTTCACTATTTGATAAAAATCTTTGGAATTGATAAAATAATTTTTTTTAGGCAAAATATTTAAATTAATATTTTTATCTTTTAATGTACTTTGTGGTTTTAAAAAGAATAAAATTATTAGATAAATATTCATATTTTTCATTGTCTGAATTAATACTTAGACTTCTAATTAAATTTCTTATTGTTCAATTCTTTTAAATTCATTTTTAATTTAAGAAAACTCAAATTCTGATGTCTTCTTTTACGAATTAATTCTCTTTTTATTATTGAATCTTTGTATTCAAGATTATTTAAGTTAAATTATGATTGTAATTTTTTTTTTCTTCAATTTTTGTTCAATTATTTCTTGAATTATAAAACATTCTCTTATATTTTTTTGAACCTAAATAATTTATATTATCCATATTAAATATATATATTATAATTTTTTTTTTTCAATTTATTTAAAAAAATTATAATATAAAAATTTTTCCTTTAGTATTGATTTTCTTATTAGAAAAATAATTTGTTTTTTTTCGATTTAATTATTTTATTTGAATTGTGAAAAATATAAATTAATTTGGGTAGATTTAACCTACAAAAAAATATGGGTTTTTTTGGGATATTAAGTATTATAACTGTTTTAATTACTGAAAAAAATAATAATGTTGAGAACAATATATAATTAAATATTGCCAATAATTTTTTTGAATAATGCGTGAGTCAATAATTTATTA
>JAEEGI010005801.1_pt1 | contig 28276 bp, 29 predicted proteins | sample 8958751 | NCBI WGS metagenome assembly JAEEGI01 (sample SAMN16246545, study PRJNA631951) | gut metagenome | biome: gut microbiome; feature: rumen; material: KS-attached | host: Bos | place: Iran: Karaj | collected 2018-10 | reverse complement strand
TAATACGCTCTGATTGGATTTTGATGTATTTCCCGTTGTCGAACCCGTATTTCATAAAAAGAGAGTTGTTATAAATACGGGTTACAAAATTAAAAATTTTTTCCGATATTCACGACAATTCAACTGAAGATGCGCGAATTAGTCTCTCTCGACATGTTCCAGACAGCGGGTGTGGGTGTCCTCGCCTTGCTGCTGGGAATGTTTTTCACCCGTTCCATCCCTTTCTTGAAGCGTTTTTGCATCCCGGCTCCAGTCTCAGGAGGAATCCTCATCTCCTTGCTCACTCTTGGCTGTTTCAGTCTCCTCGGAGTGGAGTTCTCTTTCGACGGGACCATCAGGGATGTCAGCATGATGCTTTTTTTCACCTCTGTCGGTTTCCAGTCCGACTTCAGGGCGATCAAGAAAGGAGGGAAGCCGTTGGTTATCATGGTTTTGCTCGTCGCCGTCCTGATTATCGCGCAGAATCTGATCTCAGTCGGGGCAGCCAAACTGATGAGTCTTGACCCGCTTCTCGGCATGGCTTCCGGTTCAATACCCATGGCTGGCGGACACGGTACTTCCGGAGGCTTCTCGCCGCTGCTTGAAAGCCTGGGTTTGACGGGAGCGCAATCTATAACCATGGCCTGCGCCACCTTCGGACTTGTCGCCGGCTCTATGATTGGAGGTCCATTGGCCGAACTCATCATCCGTCGCCGCTCACTTGCCGAAGAGTCCCATTCGGAGGATGTGGTGACGGGCATAGAGGGCAGCGAAGCATCCCCTGAGGCCAAGATCGAAAGGCCTCAGTCGGGGGAGAAGACTTTCCGGGAATATTCCTGGGCGGTCTATCTTCTGATCTTGGCCATGGCGCTTGGAATGTGCCTCAGTAAGTTGCTGGCTCTCACTGGAATAACCTTCCCGACTTATTTCGGTTCCCTTATTGCCGCCTGCCTTATCCGTAACATCACGGAGCCCTTGGCGAAAGGGAAGGATGTTCTAGCGATGAGTAAGATTGTCTCGCTGGGAGATATAGCATTGTCTATATTCCTTGGAATCGCCATGTCAACTCTGAAGCTCTGGGAACTCGCGAGCCTTGTGCTCCCTCTTTGCGTGATTCTTATCGCACAGGTGGCTTTCATCGCACTTTTCGCCTATTTCGTGGCTTTTCCTTCGCTCGGCAAGGACTATGATTCGGCGGTGCTGGTTAGCGGCCTCTGCGGTTTCGGTCTTGGAGCAACTCCCAACGCTATGGCCAACATGTCAGCAGTATGTTTCAAGTACCGCTACGCCGTCAATCCTTTCATCATCGTGCCGATAATCGGCGCCATGTTCGTCGACATCATCAACACCACCGTAGTTACTATATTCCTGAATATTATTTAACACTTAATACATCATTATGATCGCACCTGTCTATGCTGCCTCACTAGGGCGCTATGAATCAATGGATTACCGCCGTTGCGGCCGCTCCGGCATCCAATTGCCTCTCCTGTCCCTCGGCCTGTGGCACAACTTCGGCTCCCACAAGCCTTTCGAGGAAGTCAAAGCAATGGCCTGTCACGCTTTCGACAACGGAATCTGCCATTTCGACCTCGCCAATAACTACGGTCCTGAATATGGCACCGCTGAAGAGAATTTCGGCCATCTGATGGCCAGTGTCTTCAAGCCATACCGAGACGAGTTGTTCATAAGTTCCAAGGCCGGATGGGACATGTGGCCAGGACCCTATGGCAACTGGGGATCACGCAAGTACTTGATGGCCAGCCTCGACCAAAGTCTCAAGAGGATGAACCTGGACTATGTGGACATCTTCTATTCCCACCGTTTCGACCCAGCCACTCCTTTGGAGGAGACTATGCAGGCCCTAGTGGATATAGTAAGGCAAGGGAAAGCTCTATACGTCGGCCTGTCCCGCTACCCGAAAGAACAGGCGGCCAAGGCTTACCGCTATCTGGCCGAGCATGATGTCCCTTGCCTCCTTTATCAGGATCGCTACAATATCATTGACCGGAGGCCGCAGGACCAGGGACTGATTGATCTGTCATACGGAGAGGGAGTCGGATTTATCTCATTCTCACCCCTGCAGCAAGGACTTCTGACAGGAAGGTACCTTAACGGAATCCCGGCCGACTCCAGGATGGCGAGGAAAACTTCTTTGAAGCCGGAGGTCTTGACTCCTGAACTTCTCGATGCTTTGACGCGGCTGAACGATATCGCGCTTCGTCGCGGGCAGAGCCTAGCGCAATTGTCCCTGTCGTGGCTGCTCTCTGACCCGAGAGTGACATCCGTCATCATCGGAGCAAGCTCTGTCGCCCAGATTGAGGATGATCTCAAGTCATTGGAAAACAGATACTTCTCGGAGGAAGAGATTTCTGACATTGATGCCTTGTTCACAGGTAAGACCTTCGGCTTATGGTAAAGCGCTAGATTGTGCCCGACTGCCTTTTGAAGTGACAATTCCTGGGCATATTTGTGGATAAATACTTTTTTTTTGTGTAAGTTTGTTACCTCAACGAACTTATATTATCGTAATGAAAAAAGTATTATTAGTTTTCCCGCTGCTCGCCATGGTATTTGGCGGCACGCTCGTCCGGGCTCAGGTGTCCCAATCTCCTGAACTCGCCACCAAGATCAAGAACGAGGGCCTCAACAACTCGAAGATTGAGGAGATCGCCCAGTTCATGACAGATTACCTTGGCTCCAGGCTCACCGCTTCCCAGCAGAAGCGTAGGGCAGAAAGCCTTGTGGTTGAGAAACTTGGAGAGTTTGGCCTAGCCAACCCGAGGACGGAATTCGCCTCTGAGTTCCCCAGAGGAGGCTGGGATGTGGTCAAGACTTACGCGGCTATGACCTCTCCTTATTATTGCGCTTTCTCAGTCAATCCGAAAGCTTGGACAGGAAGCACCGACGGCCTCGTGAAAGGGGAGTGCGTCGTTTTCGATGTCCAGAAGAAAGAGGACATTGATAAATATAAGGGCAAGATCGCTGGCAAGATTCTCCTTCGCGCCCCGACCCAGACCTACACTGTCGGCTTCGATCCGCTTGCAAAGCGTTACACAGAGGCTGAGCTTAAGGAATTGGCCCTTGACCGCCAGGTGAACGCCCGGACATCCCCGATGGGGCCTCCCGGAGGCGGCGGAAGGCGTGGAATCCCCTTCGACAGGGCATCTTACATGGAGCTTCTGAATCTCACCAATGAGCTCCTCGCCAATGAGAAACCTCTTTGCGTCGTGACCGGCAGGGGCACTTTCAATGTGCCGAGCGGAACTGGCGCTTCTTATAAAGTCGGTGATCCTGAGCCGGTTCCGGAGATTGTCATGCCGATCGAGGACCATGGCCGCATGGTCCGTCTTATCGAGAGTGGACAGAAGGTTGAGATGGAACTTGAGCTTATCAACAAGTTCACTGATGACCAAGAAGTCCACAACGTCATCGCCGAGATTCCCGGTACCGATCCCAAATTGAAGGACGAGATAGTCCTCATCGGAGCCCACCTGGATTCATGGCACGGTGGTACCGGCGCCGCTGACAACGCTTCCGGTTGCATCGTTATGATGGAGGCAATGAGGATCCTCCAGACGGTTGGTGTCAAGCCCAGGAGGACCATCCGTATCGCCCTGTGGGGTGGTGAGGAGCAGGGCCTTTTCGGATCAAGAGGCTACATGCAGAAATATCTCTTCAAGGATGAGAAGAAGCTCCCCGGCTTCGACAAGTTCGCCCTGTACCTCAACATGGACAACGGTTCCGGCCGTTTCAGGGGAATATATCTGGAGAACAACGATGCTGCCTTCCCGTTCTTCGAGGCTTGGATGAAGTACATTGAGCCCTTGGGATTCAATTACTTATCTCCGAGGAACACAGGCTCTACAGACCATGTCTCCTTCTTGAGGGCCGGTCTGCCGGCATACCAGTTCATTCAGGATCCTCTTGAGTACAACCGCACCTACCACACGATCATGGACACCTATGAGCGTCTCTCATTAGGCGACCTCACTCTTGATGCCACCATTGTGGCTTGGTTGGCTGTTTGCGCGGCAGATGATCCTGGAAGGATTCCTGTCAAGCCGGTCCAGCCGCAGCAGAGGCCTAGGTTTTAGATGCGTGAATACATTTTTACATCCTCCTGCCGGATCGGCTTGAATCCCAGGAGGATGTTTATTACATAACACTTAACGACAACGCCTTATGAGCATCAGACCTTTAAAATCATTCATGGCGGCCATCATCTTCCTGGCGGCCTTTCAATCGACGCTAGCGGCGAAGGAGCCTTTCAGGATAGCCGTCGCTGGAGTTACTCATGACCATCTCGGTGGCGTGGTCTCTCAGCTCAGGCAGGGTGACATACAGGTTGTGGGCGTCTGGGAGGCCGATTCCCGCTACCTCCATGACAACTCTCTCAGCAGGATGCTTCCCAAGGAGATATTCTATTCGGATTTGGGAAAGATGCTTGATGTCACAAAACCTGAGGCTGTGGTCGCCTATGGCTCTATAAAAGAGCATCTTGCTGTCGTTGAGGCTTGCGCTCCCCGAGGAATTCACGTCATGGTTGAGAAACCTTTGGCAACGACCTATAAGGACGCTAAGAGAATGGCTGATCTGGCCAGAAAACATGGTATTCTTCTCCTTACGAACTACGAGACAACCTGGTATGCGTCCAACCATTATGTGAAGACTCAGGTGGATGCTGGAATAATAGGTGGCATATTCAAAATCGAGGTTTACGACGGCCATCAAGGCCCTGTCGAGATCGGTTGCAGCAAGAAGTTCCTGGACTGGTTGACTGACCCTGTACTTGATGGAGGTGGTGCTGTGATGGACTTTGGTTGCTACGGAGCCAATCTTGCCACCTGGCTCATGGGCGGGAAGAAGCCTGAGACAGTTTACGCGGTCCTCCAGCACAACAAGCCGTCGGTCTATCCAAAGGTCGATGACGACGCCACGATAGTCCTTGAATATCCCGAAGCGACCGTGGAGATCAATGCTTCATGGTGTTGGCCATATAACCGCAAAGACATGTTCGTTTATGGCCATGACGGACTTCTTTATCAGGCGAATCCCACCAGCGTGGAGGGTACCAAGAAAGGCGAGTGGACTGAAGCCCCAGCTCTCGCCGCTCCGTATGATAATCCTTTCCATTTGCTGGAAGCTGCTGTTAGAGGGGAGATTACGATATCTCCGACGGACCTTTCCTCACTTGAGAACAACCTCATCGTCGTTGAGATTCTTTCTTCCGCTGTCAAAAGCGCCCGAACCGGCCGACCTGTCAGGATAAAATAGATTAGATAAGAATATGATCTCTCTCCATGCGTTCAACCTGTTCCTTCTTGTGATGGCGGCGGTAGCCGTGGTGGTATTTGTCTGCCTGTTTTTCATAGATGCCGGCTACGGCAAGTTCTACCAGCCCAAATGGGGCCCTTCGGTGGACAACAGGATCGGATGGACCCTTATGGAGGCACCGGTCTTTGTTGCCATGTTGGCCCTCTGGTGGTTTTCCGACAGGAGGATGGACGGGGTCAGAATCGTGTTCTTGCTGCTTTTCGAAACGCATTATTTCCATCGTTCGTTCATATTCCCGAGGCAGATTCGCGGCCGTAGCCGGATGCCGCTGAGTATCATTCTGATGGGGGCTTTGTTCAATACTTTGAACGCCTTCATGCAGGGAGGATGGATCTTCTATTTCTCTCCCTCTGACTTCTATGGCAAGGGCTGGCTCCTAAGCCTCCCGTTCCTTCTTGGTACCGTGATCTTCTTCGCCGGGATGGCTGTGAACATCCAGTCGGACTCGATCATCCGGAATCTCCGGAAGCCAGGAGACACGGCTCATTACCTTCCGAAGGGCGGATTGTTCCGTTATGTCACGAGCGCCAACTATTTCGGGGAGTTCGTGGAGTGGGTGGGGTTCGCGATTCTGACTTGGTCTTGGGCAGGTGCTGTATTCGCCCTCTGGACCTTTGCCAACCTTGCTCCAAGAGCCGCGAGAATCTACGACCTTTACAGCCGTGAGTTCCCGGAAGAGCTTGATACTCAAAAGACTAAGAGAATGATACCCTTTATCTACTGATCCCATGGCCACAATCGATTCTCCGATATTCACCCCAGTTAAAATAGGCCCTGTGACTCTCCGGAACCGAGTCATCCGTTCGGCTGCGTTTGAGAATATGGCCTACGGCAACAAGCCTTCACAGGAACTGAAGGACTATCATGTGGCAGTGGCTAAGGGCGGGGTTGGAATGACCACTTTGGCATACGCCTCTGTGAGCCGGAGCGGTCTTTCGTTTGACGGCCAGCTTTGGATAAGGGAAGAGATTGTGCCGGCGCTGAAGGACATCACGGACGCCATTCACGCTGAAGGCGCCAAGGCCTCCATCCAGCTCGGCCATTGTGGCAATATGACTCATCGCTCCACTTGTGGATGCACTCCTGTAGGAGCCTCCAGTGGTTTTAACCTCTATTCTCCGACTTTCGTCAGAGGATTGAGGGAAGATGAGATAGAAGCTATAGTTGAAGACTTCGGAAAAGCCGTGAATCTTGCCCGGAAAGCCGGATTCGATTGCGTGGAGATCCACGCCGGCCACGGCTACCTTATCAGCCAGTTCCTGTCGCCCTACACTAACCGCCGCAAGGATCGTTTCGGGGGTTCCTTGGAAAACCGGATGCGATTCATGAGGCTGGTTATCAATAAGGTGATGGAGGCAGCAGGGGATGACATGGGCGTGCTTGTGAAGATGAATATGCATGAAGGCTTTAAACGGGGCATGGGCAGGGAAGAATGCCTGGAGGTGGCGAAGGAGCTTGAGAGGCTCGGTGTCCACGCCATTGTACTGTCCGCTGGCTTTGTCAGCAAGGCTCCGATGGAGGTCATGCGTGGAGCGATGCCTATTCGTACCTTGGCCCATTACATGAATCCCTGGAAGTTCTGGTGGTTGAAGGTTGGCCTTAGACTATTCGGAAGGATGATAATCCCCACAGTGCCGTACAAGGACGCGTATTTCCTAGAGGATGCCAAGGTCTTCCGCAGAGCCGTCAGGTTGCCGTTAATCTATGTCGGAGGCATGGTTTCCCGCTCTTCGATGGAGGAAGTGCTTGATTCAGGCTTTGATGCGTTGCAGATGGCCCGTGCGCTGATCCGTGACACTGACTTCGTGAACAAGATTCGCTGTGGGGAAGTGGAGAGGAGCGAATGTCGTCATTCGAACTATTGCATAGGACGTATGTACACCCTCCAGATGCGTTGCAACCATTGTTGCGGCGAGCTTCCAAAGGCACTAAGGCGTGAGATTGATAAAGCGGAGGAAAGATGGTCGCGTTGATTACAGGTGGCAGCTCAGGAATGGGGCTGGAATTTGCCCGCCAGTTAGCTGGCCGCGGCTATGACTTGTTGCTTGTCAGTAACAAGGAAGGCGATCTCGCAAAAGCGTCCGAGGAGCTTTTACGTGAGTATAAAGTTCGGATACAGACTCGTTTCCAAGATTTGGCGGAACCTCGCGCGGCCGACGACCTATTCGCTTGGTGCCAAGGAGAAGGAATACTTCCGGATGTGCTTGTCAACAATGCCGGGATGTTCTTTTTCAAGGAATTGGAGGCCTCCGACCTGGACCGTATTCAAGCTATGGTCAATCTCCATGTCACCACAGTCACCCGCCTTTGCATACTATTCTCCCAGGCTATGAAAGAACGGGGGAGCGGACGGATCCTCATAGTCTCATCAATGGCTGCTAAACTCCCCACGCCAGGTATCACTATCTATTCGGCGACAAAGGCTTACCTGAGGAGTTTCGGGAAATCCCTTTCCTTTGAGACCAAACCTTATGGGGTTACTGTCACAACAGTCTGTCCCGCTGCTGTGGCGACTCCGCTTTACAACCTGAAAGAGAAATGGTTACGACTCGGTGTCCGGGTCCGTTTGATCCACACCCCACAGTGGCTTGTCCGTCGTGCCTTGAAGGCCATGTTCAGAGGCAGGAGACTGATCAGCCCCTCTGTCATGAATGTTTATCTGCCGGTGCTGATCGCGTCTTTGCCCGGACCACTTGAATCTCGGATATGGGAAAAACTAAAATAATCATCCTATCCTTGTTGATCGCCTTCTGTATGCCTTTGCGGGCCCAGAAGGTTGAGACTGTACCGTTCGGTGATTTCGAGCGGTGGACAACACGTCACATCAAGGAGTCGGCGATCATCGGGGGTGAGGTCAAGACCATCTATGTGCTTGGCCCTCAAGAGATTATTGAAGGAAATAAGGCTTATGACTATTCCAGGACTCCTTGGGCTTCCTCAAACGCCTATGCCAAGGTTTCCGGTGTGACTAAGACCAGCCTATCGGCGGAGCCGGACAATGGTCCGTCCGGGAAATGCGCCAAACTATCGACTGTCTTCGCCTCCTGCAAAGTAGCTGGCCTGGTCGATATCCAAGTTCTGGCGACCGGCGCCTTGTATTGGGGCAAGATGTTCGAGCCGATCACAGGAGTGAAGAACCCCTATGCGAATATGGATTGGGGGATCCCATTCACTAAGCGTCCTTCGGCCGTGATCATAGACTATAAGACCTTCCTTCCGGCTACAGGAAAACTTGTGAAAGGAACTACTTTCCGAAAGACCGAGATTCCCGGAGAAGATCCTTGCCAGGTGATGCTCATTCTGCAGCGACGCTGGGAGGATGCTGATGGGAATATCCATGCTCGTCGGGTCGGTACCGCTTTTCTGAGGATTGGCGCCAGCACCAAGGATTGGGTCATGGATCGCAAGATTCCCGTTTGGTATGGTGATGCCAGGGAAATGCCTGGTTATAAGCCATATATGGGCTTGATAAAAGGGGAGAACACCCTTTATGCCGCTAACAGCAAGGGCAAACTTGTACCGATTCTTGAAGAGGATTGGGCTTCCGACCAGGAGGAGTGCACACACGCCGTCCTTCAGATCTCTTCGGGCTCCCGCGGTGGATTCACCGGAGCTCTCGGGAACACGTTGTGGGTTGATAATCTGAGGTTGGAATATGGGAAGTAAGGTTATCGTGACCGGTGCGTCAGGTGCCATGGGGGAGGCCATAACCAGGTCTCTCGCGTGGCAAGGATTCCATGTCGTGATGGCGTGCAGGAACCTGGAGAAAGCTGAGGTTGTGAGGAGCGGGATAATGTCTGCTATTCCTAAGGCTGAAATAGAGATCAGGAGGCTTGATTTGTCTTCATTGGCCTCGGTAAGAGAGTTTGTGGAAGGACTGGAAGGGGAGCTTGTGACGGTTCTTATCAACAATGCCGGAGTGATCAGCCGAGGTTATTCCCTGACAAGCGACAGAATCGAGAACACATTCGCTGTCAATTACTTCGGACCCGCATTTCTGACTCTTTCACTTTTGCCATTGATGCCTCCGGATGCCCGGATAGTCAATGTGGTCTCGCTAACCTGCAAGTTTGTAAAAGTCTCAGAGAAATCCCTGTTCCCGAAGAAGGACGATTTCTCACAACTGGGAACTTACGCCCGATCAAAACTTTCGCTTCTTCGTTTCTCCCAGGAGTTGGCGCGAAGGAATCCGTCATTGAAAGTGAACCTTTCCGATCCGGGAATAGTGGGCACTGATATGATAAGGATGGGGAAGTGGTTCGACCCTCTTGCGGACGCGCTTTTCCGTCCATTGTGCAAGTCTCCCGAAAAGGGAGCCAAACCCGCGCTCGCGGCAATCACCTCTGACCTGTCAGGGATGTTTTTTATCGGGAATAAGGTCAAGGATATTCCCAGACGGTTTTATAATCCCGAACTTGACGGCCGTCTTTGGGACGCGACCATGCGTGTCCTCTTCCCTTAAATCCTGATCTGATCCGCTTTGATGTAGTCCTCTTGCGCGCTTTCCGGGATGATGGCTCGGATAGCTTTGATGACAGCGTTCAGCTTGGCCTCGTGGATGTAGTCTTGTCTTATGACAAGGACAATCCGCCTGGAAAGCTCAGGCTCCACAATCGGCCTTATATTCTTTCGTAATTCGCTGGGAGGATTCGGGGAAATCGGCTCCATGTCCAATTATGCCCATCTGCCGGCTGCCGTCAAATTCTCCAACATGTTCGAGATGATTCTCGGACGTTTGGAAATCTATCCCATAGTGTCGCTTCTGGCCTCTTTCAGGAGGGCCTCGTCATAGGGTTTTTAACGCGGATTTTGATGAACGCCAAATTATGACTACATTTGATAGATTTACAACCATGTAGTTATGGCTAGACTCTCTGAGAAAATAGGTTACGCGTTGGGTGATGCCGCGGCTGGCGGAATCACCTGGAAGGTGATGTCTATCGCTTTCCCGCTTTTTTTCACAAATGTTTTCGGACTGACGATCGCTGACACCGCGACTTTGATGTTGGTTGCGCGCCTTTTTGATGTCATCACTGACCCTATGATGGGCGCTATAGCTGACAGAACCCGCTCAAAATGGGGAACTTACCGTCCTTGGCTAATATTCGGCGCAATTCCTCTGGGCGTTGTTTTCGCCCTTCTGCTCTACACTCCGGATCTCGGCCCGGTCGGCAAGAGGATTTACGCCTATTCGCTGTACCTGCTGATGATGGCCGTTTACACCGCTGTTAATGTGCCATACGGGTCCTTGCTCGGTGTGATGACTGATGACGACAACGAGAAGAACCAGTTCTCCTCCTACAGGATGGTAGGCGCTTATGCGATGGGCTTTGTGACTCTTCTTTCGTTCCCTTATCTGCAGAAGATGGTTGGCGGGTCCGAGTCGCACCAGTATGCTGTACTTGGCGTTATCCTCGGAGCTCTGGCGGCCATAGGGACTCTTGCGTGCGGCCTCCTTACCAAGGAGCGTCTGCAGCCTGTCCGGGCAGAGAAGTTCAGTTTCAAGCCTTTCGCCGACCTGTTCCGGAACAAGCCGTGGATCTACCTGACACTCATAGGAATATGCACAAATTTCTTCAACGGTTTCCGCTATGCAGTCGCCGGATATCTGCTTGAATATTGCTTGCATGGTGATGTGACTGTCTCCGGGCTGATTATCAACTACACCGTGTTCATGACCTTCGGTGAAGTGACTTGCATGATTTTCGGTGGCTTGTCACCAAAGTTCACCCAATGGGTCGGCTCAAAACGTAAGGCCTTCGCATGGGCGGCTATAATCTGCGCCGTGTCGAGCATAGCGTTTTTCTTCATCCCGATGGATCCCAAATACATCTGGCTCATGGTCGCTCTGGTGATAATTACATCGATCGGCATCGGATTCTATTCTCCGCTCCTTTGGTCTATGTACGCCGATGTCGCTGACTATGCCACCGAGAAGAACGGAACTTCATCGACCGGACTGATATTCTCATCCGGTACTATGTCGCAGAAGTTCGGATCTGCCATCTCAGGTGCCCTGGTGGCTCTTTTGCTTGGTGTCGCCGGCTTCATATCCGGCACTGATCCGGCCACGGGACAGACCGTCGTCACTATCACGAATGAACCTGCCGTACAGCGTATGATATGGCTTCTGTTCTCGCTCTTCCCGGCCGCTATCGCCCTGCTTATACTGCTTCTTTTGAAACTATATCCTATCAAGAAATAGCGCCACGACACAATGAGTGTGGTGTGTTATATACCCATGCTGGAAGGCCAGTCTGAAGAAGTTCAGCACTGGCTTGAGGGCGTAAGGGAGAAGTGGGGAGTGATCCCGTTCATGCTTCCTCAGGTGGACTGGAATGATGATCTGACCCCATGGCCGGCTGATCCGATATTCAAAAAAGGAAAACCTTTTGGCGGGAAGGCTGAGGACTATTTGGCCAGGCTTGAGACAGAGATCATTCCTTCAATTGAGAGAAAGATGGGGATCGTACCTGACGAACGCTGGCTCATGGGAGTCTCGTTGGCGGGTCTCTTCGCGGTTTGGGTTTCGGCACGGAGCGGATTATTCTCGCGAATAGCCTCAATCTCTGGATCATTTTGGTATCCTGGGTTCGTGGAATGGCTTGAGAACCAATCGTTTCCAATTAAATCAGCCTATCTTTCCCTAGGCGACAAGGAAACCGAAGGGAAGAACAAGCATCTGAAAAGCATCGCGGAGGACACCGCTTCAGTCGCGCGGATTCTTGAGTCCAAAGGAGTGGCGACAACCTTCGAGTGGACAGAAGGCACTCATTTCGGACCACTTATTCCCAGACTCGATATGGCGATGTCACAATTAGTACAACAGCTATAGCCGGATCTTGATGCCGCCATTCATGACAAATCCGTCGAGTGGCGCGTAAATCTCTTTAAACACTGGAGCAGAGACACTTCCGGAGTATATGCTCCCGAAACGAGTTTGTCTGGAATCGGTGAAGTTCTCGAAATTGATGAAGAGTGCGATGTGCTCCCACATTTTTTCGACCATGAACCCGCAAAGCCAGTAGGAATTTGTAAGGGAACCGTCTGAGAGCGACTGAGGACTGTAATAGTAGGCTTCAAGGCCAATCCGCCAGGAGTCTTCTTTCTCGTACATGAGCACAGAGTTGATCCGATGTTTTGAAGTGAGGATGCTTTTCTTCAATACTCCGGACTCATGGGTGTGGGCGTCCGTCAAAGTGTAGCCGAGGTAGAGGTGAAGATTCTTCCATCCGAACTTCATATTGGTCTCGCCACCCTTTGTGTCTAGGTAGCCGTCTATGTTGCGTAGTTGGTTAATCCCTCCTTGTTCCTTGAGCAGCAAAGGACTCTTGACCTTGGTGAAGAAAAACAGTTGGTTTATGCTGAAAGACACTGAATTACTGAATATTCGGGTGGAGTAATTGAAGTCCCAGTTGAGCCCATAACTGCGCTCCAGCTTGTTGTCTGAATTAAGCGGAAGAATGTCCTGGTATTGGATTCTCTCTGTGTCTTCAGTGAAAAGAGTTGGTACCTTATAGCCCATGCCGCCGCCCAACCTTGACGAGAATCGAGTCACTGGCTTGAATAGCAGGGACAGTCTCGGGAGTATCGCGGTTCCATATTCAGCGATGTGATCAGCCCTGAGACCAGTCTCGACGGACAGCCAGCGGGCGACATCCCAGTCGTTCTGGGCGAAGGCTCCAACTATCGTACGGGAATAGTCTCTGGCTCGGGAACCGCTTTCAACATCCTCGTTGAAAGCGTCGGTCCATAGATTCAGTCCATAGACCCAATCAACTGTCTCACCCTTGCGCTTGAGATTCAGCTCAGAGAAGGAGGTTCGCTGCTGCCCGGCAAATTGGTAATCCGGGATGGATAAAGTCCTGTCGTAGAAGGTGATGCCGTTTTTCGCCTCCAGAGAGAGGACGTCATTGAATCGATGGGAATAGATCACCTGAGAAGCGATATTGGAACTCTTGTTCCGCTCGAAGTACTTGTGGGTGTTGTCACCCTTTCCGTTGACATAGGCGACATCTCCTCCGAGGCGGTTCTCGAACATCGAGTTAAGGCCAACGCTCAATTTGGAATTCTCTGAAAAGAATAGGAACAATTTGGGATTCAACACGATGCGGTTGAATTCCGGTATCGCGGTGAAACCATTGTCAGAGGGATCGTAGGCCTTGTTGCGGTTGTAGGTCGCGAGGACAGTTGTGCCGATCTTGCCGAATCTCTGATTGAGAAAGCCGCTGACATCTATGCCGCCGGCCGAAGTTCCGTTGAGCAGGAAAGATAGTTCCTCGTTGTCTTCAGGAGTCTTGGTCACAAGGTTGACAAGGCCGGCGATAGCTCCACCCCCATAAAGGGTTGATGTTGAGCCCTTGATGATTTCCACCTGCTTCAGATCAAGCGGGGGAGTCTGCAACAGGCCAAGTCCGCTGGCGGCTCCAGGGAAAGCAGGCATTCCGTCCTTCAGGATGAGAGTGTACCTCCCGTCAAGTCCTTGGATCCGGATCGCCGAGTTGCCGGAAATCGCAGATGTCTGCTGAGTTGTGATGCCGGTGCTCTCGCTCATCATGACCCGGATGTCACCGGGTTTCATGTTGATTTTCTCTCCGACCTCTTCGCTTGAGACGAATTCAATTCGTGTCGGGATTCTCTCTATGCTACGGCTGGCGCGTGTCGAGACAATGGAGATCTCCTTGATCTCGTCCACCATCTCTTCCGTTGTTTTCAGGGTGTCTTTCTGCTGGGCAAAAGCCGCGGCTGAAGCAAGTGAGAATAGTATTATTGTAAGTCGCTTTTGGAGCATCCGGATGTCGTTATTTTATATACATCCACAAAAATATGGATGTATTTATGCAACCAGGTTGCAAAAAGAGCGACAGACTATGTAAGGAAACTGATCTATTTGATTCTAATATCCAGATATACAGGAAGATGGTCGGAAGCTATGGCTACGTCGCCGGACTTGAACTCAGTGGGGACTCCCGAGCCCAGAACCTTGATCTTGGCTTTATTGTTCAGGCTCATGATAAAGTCGATACATTCACTGGCTTCATGCGAGGGATAGGTATTCTCTTTAACCGAAAGGATTGTCCAGTCCTGAGAAAGATACTTGATCACCTCACTGTCAGGAGCAGAGTTGAAATCGCCGGCCAGGATGACTGGTTTCTTGCTGTCCCCGTATTGCCCCTTAAGTGCCTCTGTGATCGTCCGCGCCTGAAGCAATGCCGCTTCCTGGGAAAGGTAATCCAGATGGGTGGAAGCCAGCACATATCGCTGAGTCTCCACGACGCAGCATGCCCTCGGCTCTGATCCCGAATCCTTAGGCAATGCGATGGTGTTGGAAGAAAGGATGTCATCAGGTACCGCTATTCCAATACCATAGGCTCCTTCCAGATAAGGCATCGCCCGGCTGTATTTGTGGTTCCATCCGCCCATCTCAGCGGCGAGATCCGCGAGCTGATAGTTGGCGTGACGAAGATTGCAACTGTCCAACTCATTGAGGGACAGGGCATCAGCCTGGATCTCCCGCATCATCGCCGCGACCATCGGGATGCTGTTGTCGATTTCTTTTGAGAACACTCCCACATTGTACTGGACTACCCTCAAAGCACCCTTGGGTTTGGGATATGCTTCTTTGTCCTTGCAGCCTACGACAATGCTGGTCAAGCAGAAAAGTAATAAGGCGATTCGATTCATGGCAAATTATTATGTTCGTCTTTGTGCCTTTTGGCTCTATAAGTCGCAGATCAACTCCATCGAATAATACTGGATGTCCATCCCCATGGCCTTGTAGAAGGCGACCGCGTCGGGATTGCGGTCCCATGCGTGAAGGGTGATGTTGTAGCATCCCTTTTCTTTGGCGAAGGCTTTCACATATTCAAAAAGGGTTTTGCCGATGTGTTTTCCCCTGGCGGACTCATCCACACACAGATCATCCAAATACAATGAAGTCAAGGGCTGCAGGCTACCGCTACCTTGCTGATTGATAGCGCAGAAAGCATATCCCAAGACATCCCCGTCCTCTTCGTACACGAACACGGGAGTTCCGGGATCAGCGAATATTCCCAGAAGCTCGTCGTCAGTGTATTTTTTCCCAGTCGGTTTGAACAGGTCTGGCCTTCCGGCGTGATGGACAGCCAGAACCTGCCCCAGAAGCCGGTTCACGGCTCCCAGATCCCGGGGCTCCGCTTTACGTATCGTACCCATAACCAAGAGTGTTTTCGATTATATCTTGTGCGAATATACGAAAATTAAGTCTCAACGAGTCAGATGTTTCCAAGATAAACAGTCTTTATCCCGGAAGAAACGGCGATGTCTCTGGCCATGATAAGGGAGGCTCTCGGAGTTGGTTCAGACTCCGTCATCTTGTGCCTCGGGAAGAACCTGCTGAAGTGAAGAGGCACTCCCTGTAGGCCATTGGCAATCATCCATCGGCATAGAGCGCCCACATGTTCCGCAGAGTCATTAAGCCCAGTAACGAGCAAGTTGGTTATCTCCACATGGATGCCGGCGTCTTTCATGGAAAGTATGTTTTCCAGGACCGGAGAAAGCTCCGCTCCGCAGTATTTCCGGTAGAATCCGTCGTCCATGGCCTTTATGTCGATGTTCGCCGCGTCGATGAATGGCAGGATCTCCCTAAGGGGCTCTTTCTCAACATATCCTGCTGAGACTAGGATATTCTTCAACCCTTTCCCGTGGGCGAGGGCGGCTATGTCAAACATATACTCCCACCATGTAAGGGGCTCGGTGTAAGTGTAGGCGATAGATGGCAGACTGTTGCGTATGCAGGTGGCAATCACCTCAGCCGGCGTGAGGACGATGTGGTCCGCATCCTCCGGATCCGCTTGGGAGATGTCGCTGTTCTGGCACCACCGGCATGAAAGATTGCAACCTGTGCAACTCAGTGACAAACAATAGGTTCCGGGCATGAATCGATTCAGGGGTTTCTTCTCGACAGGGTCGATGGCGAGGGCGCATGGCTTTCCATAAGACAGGGCGTAAAGCTTGCCGCCACGGCATTCACGGCTCCTGCAAATTCCCCTATGGCCTTCTTTGATATGGCAATGGTGTGGACACAGCAGGCACCTCACTCCATCTTCGGCCGCATTATAGTACCTGGCTTCAGTCATATTCTTTAACCACCTCAGTCTGGTAGGTATAGAGTTCCGCGTCTTTCCAGCCGTAGTAACCAATGCCAGCCTTGTCCCTGGCGCAGTGCCCAAGAAACTCCTCGGTGTTCCAACCGGTCTCTTTGGCGACTTGGGGCAGGAAAGTCCCGTGGTTATATCCCTTGATCATATAGATCCCGTCCCTGCCCAGTTTAAATTCATCGATGGACTCTATCTTCTTGAGAGGAGATAGAACGGATACCTCGATCTCAATCATTGGTGCTTCCTTTTTGGAAAGAGCCGGGAAGCGAGGGTCGGAAAAAGCCGCATTCCTTGCCATCTCCCTGATAGTCGAGTGAAGGCTTGAAGATGATGTGAACCGGCCTATACAGCCACGTAAACGACCTTCCAGATAGAGGGTTACGAACACCCCATATCCTTTTTCTCTCAATATTCCTACAGGAGAGTCTTCTCCTTCGTATTCAAGGCCGAGATAGGAATATATCGAGGACCGGGCGGCGGCAATCATTTTTTCCTTTTCTTCTTGAGTGAAATGGAACAGATGGTCTGATGCGGTGAATACGATGGAATTGTATCCCACGACCCTGAACTTGTCACCGTAAGGGGAGTCTCCCGAGTTCCGGTACAACACATGCTCGGCGGAGAAACTGTCCCGACCTTGAGCGTCCATCATTCTAAGAAGCACGGCTATGGCGCAGGCTCCGCATGCGGCAGTACCTTGTCCGGGATAGCCTTTTTTATCTATCTGCTTAAGAGCTTGAAGGAACTCCTCGAGTCCTCCGTTGGTTATCGTATCCGCCAGATAAAGGTCAGAAGCCTTGGCATCCTCATAGGATGGGTAGTGGGAGAAGTCCGAACTGATTATGAACAGGTTATCTTCGTTGAAATATGGCTCAAGGACCTTCGCTATGCCTTGCAGAATGCTGAGCCGCTCGGTTCCGATAACTATTGGGACTATGGGAGGCACATCCCCGAAAACCATCTGAAGGAAGGGGATCTGGACTTCCAGGCAATGTTCATCTTTATGGGCCGCCTCACTCCATAAAGTGAACACTCCGTTACCTTTGCTGATAAGCTCATTGCCAAGGGTGGTGTCTGTTTTAACCAGGCCCAGGGGAGTCTCCCAAAAGGAATATGATGTGTCCACGCTCGCTCCAGCGAATCCGGCCCGGTGACTTGGTCCCAGCAAGAAAATCCTCTTGTAGGAATGTCCTTTGGGGATTCGGTTGTAGGCTGATGCGGCCACCTCGCCGCTGAACACATATCCGGCATGAGGAACGATTATCGCGCGGGGAGGAATCAGGCTGTCTTCACCAGGACGCAACCATCCTCCCAGCATGGTTTTTATTTCTTTTGCTGATGCGGGGTAGAAAGAACCTGCTACCGAAGGCTTTCTCGTTTTCTGTAGTTCTCTGGACATGTGAGTGATCCTCTTATTCGCAAAGATATGAAATAATGGTTATCTTTGGTGAAATGTATAATTATGAAACGAACTCTTTGCTTAATCTTTTTAGTGTCTTTAGCTTTCCCCATCATGGCTCAGGAAGTTTGCAGTTATTTGGAAATATACGACCTTGCTACCAGGACGCACAGGGTTGTGAAGGAATTCCCGTTCTTGGTTGAGGCTCCCAACTGGACTCCGGACGGGAAATGGTTGGTGGTTAACAAGGACGGCAAGTTGTGGAAGATGGCACCTGACGGATCTACGGAACTAATTGAGATTCAGTCCGGTGACATAACCCAGTGCAATAATGACCATGTGGTCACGGCTGACGGGAAGTGGATAGGTCTCAGCAGCAATGATCCTGCAAACAAGGATGGCTTCAGCTCGTTTGTGTATCTTATGCCTTTTGAGGGCGGGGAGCCTCGCAGGATCACCCCTGAAGGCCCGAGCTACCTCCACGGGATCAGCCCTGACGGCAAGATGGCTGCATATTGCGCTTTCCGAGGCACGAAGCAGGAGCAGGATGTCTGGGTGATTCCGATAAAGGGAGGAAAGGAGGTCCGTTTGACGGATGCACCTGGATTGGATGATGGTCCTGAATATAGTCCTGACGGTAAGTACATCTGGTTCAACAGTGTACGTACCGGGAGGATGCAGGTCTGGAGAATGAAGGCAAATGGGAAGAAGCAGACACAAATGACCTTTGACGGGGACATGAACTCGTGGTTCCCACATGTTTCTCCCGATGGAAAGAACGTGGTTTACATCGCTTACCATGCCGAGGATGTTGAACCTGGATCCCATCCGGCCAACTACAATGTACAGTTAAGGATGATTCCTGCCGCTGGGGGAGAGCCGGAGGTCCTCACTGATTTATTCGGTGGTCAGGGCAGTCTGAATGTCAATTCCTGGAGCTCGGACAGCCGCCGTTTCGCCTTTATGAGCTATCAGCTAAAGGATAGATGAATAGAGTGATGATAGTTTGCGGCAATATTCGTAGATTTGTATTCGGTCAAATAGCATAAGATTATGAAGAAGATTCTCCTCTGGATTCTGGGCATCATTGTGGCGCTATGCGCCGCCGTGGCGATCATCTGGCATGGCGAGATCGCCTCTATCCTTTCGGTCCGTTCCGTCGATGGAAACAAGTACCTCTACATGATGGAATACAAAGCCGCCTACGACTTGGACGACGTTGTGGCTAAGGATATTGACGAGAACCCCGAACTGCTGGATTACATCATCGGGCGAATAGGGAAGGGCATTCCCATCAAGATGAAGAGTGCCCAGGTTGCGGATGAGGATGGCAATTTGGAGACGTTCAACTGCACGAGTTTCCAAGCGCAAAAGGCAGACGGAAACGGCTTCTGGTACGGCCGCAACTACGATTATTACAAGAATCCGACGATGGTGACAATTTCCCGCCCGAAGAAAGGTTACGCTTCGATAGGTGTCAGCGACATGTCTCATTTCGGATATTCATTGGAAAAGCTGCCGACTTCATTCATGAAGAAAGTGAGCTGCTTGGCAGCGGTCTATGCCCCGGTGGACGGCATCAACGAAAAAGGACTGTGCACTTCCATCATGGCCCTTCCGAATCAGGCATCGCAGCAGGCTACCGACAAGCACGATGTCGGAACGACCATAATCATGCGCCTTTGGTTGGACCGTTGCGCCACCGTCGATGAAGCTCTGGCGTTGCTGGAAACAGTTGATATTCGGCATGATGCGACTGTCGGCTCGGGCTACCATTACATGGTGGCGGATGCCAATGGGGACTGCGCTGTCGTGGAGTTCGACAAGGAAGACGGCTGGAAGACTATGATAGTCAGGAAAGAGCCGGATGCCGATTATATGCTCGTGACAAACCACCTCCTTTCCGAAAAATACTATACAACTGAGCCCGACATCGCGGTCGGGAATCCGCACAGCAAGAGTTGGTGGCGCTATGAGACCGCTACGGCCTATCTCGCTGGTCACCACGGGAAATTGACCTTGGAGGAGGCGCAGGAATGCCTTGCCCAGGTTCACTGGAAAGACCTTCTTTGGGAGGATGGGACGGTTGAGGACACGCAGTACAGCAACGTTTATGACCAGAAGAGCATCACCCTGTCACTGCGCAACTGGAATACCTACGAGACCACGAATTTCTTTACCCTAGAAAAATAACGTTTTGTCGTTCTATCGCATAGTTTGGAGAATCAAGTGATGACGAGGGAGAAGGAAATCTACAAGGTCACGTTGGTGGGGAGCGTCGGGAATCTGGCACTGCTCACATTTAAGTTCGTGGCCGGAGTTCTCGGGCGCAGTTCGGCCATGATAGCCGATGCAGTTCACTCGATGTCGGATTTTTTCACGGACTTGATTGTGCTCCTGTTCGTGAAGGTGAGCGCCAAGCCTCAAGATGAGTCGCATGATTACGGTCATGGGAAGTTCGAGACACTGGCGACGCTTTTCGTTGGGCTGGCGCTGGTTGTCGCTGCCATAGGAGTGATTGTGTCAGGGGCTGTGAAATTCGCTCATTGGCTGGGCGGTGAGACCTTGGAAGTACCTGGTAAACTGGCACTTTGGGCAGCTCTTGTGTCGATCGTCCTTAAGGAGATTCTATATCGTTACACCGCGGCCAAAGGGCGTGCTTTGGATTCCCAGGCGATGGTAGCCAACGCTTGGCATCATCGGAGCGACGCGCTTTCATCTGTCGGAGCGGCTATCGGTATCGGTGGAGCCATCCTGCTTGGGGAACGCTGGGCAGTGCTTGATCCATTAGCATGCATCGTGGTTGGCGGCATGCTCATGAAGGTGGCCTGGGACCTGCTGAAAGATAGCTTAGGCGAACTCACTGATCAGTCTCTGTCTTATGCTGAAGAGCAAGAGATTGTGAATATAATCACTTCATCTCCAGATGTTTCCGAGCCGCACAACCTGCGTACTCGTAAGATTGGTACCAGGGTGGCTATCGAGGCGCATATCCGTATGGATGGCGACCTTCCGCTAAGCGTGGCTCATGAACATGCCTCCTCCATCGAACGCGAGCTGAAGAATCGCTTCGGCCCCGACACCCTCGTGACGCTCCACATGGAGCCAAGGAAATAAGGAATAATCGTAACTGGGCATTTGAGATGAATATTGGAGCAATAGTTACCGCGTTGTTGATTCCTTTTGCCGGGACGGCGTTGGGATCGGCTTTTGTGTTTTTCTTGACAAAAGAGATACCTGACAGGTCGCGAAAGGCAATGTTGGGTTTCGCTTCAGGAGTTATGGTGGCGGCTTCAGTCTGGTCTTTGCTGATCCCCGCGATTGAAATGGCAGCCGGTGTCGCGGCAACTGAGGCAGGTGAAGCAATAGCGACTGGAGGAAACGTCTGGCCGGCTCTGATAGGGCTGCTGGGCGGTTTCGCATTCCTGCTGCTGATTGACTATACAACCCCGCATATACATGCGTCAGGGGAGGCGGAAGGCCCGAAAAGCCGATTGTCTCGCACGACTAAGCTGGCCTTGGCGGTCACTATTCACAACTTCCCAGAGGGAATGGCAGTGGGAGTCGCTATCGCCGGAGCGATCGCGTCAGGTTCCATGAATACGGGTTTCAGCATGGCGGGCGCTTTGGCACTCTCGCTGGGAATTGCGATTCAGAATATCCCAGAAGGGGCGATTATATCAATGCCGCTCCGGGCGGCCGGGAACAGCCGTTGGAGATCTTTCGGCATAGGCAGTCTTAGTGGCGTCGTGGAGCCTTTGGGCGGCGCGTTGGTTCTGCTTTTAGCCTCCGCAGTCACGCCACTTATGCCATATCTGCTCGCATTCGCCGCAGGAGCAATGCTCTATGTGGTTGTGGAAGAGCTGATTCCGGAGACCTCGGGCGGCGAACACTCCAATCTGGGCACTATCGGTTTCGCTTTGGGTTTTGCCTTGATGATGGTGTTGGATGTCGTGATGGGATAGATGTTGAAATTATGAAAACCTTGCTACCATTCCTCATTCTGGTTCTGGTTCACCATTTCTTCCTGACGCCTCTTATCAGGAAGAAGTTTCCGTTGTATTTGGGGCTTCTGACCGCATTGCTTGTTTCCTTCGGGGTTTGGTGTTTTTCTTCCGGGGAGAGGCTGGGTGATCCGCCGCCGCCCTTAGACAGGGGCGGGAAACCGGCCCTTCGACAAGCTCAGGGACCGAAGAAGGGGGCTCCGGGACCGGGCCCTTCGACTTCGCTCAGGGACCGGGATGTGCCGCTCAGGGACCGGAAGGGACCGGACAAGAACGGGAGGCCGCTGAAGCCGGAGGTGATGAAGTTGATCATGGGAGTGCTTCTCATCGGAGCGGACCTGGGCATCTTTTTCTATGTAGAATCAAGGCGTAAAGAGCGCAGAATGAAGGAATTACAGGCTGAGAACATAAGCCAGCGGCTTGAATCCCTGCGGTACCAGATCAACCCCCATTTCTTCATGAATACGCTCAATAATATTCATTCGCTGGTGGACATCGACCCTGAGAAAGCCAAAGAGAGCATCGAGGAATTCTCGAAGATGATGCGAATACTCCTTTATGAGGGAGACGCGCCAACCATCCCACTGACGAAGGAACTGGACTTTATTGAGCATTTCATCTCCCTTATGCGTCTCCGTTACCCGGAAGACACCGTCCACATTGAAACCATATTCCCCGAAGACCGTAGTGGAGTGAGCGTGCCGCCGCTTGTCATGGCCTCCTTTGTAGAGAACTCGTTCAAGCATGGCGTCAGCTATTCATCTGAGTCGTTTGTCAGAGTGAAGGTTGAACGGCAAGAAGATAAAGTCGTTTTCCTTTGCTCCAATTCTGTTCATCCCTCTGAAGGTGATGAGCGGCATGGAGTCGGTCTTGAGAACATCAAGAAGCGGATGGCCTTGCTGTACGGGAACACTTACACCCTGTCAATCGACGAAACCGATGGGCGCTACGAAGTGATGATGGCCATCCCGCCACAACCTGAGATTCAACTGTCATGATCCGAGTCCTTGCCATAGATGATGAGCCGCTGGCGCTCCGCCAGTTGGAGATGTACATCGCTAAAGTGCCTTTCCTGGCGCTTGTGGCCGGCTGCAGCAGCGCCGCCGCGGCGAAGCCTCATCTGGAGACTGTCGATGCCGTGTTTCTGGACATCAATATGCCGGACCTCAACGGAATGGATTTCATCAAGTCGTTGCCTGATCCGCCTGCGGTGGTGTTCACGACTGCCTATTCTGAATCTGCGGTCGAAGGATTCCGGGTCAATGCGGTGGATTACCTTCTCAAGCCGTTTAGTTTCAATGAGTTCCAGAAATCGTGCGAAAAGCTTCGGGAGCATTTTGAGATGAAGGCTGCCATGGCAGCCAAGGAAGAGGATCCCATACTGCACTTCAAGGCGGATTACCGCACTATCAGCATCGACATCCGCAAGATTATCTATGTGGAGAGCATGAGCGAATATGTGAAGATATTCATGGAAGATGCCGAGACTCCGGTCATCGTCCTATATAGCCTGAAGCATCTGATTGCTCAGTTGCCAGGGGACCGTTTCATGCGGATCCACCGTTCTTACATTGTTGCCCTTCAACACATTACGTCCGCATCTCGTACTAATGTTCTGCTGGATAATGGATTATCGCTCCCAGTGGGGGAGATGTTTCGTCCGGCGTTCGCGGAATTTTTGAAAAATCTAAGACGCATTTAAGCGGTTTGTGTGTTTAAATAGTAGTGTTTCATGAAATGGACGAGCAGACGCTGGCCAGGTACTGCTCGGAGCATGACATAATGGCTGAAGATGAGCTGTATAGAAGATATGCGGCAAGGCTGATTTCGCTCTGCAGGCGATATCTCCCTGATGCGGAAGATGCGAAAGATCTGATGCTGGACACATTCATTCAAGCGCTTGAGAAGATTGGCTCTTATAAATACACGGGGCGGGGATCCTTGTATGGATGGATCAGTCGGATTGCCATCAACAAAGCTCTCAACCAGATCAGGCGGCACCGTTGGCGGATAGTCCATGTGGACTTATGGACTCGTGATGTTATTCCGGAACCAACAGAGGATGAGATGCTTACGATACCTGCGGAAAAGATCAGGGAATGGATCGCCGAGCTGCCGGACATGAGAAGAACCGTATTTAACCTACACTGCATAGATGGTTATTCTCATCGGGAAATCAGCCAGATGCTGGGAATAAGCGAGACCGGTTCGACCAGCATGTTGGCCAAGGCTCGAAAGCGTTTGAAAGAAAGAATTAAACAATATTTGAAAGAACAGGATAAATGAGAAAATGGGAAGACATAATAAAGGACAAGCTGGAAGAGATTGACGACGCTCTGCCGGATAGTGTCTTTGCCGAGTTCCAGGAAAGGCGGGATAACGCTTCTCCAGCTGCCGCTCCTGTTCGCAGGCGGTCTCCACTGGTTTGGGCAGTAGTTCCCGCGGTGGCCGCTGGACTGGCGGCGGTTTTGTTCCTGCGCCCGACCAATACGCTGGACGAAGACATCAAGGTTCTGGATAAAACAAGTGAAACGGTCGCCCAGACTGTCGGTCCAGTTGGGATAGAACTTCCTGAAATTCGTTCTGACAGAGATGGTTCCACAAACTCTACAGGGGAGATCCAGGAGATCGTGAAAGAATCTCCAGTCTCAGTAGCCGCTAATAATGATGAGCCTGGCAGGAATGATGAGTCAGCCCTGAACGATGAGCCTGGCAAGAATGATGAGTCAGCCTTGAACGATGAGTTTGCCTTGATCGATGAATCTGAGAAGCAAGATGAACCGGCTGTTGAGACGCCTGTTGTTCCGGCGGGATCGCCCTATATTCCGGAAAAGGCCGTTTCGAAACGAGTGAAGATTTTTGCGCCTGCGACTGGGGTTGTCGCTGGTGGGGGATTGATCGCCGCACTGGTGGCTCCTTTAGTCAGTAATGGCTCTTTTGCTGATGCGGATGACATCAACTACCTCAACAACAAAAGTTATGCTGATAAAACAGCTTTCGCACCACTGGATAAAGATGATCCGACAAGTCAAGTCCCCGCTGATGCCTTAACGGGAGCAAAGCATGCTTTCCCTCTGAAAGTTGGTTTGTCCGTCGGGATCCCAGTCGCCAGAAGATTGAATGTCACCACTGGTGTGGACTATTCGAGGTATGTTTCCAAGTTCACATATTCACACTCTGGAGATAAGACCCAAGTCGCTCAATATGTGGGAATTCCCGTCCGCTTGGACTGGTCTTTCGCTTCCATGAAATGGCTGGACGCCTATGTCGGAGCCGGTGTCGAGGGCGATATTTGCGTCGGGGCTAAATTCGCCGGGAGAAGGATTCGGAAGGACGGCCTCAATCTCTCCCTGCTCGGGGCAGGTGGCCTTCAATTCAATGTCACGAGACATATCGGCCTGTATGTGGAGCCACAACTAAGTTGGGCAATACCATCGGATGCCCAAGTGCTTGATACCTACAGGAATTCCAGGCCGCTGATGTTCTCGGCGGCAGGCGGTGTCAGGATATCGCTAGATTAAAGAAAGGGCCACCTCCATCATATTCGTGAAGGTGTTCTGCCTTTGCTCGGAGGTTGTCGCTTCGCCGGTGATAAGATGGTCCGAAATCGTGAATAGAGCGAGGGCCCTATTCCCAGAGCGGGCCGCGTTCATGTACAATGCGGCCGCCTCCATCTCAACCGCCAGAACGCCCATTTTGACCCATTTTTCAGTCTGGGGGTTCTCGTGATAGAAGATGTCGGAGGACAGCACATTCCCGACTTTGTAGCTGAAACCCAACTCCTTGCAAGTGTCCACAGCCTTGACTAGAAGGTCATAATCCGCTATGGGACAGAAGGTTCCAGGAAGACCGAACTGGGCTCCGTAGTTGGAGTCCGTGCAAGCGCCCATTGCGATCACGAGGTCGCCGATGTGGAGATCCTTGTGGTAAGCCCCGGAGGAACCGATGCGGATGATTGTCTTCGCACCGTAGAAATTGTAAAGCTCGTAGGTGTATATTCCGATAGATGGGATGCCCATTCCGTGGCCCATTACGCTTACGGGGCGACCTTTGTAGGTACCGGTGAAGCCCAGCATGCCGCGGACTTGGTTGAACTGTACAGGGTTCTCCAGATAATTCTCGGCCATGAATTTGACTCGTAGCGGGTCGCCCGCCATGATGACGGTCTCGGCAATCTCGCCGGCTTTCGCGCCGATGTGTGGGGTGGGGGTATTGCTCATATTAACAGGTGGTTTTTAACATGTGGTTTTCGCGAATATACCTTTTTCTTCTGTTAATTCCGACTATATTCGCGAATAGAAATAATTTATTATGAATACTTTCAAGTCTTTTGGCGTTCTGGCGTTGGTGGCTTTGGCTGTCGCTTTGGGTTCCTGCGCCCATAAGCAGGCGAGGGTCGAGGGCAATTATGTCTATGAGCACGGATGGAACTACGACATCAGTGAGGGACATATTGATGTCCACGAGACTGGTACAATGGACTTCTTCCAGGACGGGACCGCTCTTGATTCCGCCAGGCAGGTCTATACTGTGAGCTTGAACTCAGGGGGCACTGTCAGGTGGGTCTTTAATTACATCAGTCCCAGCCGCTGGAGAGTGGATGGTGAGGATTTCTATTTCTCTGGCGACGAGGATAGTTTCCGGATGGAACTTGTCTCGTCAGTGACGGATGGGTGCCCGGACCAGACAGAGTTGGCATCACGGATGATCCAGAGCGTCAGCGGCGGAATCGGCCGTGAGACAAAGTTCCACTTGGCTCTTTTGACCCGAGATGAGCTGGTCTGGAGCTACACCTACCCCGACGGCCACACCGACACTTGGGAGTTCAGCAGACGCTGATTATCTTATTTCGTGAATATCTTTCCGGCGTCCCAGGCTTTGCCGACTACTTTGCCGATCGCTCTGTAGGTCATTGACGCGGCGTCGAAGACGATAGGCTTAAGTTTTCCGAGGTCAACCTTGCCGTCGGTGAGTATAAGTTCGTCGGCGCTCATATTCACGACCTCTCCAACTAGAATACCGTCTTTCAAGCTGACGACTTTGCACTCAAGGGTTAGGGGATAATCGTTGATGATGGGGGCGTCGACGTTTGGACTCGGGGTGACGGTGAAGCCGGCTTTCGCGACTTTGTCGGGAACCTTATTGCCGCTGACAAGGCCGAAGTAGTCGGATTCGGCCACGGTGCATTCGTCGGCGAAACTGACTGTGAAAGCGCCAGTTAGCTCAAGGTTCTCGGTTGTCTTGTGCTTCGAGAGGCTAACTACGATCTGTTTGTAGTCATACTGGCCGGCCCAGGCGGCCATCATCACGTCGGGGTTGTGGTCTTTGTCCCAGGTTGCGATCATAACGCATGGCTGGGGAGTGGTCACGAGGGCGTGGTCGGGGCCGTAGTTCTTGCGGCCGGGTACATTGTTGAAGGGGGCTGTCGGGTTCATATCGTTACTATTTGTATTTCTGGAAGTTATACTTTTCTCGGAGGGCGGCCTGCGTCTCCTCGTCTTGGTGGGTGAAATAGGCCTTGAAGCCAGGGCAGAAGTTGATGTGCCACCGCCACAAGCGGCCTAAGACTGACTTGGGATTCTTGTCATAATGAGCTCTGAACTTACAGTTCTCGCAAGGGTATTGTGCCATGATGCTTTGTGTTTTATTTGAACTCCCTTTGGAAGGGGAGGAGGTTGCCGTCGGGGTTGTGGGCGAGGCCGGTGCGGTAGCCGTCGATGATAGCGAAATCGATGAGTTTGAATATATTCCGGAACTCATCTTCCTCGATGACTTGGTGGAAGAGCTTCGCTATGTGTGCTGGGGGGGTGGCGAATGCGCCGCACCCCATCGCCGAGAGGACGAGGGAGTCGTGGAAGTTGTCCTTTCCGATCCGGAAGATGGTGCGCATCTTGTCCAAGGTGAGGGCGGTCTCCTCGGGGAACATCAGACCGTCCCTTCCGATGCGTGGACCGCTAATCGCCGCCACGGAAATCACTGGAATATTGTAGGTTACGTCCTCGAACGGGTAGCCGTCCGATTCGGGGCCGCGGAAGAAAGTGACGGTGCCGCTGTATATTCCCCCGAATTGCTCGTCCATCGGATACTGCTCCTCGTTCGGCGCGAGGCCGAGGTCGGGATATTGCCGGATGCTGGCCCTCGGGAAAGGGCAGAGCGAGAGGATGAGGTTGCTGCGGCGGCACAGGTTTTCCTCCTGCGCTCCGGAGCCGAACTCCACCAGGCCGCCCGGCACATAGAGGTCGGCCAGATTCAGCATCGCGGGATTGTAGCCCTCGTCGATGAGCCGCTTGGCCGCAAGCACGCAGTCGCTGTCCTCCACCCGCACCTCGGTTCGGATAGGCGAGGCGGGTGCCGCACTGCCACTGGGAGTGGCAAACACCCGTACCGGCTCGGAATACATTTTTGCTGCGGACATAACC
>JAEEGI010005798.1_pt1 | contig 28285 bp, 30 predicted proteins | sample 8958751 | NCBI WGS metagenome assembly JAEEGI01 (sample SAMN16246545, study PRJNA631951) | gut metagenome | biome: gut microbiome; feature: rumen; material: KS-attached | host: Bos | place: Iran: Karaj | collected 2018-10 | reverse complement strand
CCTATAGAAATCAAGACATTCAATAAGTCACACGACCGATTCGTACTGATTGATGATGAAGTGTACCATATAGGTGCATCTCTCAAGGATTTAGGAAAGAAATGGTTTGCCTTTACGCTGCTGCACGACATTATGGCATCGGAACTACTAAATAGGATAGAGAAAAACTAAATAAAGATTCTGTTTCCCTCCATCTCAATGAATCATTCAGTCATCAACGAAGTCGCTTGGCAGAGCAAGAAACCCAGCTTTCTTGTAATAAAAGAGATCAAGAGACGTACTCCTAATCCATTTAGGGCACCCTCCCAAATTAGGAGGGTGCTTATGTGACCCAAGCCATCATCATTGTTTTCCAAATGAGACAGGTACCAATCCTTAAGTGTCCTGCGATCATCATTGTTTTCCAAGAGAGACAGGTACTGAGTCCCTGAGTGTACTTTTTATTGAAAATAATCAGAGGGTGTCCTGACTTTTGGGACATCCTCTCATTAATTTTGCAGTCGAAAAGTAAAACCCTAAAACAATGACACGATGAATAAGATAGTAGATCGCTTCCTGACCAAGCTCTTCAACCTTGCAGAGAAAGTCACCACTAAGTTCGATGATTCCCCTAAGGATCCTGTCACCAAATGTGAAGCCCCACATGATCCCCCCAGGACCACCATCCGCTTCACGAAAGAGCATCAGATGGTGGAAGGGGACTTGTTTTAAATAAATAATGTGGAACAAAGAGGAACGATGTATTTTTTTTTGTATCTTTGCAAAAATATTACTACACAGATGAAGACAGATAAACAAATGGCAGCTGCCGCTACTGAGTTTGTAGAACGATGGAAGGGCAGGGGATATGAAAAGGGTGACTCACAAGTCTTTTGGACGGAGCTACTGACTGAGGTATATGGAGTAGAGAACCCCAGTACCTTTATCCGTTATGAGGAACAAGTGAAGGTTGACAAGACAAACTTCATCGATGGACACATCCCTTCCACGAAAGTGCTCATTGAACAGAAATCTCTGGGTAAGGATTTGCGTGCACCTATCCGACAAAGCGACGGTTCACTGAAGACCCCTTTCCAGCAAGCCAAACGTTATTCGGCAGAACTTCCATACTCTGAGCGACCTCGATGGATTGTAACATGTAACTTTGCCGAGTTCCTTGTTTATGACATGGAACAGCCGCATCGTGAGCCAGAGCAGATCCTGTTGGAGAATCTAGGAAAGGAATACTATCGATTGCAATTCCTTGTAGATGCTAAGAATGAGCATCTGCGTAAGGAAATGAAAGTGTCGATGCAGGCAGGTGAGATTGTCGTCAAGATATACGAGGCGTTGTTAAAACAATACGACGACAACTCCCCAGAGGCTCTGCGATGGTTGAATATCCTTTGTGTCCGCATAGTATTCTGTCTTTATGCTGAGGATGCTGGTGTCTTCAATCACGACCAGTTTCATGACTATCTGGTGCATTATGATGCGGAAGACATGCGTAATGCGTTGATTCGGCTTTTTGAGGTGTTGAAGACCCCAACAGACCAGCGAAGCCGCTATTTGAAAGACGATCTGAAAGCCTTCCCTTATACCAATGGTGGGCTTTTCGAAGAGGATATAGAGATACCTCAATTTACAGATGAGCTAAGACAGACTCTGCTTCTGAATGCCAGCCTTGACTTTGACTGGAGCGAGATATCACCAACCATCTTTGGAGCAGTGTTTGAAAGCACACTGAATCCGGAGACACGTCGTAGTGGTGGCATGCACTATACCTCGATAGAGAATATCCACAAAGTCATCGACCCACTTTTCCTCAATGACTTACGCACTGAGCTCGATACTATCTTGGAGGATAAGGTAGAGCGTCAGCGCCAGAAGAAACTCGATGCTTATCAAGACAAACTGGCTTCTTTGACATTCCTCGACCCTGCTTGTGGCTCAGGTAACTTCCTCACAGAAACTTACCTTTCATTACGTCGCTTGGAGAACGAGGTCATCCGTGAGCGTTATCATGGTCAGACGATGATGGGAGAATTCAAGAATCCCATCAAGGTCAGCATCCAGCAATTCTATGGTATCGAGATCAACGATTTCGCTGTCACTGTAGCCACTACTGCCCTTTGGATCAGTGAGGCACAGATGTTGGCAGAGACAGAGCGTATCATCAAACAAGATATCGATTTCCTACCTTTAAAGTCATATACGAATATTCGGGAAGGGAACGCTTTGAGGATGGATTGGGACGTCATAGAGAAACCATCGAACATTCCCGTCATTCATGCTAAGAATGTTCACTTAATCGTAGAACCAGAATCAATGATTGCCAGTGAATCGGTCGTGGAATATGATGAAGTAAATGTTGTGACGAGTCATTTTGATGGTGAAGTAAAACCCAGTATACAACGATATCAGGTTCATTATGATTTCATCATGGGTAATCCTCCGTTTGTGGGATATTCTTTGCAAAATGATGAACAGAAAGATGATATTTTGAGATTGTTTGTCGACAGAAATGGAAAATCATTTAAAACGGCTGGTAAGATAGACTATGTGGCTGGTTGGTATTATAAGGCTGCGCAATTAATGAACAGGGATTCCGACACCCGCACCGCCCTAGTGTCAACAAACAGTATCACACAAGGTGAACAAGTGGCTGCTATATGGAAGCCGCTTAAAGACCTGTTTGGCATCCATATTGATTTTGCTTATCGCACATTCCGTTGGGATAGTGAGGCTTCTCAGAAGGCTCATGTCCATTGCGTTATTATAGGATTTAGTAAAGTCGATGTTCCCAAGTGTATTTATGAAAATGGCAAAGTAAACGAAGTTGAGAACATCAATGCATATCTAATTGATGCACCAGATGTATTTGTTGAAAGCAGAAAGGAACCAATTTCAGATATTCCTTTAATGACAACAGGTAACCGACCTGCAGATGGAGGGCATCTAATAATTGAGTCTGAAGATTACGATAATTTTATTAAACGAGAGCCAACTGCTAAACCGTATATTAAAAAATTGCTTGGGTCGGCAGAGTTTATAAATAAGAAAGAGCGCTATTGCCTTTGGCTTAAAAATGTTTCGCCTAAGGAACTACGTAAAATGCCTCATGTAATGGAGCGAATAGCTCAGTGTCGTCAAGATCGTTTAGCATCGCCTGATGCTGGACGTCAGAAACTTGCAGACACGCCACACCTTTTTCGTGAAACTAACAATCCTGAAACATATATCATAGTCCCCAGCGTATCATCTGAGCGTCGCCGTTATATACCAATGGGATTCCTTACAGCTGAGACAATCCCTACAAACCTTGTGCTGATCATTCCCGATGCGACTCTTTACCATTTTGGTATACTTGAAAGCAATATCCACATGGCATGGATGCGAGCAGTATGTGGTCGCCTAAAGAGCGATTATCGCTACTCAAAGGATATTGTTTACAACAACTTCCCTTGGCCCAATCCAACAGATGAACAAAAGGCAAAGATAGAGCAGACAGCACAAGCTATACTTGATGCCCGTGCTAAATATCCAGATAGTTCACTTGCAGACCTCTACGACGAATTGACAATGCCTGCGGAACTTCGTAAAGCCCATAAGGATAATGATCGAGCCGTTATGCAGGCATACGGTTTCAGTTCTAAGATAACAGAAGACCAAGAGTCTTTAATTGTTGCGGAACTATTCAAAATGTATCAAAAGCTTACAATAATAAAGCAATAATCTACTTCTTTAGATAATAATTCGTATATTTGCAATTATAGAACTTAAACAATCTATTATATGCCACAATTTTCTGTAGATAGTAGGACGATTGATAACGTCATAGGTTATATCAATAATGGTCAAATTTCTATTCCTGAAATCCAAAGACCATTTGTATGGGATGGATCGAAGATTCGTGACCTTATTGATTCTCTTTATAATGGCTTCCCTGTGGGTTATCTGATTGTTTGGCAGAATCCAAACATGAAAGACAAGGAAGGAAATCTGACGAGCGGTAAAATGATTATGATTGATGGACAGCAACGTGTGACTGCCATCATGACGGCTCTTGTGGGCATGAAGGTATTGGATAAAGATTTCAACGAAAGAGTTTATAAGATTGCTTTCAATCCTTTTGCTCAAAATGACGAACAACGATTCGAGGTGCAGAGTGCTGCCATCTTGAAAGATAAACGATGGATTTCAGATATTGCAGAATTGTTTAAGCCAGAATTCAATTCATGGGAATTTGTTGAGTCTTTCTGTCAGGTCAATCCTGATATGGAACGCCCCAAACTAAGTTCGTTGATACAAAATGTTATTAATATCAAAAACTGTCCGATAGGTATTATTCATCTAAACGATGGTTTATCGATTGATGATGTTACAGAGATTTTTATTCGTATCAATAGTCAAGGAAAAGCTCTTACTCAGGCAGACTTCGTAATGTCAACTATTGCATCAGACGAGAAATATGGAGGGTATATGCTTCGTAAAGCAATTGACTATTGTAGCCATCTGGCAAAGAATCATGATTTTATAAAAAAGATCAATCAAGATAAGGAATTTGTAGAGTCTGACTATTACAATCTGATCAAGTGGATGGCAAACTATCAGTTTAACATCTTTACTCCAATCTTCGATGATGTGCTTCGCACTTCTTTTATGACTAAGTATGACAGAGGTAAACTAGCAAATTTAACAGATTTGTTGCATGGTCGGAACTTTGAAACACGTTCTTTTGAAGAAACCATTCAGGAAGATACTTTTATTAAGTTTACAGATGGTGTGAAGAACTACTGTAATGAGTACACTCTCAAACAGTTTTTTGATACTATCAAATCGGCAGGTTTCGTATATCCAAGACTTGTTAAAGGAAGAATGGCTTTGGACTTTGCCTATACATTATTTATCAGATTACGTAATGATAGTAGCATAGAGAAACTAAAAGTATTCCATTATGTCCAAAGATGGTATGTGATGTCTGTGTTGACTGGTAGATATGTGGGATCACCAGAGACCCAGATGGAAAGGGATTTAAGAGCAATCAGTGACAGAGGTTTTATTCGTTACTACAATGAGGTAATGGCAAATCTGGCAGAAACATTCTGGGAAGTAACCGTCCCTCAGAGTCTTCAGTCATCCTCCACAACTACACCAGCTTTCATTGTCTATCTTGCTGCACAATGCAAAATGAATGACGATGCATTTTTAAGTCCAGGCGCAAAAGTAAGGGATTTACTGGAAACAGCAGATATCCATCATATCTTCCCAAGAAAATATTTGCAGAACTCCGGCATTAATACCGTTGTCAGATATAACCAAGTTGCAAATCTTGCTATCTTATCTAAACCTATCAATATAGCTATAGGAATGAAAGCCCCCAACAACTATATGAAAGAAGTTTATGATGCATGTATGAGTGGACAAGAGTCGAAGTATACAACTATTAATTCCTCTGATGAACTCATTAATAATTGTCGGACAAGTTGTATTCCAATAGATTTAAAAGATATGGATTATCAGGACTATGACAATTTCCTTGAAAAGAGGCGTCTGTTGATGGCTCAAAAAATCAAAGATTACTTCTATAGCTTATAATTTTATGTCAAGTAAGAAGTGCTCACAAAGGGACAGTCCCCTGTGAGCATGAAGTAGGACAAATAATAAATCATGTTAGGAGCAATAATAGGTGATATTGTTGGTAGTCGCTGGGAGTTTAATCCCACGAATGACTACAACTTCGAACTGTTCTCGGACAAGAATGGTTTTACGGATGATACAATCTGTACTATCGCTGTTGCTGATGCCATCTTGCATCATTCTGATGACTATGGCAAATATATCCATGAATGGTGTCGCAAGTATCCTAGTCCGACGGGAGGATATGGTGGAAGGTTCGCACAATGGGTAAGAAGTGACAATCCAAAGCCCTATGGTAGTTTTGGTAATGGGGCTGCTATGAGAGTAAGCCCTGTGGCATGGGCATTTCACAGAAGGGATACCGTTCTTAATGCAGCTAAGCAAACAGCTGAATGTACCCATAATCACCCTGAGGGTATCAAAGGCGCACAAACGGTAGCGTTTGCAATTTGTAGGGCTCTTCAGCTAAGGAGACTGAAGATGAAGGCACACGATGTTGTAAGTACTGTGATTACTGAATGTTTGGAATATTCAGGTTACAGTATCGACATTCACAAGAAAGATGTTGAAAACAAGTTTGACGAAACTTGCCAAGGCACTGTGCCTGTGGCTTTATGGATTATCAGTCAGAGTAGAGGCTTTGAAGGTGCTATCCGTCGTGCTGTCAGTCTTGGTGCAGATGCCGATACGCTAGGGGCTATTGTTGGTAGTATAGCTGAAGCTATCTGGGGTATCCCTGTTTGGATAAAAGAAAAAGCATTGAGTTATCTTCCTAAGGAAATGAAACTCATCATTGAAAGTTTACAGAAGAAAAGTAAAAATCATATGAAATCAATTAAAATAGCCCATGATTACAACCCTACAGTTGATGATGTAATCAAATATCTCAGACGTTGGGATGGACCAGAACATGAAGTGGGGAAAAACAAAGAGATGGCGTTGAAGAAACTATTTAAGGAACTATGTCCTGAAAATAGAGACTTTAATGATATTCTTATAAAATGTTCTACATTGAATGACTTCTACAGTACAAACATTTTTGATGTTCATTCTGTGGCGCAACGCATAATGACGCTTAATATTGATGAACGGTTAAAGCAAGGTGATTATACACTTGTAGAAGATATTGCGAAAGTGAAGGTGGGTAAAACAGGGAAGCCAAAGTCACAACGCAACTTCTATTCGTTCGCTACCAAATATTGTAGTCATCATCAGCCAGAAAAGTATGCAATTTATGATAGCTATGTTGAAAAACTCCTATGGGATTTCCAGAAGAGGGATGATTTTAGCGATTTTAATCTTTCAGATCTGAAAAAGTATCCTGAATTTATGCGAGTAATACACGATTTTCAGAAACATTATGGATTGGAAGATTTCACAGTAAAAGAGTTGGACCAGTATCTTTGGCAATTAGGAAAACAAATATATAGTCAATATGAGTAATAATAGAACAATAGCTGTTACAGGCAAAGGAAGTGTTCATGTCATACCAGACGTTACTCGTCTGGAGGTGATTATTGAAAGTGTATTTAAAACATATGCAGATGCCTATCAACAGGCTAAAGAAAACAGTAAATGGATGGTTCAAGTTCTTGAATATAATCATAAGAGTGGCAAGCTCGCAAAGACTATCCGACTTGATATTACCGATCATACAATTAGCGAATATGATGACGATGATCATTATATCGGGCAAATAAAAGATGGCTTTGATTTGAACCAGCGTTTTAAAATTGATTTGGGAATGGATACCGTTCTGCTGAACAAAATAATACGCGGTGTTGGTAAATACATACCTGGAGCACAGATTAGTATTGGATATACAGTTCAAGATCCTCGTCCTTCGCAGTTAAAGATGATAGAAAGAGCTGTTACAGATGCAAGAGAGAAAGCTAAGATTATGGCTGAAGCAGTTGGTTGTAAACTGGGTTCTGTACTTAATATACATTATGGTTCTCAGGAAATTCATATTTATTCAGAAGCACGTAACATTCATTCTAACTCTGAGGCAATGGCCTGTGATAGTAGTAGTTTAGATATCTCTCCAGATGACTTGGGTATTAGTGACAATGTTAAGGTGGAGTGGGAGTTGCTAGAAGTATAGATGTCTTTGCATTATTATGGGAGTATGTGTTGAAGGCTTGATAAGGAATGACTTCTATGATATTGACAACATAGAAGCTGTTGAGGCTGAGTTAAATCATGCCTCGCAGATTCTTAATGACTATTTCCATTTAGAGGGTGAAGATAAGTATCAGCCGTATGGATTGGATTGTAGAGACTATCAGGTATATAGTGAGACTCACCATATGTTTAGGATGTTCTTGAGGAAAGGCTACTGGCATGTAAGTCCTGCATACAGATATCATCAATTGTTCACTCCGCCTTTATTCGTTAGACAGGGATTTTATGATATAGCAAAGGCTTTAGGGAAAGATGAAGCATGGTATTGTGACGAGTTCCATCTCGATAATTGTGGAGATGATAGGTGGGACTACGATAAGCAATCATTCGAAGAATGGCTTGTATTTATTAATTCCACATACGGCTTCATCAGAGAATTTCCGATTGAAAGAATAATGTCGAACGATGAGATATGGTCCAAGGTTGATCCCGTATATCATGACGGATTTAAAGATTTCATTTGAAAAGTTCAATACTGTTCCAAGAATTGAAACAATGCAGACTTATCTTTGCAACAGAAATTGATAGTTGAACTAAAAATGAAGCGTTATGATTGCAAAGAAATTGTTTTTTATGGATTGTCATCTGGCTGGGCGTAAGTACCACGATGCAGATGAGGTGTGGGATGATTTGAAAGTAGGAACAATCCTGAAGTTGGAACGCGATAATAAGGGATGTCAAGGGACTGGTACCTGACATATGATGTAGGATGTCTGAAGGCTGAAACATGACAGGTGTCCCCCTGTGAGCATAAAAATAAAACATCCTGCTATCCCTGCTACAATGTGGTTGAAATGCCGATGTATAAAGGGCGGAGCCTGTAGCACGATTGGGATTTATCCTGCTACAATGGTGCTACAATCCTGCTATGACTATTTTTTTTCTAGTGAAATTACGACAATATGAGAATTCTTTTGTAAATTTGCAAGCAAATAGATTTATCGTAGTATGAAATTAGAGCATCTATACGAATTGATTGCCAACAGGGGCTTTACTGCTCTGACATTACAAAAAATTGATGACTACATAAAAGATATACAAAATGGGACAGAAGATTTTCCTCGATTCAATCTATCAGAGCATGCAGGATTCTGCACGGCAGGTGCGCCTCTCATTGGGGCGTCCGTCATCGCATGCTACGCGACAGCAAGCATTACAGCAAGCTGCAATGTTGAAGGCAGCCAAGGAAGCCCAGCAAACTGGGAAATAGACGAACGACAGGAACAACTCATAGAACAATGGGCTAAGTCTGCCAATTTGTGGGAAGACAATTCAGAGCAGATACTTATAGATGAGTTTGGTCCTATGATTGCTCAAGGAGCAGAGGCAAAGGTATATTATGGCGACGGAAACACTTCGGTGGTAAAAGAGCGTACTTCTATCTATTCTACATGGCAGAAGGCACTTGATGCAATAGTATTGCATAATTGTCTCTTCCCCGAAACATCAATGAAAGTTATTGGTTTTACTCGTGACAAAGACGGATTGATGCGTATTGTACTGACACAGCCCTATGTGAATTGTTTGCGATTGGCGACTAAGGAGGAGATAGACACTATGGTTGCTACAAAAGGATTTCGTGACAACAGGGACGGACAAGGTGTGAACTATATCTCTGATCGTTTGGCACTTGAAGACATGCATCCTGCAAATGTTTTCATTGATACTGTGTCAAGAATGCCAATTTGTATTGATTGTATCGTGAAATTTGTAAAGTGATTCCACAGTCTGACAGCGACTGTTTTTTGAGCGGATTGAAAACGGCTATAGGCGTTCAGTCGTTTGGCTGGAGCCGTTCAGTCGTTTGGCTATAGCCGAATGGTTGAAAGGGCGTACCTAACTCCCTCGAAGGTAGGCACTAACACCCCATTACCAGTAACCTGTTACCTATACAGCAAGCATTTCAGATTACAGATTACAGATTGAATAACAGATAACAGATAACAGTTCCGATTTTCTGATTCGGTTGGCAATGATTGATTTCAGATTTCAGTTTTCAGTAAGTGAATTTGACAGTTGACAGTTGACAATTAGTGAGAGTCAACTTTTCCAGGGTAAGCGTCAACGTTCTTAGAAAAAGCGTCAACGATTCCCAGGGTAGGGTGTCAACTTCTTCCGTATGGATCATGGCAGTCACAGATCACAGATCACAGTTAACAAAGGGTTATATCAAATATCAAATATCAGTTTATTAATTTGCAAAAAAACCATGATATTAAATTTATTATATATATATTATATATAATATATATATAATAATATATATATAAAATATACAGCCTTTATATATTTGTGTCTTTCACTAAACTGATATTTGATATTTGATATAGATTCGGTCAATCTCAAAACAAATAACTGTGATCTGTGATCTGTGATTGTTTCGCTAACTGTTATCTGTTGTTTGTTTGAAAATCCGGTGAAAATGATAAACTGTCAACTGTCAAACTGTCAAATCGCTTACTGAAATCTGAAATCTGAAATTGCTTACTGTAATCTGTAATCCGTAATGCAAGACATTCCAGTCTCTGCGACGGCTTGCTCCAGTATCTGCGACGGCTTATTCCAGTATCTGTTATAGGGTGTTCCAATATCTGTTATAGGTATATTCCAGTATCTATTATACCCCCATAGTAATGCCTAGTATCACTCATAAGTTTGTAGTATCAAAATTTGGTGGCTGGTGAAAAATGTAGTACCTTTGCAGTCAGAATAGGAATGTAGAGAAGCTATGAGGTATAACCCATATAACCAGCAAGGCGAATATGACCATTTTGTCGTCAGCGAGGAACAGCCGCTATTGGAGTTCTTGTTAGAAAATGTCAAGCAGAGTCGCAACAAGATCAAGTTGACACTGCAGGGCAGGGGAATCCGTGTGAACGGCAAGACAGTGAGTCAGTTTGACTTCCTGCTGAAACCGGGTATGAAGGTCGCTGTCAGTAAGACCAAGCGTAACCAGACACAGTTCAAGAGCCGTTGGTTGAAAATCGTGTATGAGGACCGTTGGATCATCGTTGTTGAGAAGCATGAGGGAATCCTGTCCATGGCAGCTGGTCATTCCTCGTTGAATGTCAAGACGATCCTGGACGACTATTTCAAGAAGTCACGTCAGAAATGCACGGCTCATGTGGTGCATCGCTTAGACCGAGACACGTCAGGTCTGATGGTCTATGCGAAGGACATGGATACGGAGCAGGCGTTGGAGCATTACTGGCATGATATCGTGTATGACCGTCGTTATGTCGCCGTATTGAGTGGGGAGATGGAACAGGACGAGGGAACCATCGCCAACTGGTTGAAGGACAACAAAGCGTATGTGACATACTCTTCACCTGTTGATAATGGGGGAAAATATGCTGTGACCCATTTCCATGTCCTTGACCGTACTACGGACCACTCGCTGGTGGAGTTCAAGTTGGAGACGGGTCGTAAGAACCAGATCCGTGTGCATGCCGCTGATATGGGACATCCAGTATGTGGTGACGTGAAATACGGAGATGGAAACGACCCGATACACCGTCTCTGTCTGCATGCTTTCCTGTTGTGCATGGAGCATCCGGTGACCCATGAGCGGATGGAGTTCGAGACCCCCATCCCCGTAGCGTTCAGACAACTGTTTAAATAAAATTGAAGTGATGGAGAATTTGACCTATTATATCGTATTGCTGCTGATGGTGGTCATCGGCTTTGTGGTGGTGAAGAAGATCGCGGGCTGTCTCTTGAAGTCCGTCTTTACCATCATCCTCATAGCCATTATGGTGGCGTTGTGGTATTTCTTCCTCAGAGAAGGAGCAACCCCGCCGACACTGTAAGTCCGTAGACGAGGATGTTGCGAGCTGTCTCAGCCAGACACTCGTTGAGTTGTTTGCCCTGATGGATACGTCTCATCTTCAGCCATGTGAAGAAATGGAGCATGAGATAGATGAGAGGAAGGATGAAGGCAAGGACATGCTGGTTCATCCAGAACACACCTCCCATCAGACAGGCAGCGACCCCTAATCCCAGATAAAGATACTCCGTATAGTGCTCACCGATGCGGACCACCAGTGTTATCTTCCCGTCCCTCTTGTCATTGTCACGGTCACGATAGTTGTTGACGATCAGTAATGCGTCAATGACTAAGCCACAGGCGACAGAGGCTACGAAGACCTCTGTGGTAACCAGGTGCAGTTGCACATAGTAGGTGACACAGACAGGTACGATACCGAAAAACAACAAGACCAGTACATCCCCCATGCCGATATAGGAGAGGTGAGTGGTATAGAGAAAACAGAATACCACACAGAGCAGTCCGACGAATATCATCTCCAACCCGCCGTAATAGATCAGGGGAAGTCCGATGACACATGCGGCACAGGTCGTGGAGGCTATCGCACGTTTCATGGCATCCGTGGTGACCCAGCCCTGTGTACAGGCACGCAAGGGACCCAGTCGTGTCTCGGCATCATCATTCCCTTTGGCATAGTCGAAGAAGTCGTTGATGAAATTAGCGTCAATCTGCATCACGACGGCAAAGAGCATACAGAGAGCTGCCGCCGTCCAACTGAACACGTCACCCTCATACTGTTTAGCGTCCATATATGCCAGAGAGAGTCCTATAAGCACAGGTACAGCGGCGCCAGAGAGAGTCTTGGGACGGGCTGCCAGGATCCATGCACGGAGGGAGTTCTGCTTGATGATCGTATCGCTCATAAATACTTTTTTACTTGATTCTTCTTGCAAAAGTACGGAATAATACGTATATTTGCAAAAATTTTCACTGTTTTCTGATGATTAACAATACGGCAAGTCTCGATTTGGTGGAGTTCGTGGAGACACAGATACTGCCACGCTATGCAGAGTTTGACAAGGCTCACAACCTGAGTCATGTCACTCGTGTCATCCGTAATTCCATTGCGTTGGCACGTCAAACAGGTGCTGACATGAATATGGTATATGTCGTCGCTGCCTATCATGACTTGGGACTCAGTGGTCCTCGCGCGATCCATCATTTGACAAGTGGTAAGATACTGATGCAGGATGCCCGACTGAAACGCTGGTTCTCACCAGAGCAAATCAAGATGATGAAGGAAGCGGTGGAGGACCATCGCGCCTCAGCCTCTCACGCTCCTCGCAGTATCTATGGGAAAATAGTGGCGGAGGCGGATCGTGACCTTGCCCCGGAGACCGTTATCCGTCGCACCGTTCAGTTTGGTCTTGCCAATTACCCTGAGATGGACAGGGAAGGGCACTGGAGGCGGTTCTGTCAGCACATGGCGGAGAAATACTCCGTAAACGGATATATCCGTCTTTGGATTCATGGTTCGGAAAACGAGCGTAACCTGAACCAGTTACGCTCGCTTATTGTCAATCCTACAGAGATGCGGAAAGTCTTCGATAAGATTTTCCTGGAAGAATCAGGAACGCTCTAGCTCCTCCAGGAATATTAGTTATAGAAATTCCAAGAGACTCCGAAACGCAGCACGTTACCATTCACAGGATAGTGAGGAGCCAGGAACATCATCTTATTACCTGATGCGTTATTGACATGACTCATCATCACGAAGAAGCGGGCTCGCTTCAAGTGGAAGTTAGCATAGACATCCACAAAGGGATAGCCTCCCAGTTCCACACGGCTGCTCTCATTCTTCTGAATGGCAAACTGTCCTAGTTGCGGGACATAGTCTGGAGCATAATATTTCGTGAAGTAATATGCGTCGGCACCCAGTTCCACACTCAGCACCTTCGCAATCTTGAACTTCAGATAGAGGTTCGTGAAGATGTTCATGGTGGGGAGCGGGAGCACGTCCTTGTTGCTGGAATTCTGGTAGGTTAACACATTCTCCCAGTTAAGGATACCCACTCTGAAGTCCTGACGGAGCTGTGCCGTAAACACATTGATATTACCACTCTCCTGAAAGACACCAGCCGTCAAACCACTGCGTCCATTGGTCTCCGTCACGGCATAGCTCGTGCCGAAATAGGTGTAGTTCTGTATTCCGTCAACGGCGATACGCAGTTGGGTGTGGGTCTTGGGATAAGAAAAGAGTCCTTCGATATGGGTATGTGTCTCCTTGGAAAAGTCGGGGTCGTCCCACCAGAGATGCTTGGAGTGGAATTGTCTTTGGAAGAATACGGGGTTGAGTCGGTGGAAATATGCTTTGGCAGCCAATCGTACCGTATCACCGAATAAGGGGAAGTTCAGGTCTGTGCCGAAATTCACTTTGAGGGCACCGGCATCCGCACCTACGACCCAAGCCTCTAATGCAAGGTTATAATGAAGGGTCTTTCCTTGTGTCTTGGAGATCTGTCCACCTACACTCACATGTCCCTCTGACCATTTGTTCATGTGATAGATGTCGCCATCATCATTCAAGTCAGGCATTTGGAACTTGCGGTGGTCATAGCTGATGAATCCTTTGAGTCCAGCCTTTGCCCATTTGTTGAAACCTTCGAGGAGGGCGATGGCAAAGGTGTTCTTGATAGACAGGTATTTGGTCTTGTCATAAATGGAGTCATTACTATATTTCCCCTCGTCACTGTAATTATAATAGGTGTTCAGATAATAGTCGTCAGGGGTGTTGTACGCCTGGTAGATACGGCTGTGACTGTTGATGTCGAGGGTGTGGATGAAACTGGTGACAGGGACGTACACCCGTTTCATCGTGGCATCGATAGAGTCCTGGTGAGCCTGGGCAGCCAACAGACTGTCCATCTTCTCTTGAGACTCCACTTTGATACGGGTGGAGTCTGCCATCTGTGGCTTTTCCCCGCTTTTGGGGAGGTCTCCGGCTATGCGGGCATTCTCAGGACGACCGCTGGGCATGTTTTGGGAAATCCTCTCTCCCCGGCGTCCAGGTACCGCGTCTTTCTCCTTGTTCTCCCGCTCTTGTTTCTCTTTCGCAGAGGCAGCGGCAAACTGTCGTGCCTTGATTTCCGCCTCTGTCATTTTCACCTTACGGTAGAAACCGAGGTTATAACGATGGGAGAGGAAGAAATGGATGGAGTTGTTACGGTTCCAGTTCTTGGAGAGCACGGTAGGTATCTCCTCCTCACTGAACTGGTCGTCGAAACTCTCGGGATGGGTGATATAGTTGTCGTTGGTGATACCTCCGTTCTCCGCCATCTTGCGATGGTAGGTGGAGAAAAGGGTATGCATCTGATAACGGTCTCCGATATAAGAGGCGAAGAAGGAAGCCCTGAAATGGGAGTTGCTTTGGTTCTGGTAATATCCTCGGGCATAATGATAGTCCAGGTCGAAGCCCATACCTAACCGCTTGTTGGCATTGATGGCAAATTTAGCGTCGATATGGTCCTCACCGTTCTGCTTATTACCGCAGTTGTCGTAACTGATATTGGTATAGGGTGAAAGGGTATTGACAAACAGGAATTCGTCAGGCTCTTTCGTCGTGTAGTCGTATGGCTGGGTGAAGAAAAAGTCACTGGTGATCTTGCGGTCGATAAAGATACGGCTCAGCCGGGGGGTATAGTTACTACCTGTCGTGTTATATTCCCCATAGACACCCGTGTTGAAGATCGTGTTCGGATAGAGGTGGGGCATGGTGTCCAATGCCGCAGGTATGACATCTCCAAAGCGACGGTCAACCGTCCATACATGAACGCTACGAGGTATCTCCTTGTTCTTGACAGAGTCGCGGCGGTTGGGGTTGAAATTACCATTGCTCTCGTCCCGCTGGGTAATCCTGCCGTTCTCGTCGATCTGATTATAAACTTGTGCATGCATAGCGGTTGCCATGCATGCCAGGGTGATCAGTGTATATAACTGTTTCTTCAATTTCTGTCTTCCAGTTTAAGAAGGCGTACCACGACCTCAATAAACTTGAATGCCATGGCGCCGATAATAATATAGGTACCAGTCTCCCGCTGTCCCATGTAATATAGGATCATACCGACAGCAGCCCCAATGACAAATATCGTATTGAGGATGTTACGTAGGAGTCTCATCGGAGTAAGTCCTCAATCTTGTTGAACAGATAGTCCTTGCGGTCAATGGTCTTGCGACGGAACTTACCTGTGATGGGCAGCAATTTGGTGTTCTTCTTGTTGACAGCCTCCTCGTCAGTAATCCATTCCTCTGCTTTATAACGCTGAGGCTTACGCTCCTCCTCATAGAAATATTTGATATGTGACATCTCTACGGTGACTTTCCCGTTCTGGCAAACGGCTTTCAAGACATAATAGAAACGTGTGCGGTCAAGGGAGATGGCGTTGCTTTGGAACACCAGCCACTCCTCGTAACTGGCACCGAGCTCGTAGTCGGTGGTGTCAGCCTTTACGATCTTGCTGTTAAGCTGGTTGGGCTCACGGGTGACGTCTTGAAAGAACTTGCCGATGATATTGTATATGTCGAAGGCAGACTTGCCGGGAGCCTCGAAAGTCTTACTGAAGACGACCTTTCCGTCAACTACAGGAACTGCCCCTTTCAGGTATTTCTGGTTGGGATTCGGCTTTACCACAACGACTTTCTCTACCGTCTCTTTCTTTGTCTCAGTTTGTTCCCAGGTGTTTTGGGCAAATCCCGTCATTGGTATGCTTATCAGGAGCATAGACCATACAAAATGTTTCATAGCTATTGTCTGTTTATAATTATTTTGGATGCAAAAATACAAAATAATGACAGAACAGCCTAATAAATTATGATAATTTATTTTAATTCCAGCTCTTTCTGTAGACGAATAATCTCATCACGGTACTGGGCAGCCTGGAGGAAATCGAGTTTTTTGGCAGCTTCTTTCATCAGTCGTGTCGTCTCTGCGATACTCTTCTCCAGTTGTGGACGGGTCATGCGCTGTACGATAGGATCGGCGGCAAAGGCTCCTTGTTCCATCGGACTGATATAGGCGGTCTGTGCTTGTCTCCTGGTTTCCTCTTCCCCGGTAAACTGTCGGAGGTCGCTTTGCTTGAGGGCTTTCTCTATCTGCTTGGGGGTGATATGGTGCTCCTCATTATAAAGCATCTGTTTCTGACGTCGCCGTGCTGTCTCGTCGATAGTGAGTTGCATGGATGCCGTGATCGTATCGGCATACATAATCACTTTTCCGTTAATATTACGTGCCGCACGTCCTGCCGTCTGGGTCAGTGAGCGGTGGGAACGGAGGAATCCCTCTTTGTCCGCATCCAGTATCGCCACCAATGATACCTCCGGCAAGTCGAGTCCCTCACGTAACAGGTTGACACCCACCAGTACGTCATACACCCCGTTTCGCAAGTTCTCCAGGATCTTCACACGGTCCAAAGTCGTCACCTCACTATGAATATAAGCTGTCTGGATGTCATGATTCTGCAGGTATTCACTCAACTCCTCTGCCATCCGCTTGGTGAGGGTGGTCACCAGTACACGCTCTTTCCGAAGCACACGTGTTTGTATCTCGTCCATCAGGTCGTCAATCTGGTTCTCCGTAGGACGCACCTCTATCTCTGGGTCAAGAAGACCGGTGGGTCGGATGAGCTGTTCCACGACAATGCCTTCAGACTCGTTTAACTCATAATCAGCAGGTGTGGCACTGACATAAATGACCTGATTCGTCATCTGTTGAAACTCCTCAAATGTCAACGGACGGTTGTCAAATGCGGCAGGCAGGCGGAACCCGAACTCCACCAGGTTGGTCTTCCTGGCACGGTCACCTCCGTACATCGCTCCAATCTGTGGGACACTGACGTGGCTCTCGTCAATGAACATGAGATAGTCGTCTGGGAAGAAGTCAAGCAGACAGTATGGGCGCTCGCCAGCTTGTCTGCCATCAAAATAACGGGAATAGTTCTCGATACCAGAGCAGTGTCCCAGTTCCTTGATCATCTCCATGTCATACTCCACACGTTCTTTGATGCGTTGTGCCTTGATACCGTCACCCAGTTCCTCGAAGAATGCCACTTGCTTCACCAGGTCGTCCTGTATCTGCCGGATGGCGATATTTGTCTGTTCCTGTGAGGTCATGAAAAGATTGGCAGGGTAGAGCTTATACTCCTCAAAGGAAGAGAGACGGTCCATCGTGACCGCATCCAGCTCTTCTATACCATCAATCTCGTCATCCCAGAAGGTGATGCGCAGGATCACCTCATTATATGCCATCGCGATATCCACCGTGTCACCTTTCACACGGAAACATCCTCGCTTTAACTCAAGGTCGTTCCTGACATAGAGCGCGGCTACTAATTTTCTTAACAAAGTATTACGGTCGATGATCTGTCCTTTATGAACCTCAATGACATTCTCATGAAGGGCGACAGGACTCCCCATTCCGTAAATACAACTAACTGATGATACAACGACAACGTCTTTTCTTCCTGATAACAAAGCACTTACCGCACGGAGTCTCAGTCTGTCTATCTCCTCGTTGATGGCAAGGTCTTTCTCAATGTAGGTGTCAGTCGTCGGCAGGTAAGCCTCTGGCTGGTAGTAGTCATAATAACTGACATAATATTCTACCGCATTATCGGGAAAGAAACCCTTCATCTCCTCATATAACTGGGCAGCAAGGGTCTTGTTGTGGGAGAGGATAAGTGTAGGGCGGTTGATCTTCGCAATAACATTTGCCATCGTAAAGGTCTTTCCAGAGCCTGTCACTCCCAGCAGCACCTGGGCTCTGTCTCCTCTTCTTACTCCGTCCGTCAGTTGACGGATAGCCTCAGGCTGGTCACCTGTCGGCTTGTATTTTGATGTCAGTTGAAAGTTCATATCTTGCAAAGGTACGAATAAACGGGTAAAAAACAAAATTTCTTCGTAACAAACGTTATAATCCTACGATAATTGCTAAAAATCGTTCGTTTTCCTTTGTTATTAACGGGAAAATGACTAATTTTGCACGTCAAATTTGATTATAGGATGAATAAAGGCAATATCTTGACGCTCTGTATGGCTGTTCTTCTGAGCAGTTGTGCCTCTGAGTTTAATAGGGTCTACAAGAATGCGGATAATGACTATAAGTATGAGTACGCTAAGCAGTGCTTTGCTATGGGTAAATTCCAGCAGGCTAGTTCGTTGCTACAGGATTTGGTGATGATCCAGAAAGGAAGGGACAATGCCCAGGAATGTTTGTATTTGTTAGGCATGTCCCAATACTGTAACAGAGATTATGAGTCAGCAAGTTCTACATTCAAGAAATATTATGCCAGTTATCCGAAAGGCAATTTCTCCGAGCAGGCTTCCTTCTATGTGGGGCAGTCTCTCTATAGGAGTGCTCCTGAGCCGCGCCTTGACCAGACTCCGACCATTGGCGCCATCAATGCTTATCAGCAGTTCCTGGATTTGTATCCTGATTCAGAATTACGTCCTATCGCACAGCAGCGTCTGTTTGAGTTGCAGGACAACTTAGTACAAAAGGAGTTCCTCTCTGCCCAGCTGTATTATAACCTGGGAGGATATTTCGGAAATATCAATGCCAATACGGAAAGTAACTATGAGGCATGTATCATCACGGCTCAGAACGCTCTGAAGAATTACCCTTATACAAAGATCCGCGAGAAGTTCTCAGTGTTGATCATGAAGAGTAAGTTCTATTTGGCGGAGAACAGCTCCGAGGAAAGGAAGCTCGAGCGTTACCGTGAGGCAGAGGATGAGTGTTATGGATTCCTGAACGAGTACCCTGAGTCTAAGGAGAAAGAAACAGCGGAGAAGTTTATCATTAAATGTAAGAAAATAACAAAAGATTAGAATATGGATTATAAGAAGTCAAAAGCACCAGTAAACACAGTGACACGTAATATCATGGATCTCTGTGAGGAAACTGGTAACATCTATGAGAGTGTTGCAATCATTTCTAAGCGTGCCAACCAGATCAGTGTCCAGATTAAGGAGGACCTGAGCAAGAAGCTGGCAGAGTTCGCCTCTTATAATGACTCTTTGGAAGAGGTATTTGAGAATCGTGAGCAGATAGAGATTTCCCGTTATTATGAGAAGCTTCCGAAACCTTCTCTTCTGGCAACACAGGAGTTCGTGGAGGGTAAGGTCTATTGGCGTGACCCTGCTCGTGAGCAGTCTATGATGCAGGAGGAGCGTCTCTGATAAAGATTATGATACAACGTAAGCAAACGATATTCCTCTTCCTTGCCGTCGTCTTTGGTGTACTTTCTTTATGTATGCAGTTGGCAACGGTGTCTTTTGAGGGACTTACCACTTACCGGATATTCAGTCTCTGGGCATTAGGACAGAATAATACCAGCAGTTTTATTCCATGTCCTTTGTTTATACTGATGCTCTTATCCACGACACTGAGTGCATGCACGATATTCCTTTATAAGCGTCGCCCTTTGCAAGCTCGCTTGTGTATGGTCAACATCTTCATCATGGTGTTGTGGTATGTCTCCATGATTGTGGTCAGTAAGCAGCTGGCGCCAGATGCGGCTAATTTCCGTTTGGAGATAGCTTCCTCGTTCCCGGCAGTCATCGCGATTCTGCTTTTTATGGCTCGCAAGGGAGTTCTTGCTGATGAACGGTTGGTGCGGGCAGCAGACAGGATCAGATAGGTATCAAATAATCAACGAATAATTTCATAACGACAAAGGCACCCTCCCAATTGGGAAGGTGCCTCTTTGTTTACTAGAAACTCTTTGTTAGTATTCGAAGGTGCCGAACTCACTCTGGATGGTCAGGCTCTTCTTACCTTCCTCGATGTGTCCGATAACCTGTGCGTCGATATTGAATGACTTCGACAGGGCGATGACTTTCTCTGCCACCTCGGGACGGACGTATATCTCCATGCGGTGTCCCATGTTGAATACCTGATACATCTCCTTCCAGTCGGTGCCGGAGCACTCATGGATGGCATGGAAGAGGGGAGGTACTGGGAACATGTTGTCCTTGATGACACGACAGTTGTCGTTGACGAAATGCAGCACCTTTGTCTGGGCTCCACCAGTACAATGCACCATACCGTGAATCTCAGGACGCAACTCGTCGAGCAGTTTCTTGATGACGGGAGCATAGGTGCGGGTGGGGGAGAGAACGAGTTGTCCCATATTGGGGAGAGCAGCGTACTCCGAGCTCTCAGAGTACTTCGAGAGCAGTTCATACTTCCCGCTATACACTAATTCCTCTGGTACGGCATGGTCAAAGCTCTCAGGATATTTCTCTGCCAGATATTTCGCGAAGACATCATGACGGGCGGAGGTGAGTCCGTTGGAACCCATACCACCATTGTAACGTTTCTCGTAGGTAGCCTGTCCGGTGGAGGAGAGTCCGACGATGACATCCCCTGGACGGATATTGGCATTGTCGATGACATCACTGCGTTTCATGCGACAGGTGACGGTAGAGTCAACGATGATCGTACGTACCAGGTCACCCACATCGGCAGTCTCACCACCTGTGGGATAGATACCGATACCCATCTCACGGAGTTCAGCAAGCAACTCGTCCGTCCCGTTGATGATGGCACTGATGACCTCACCAGGAATCAGCATCTTGTTACGTCCGATGGTACTTGATACAAGGATATTATCTACGGCACCCACACAGAGCAGGTCATCGGTGTTCATCACGATGGCATCTTGTGCGATACCCTTCCATACGGAGAGGTCACCCGTCTCCTTCCAGTACATATAGGCAAGGCTCGACTTCGTACCGGCTCCGTCAGCATGCATGATGTTACAGTATTCCGGGTCACCGCCCAGGATGTCAGGGATAATCTTACAGAAAGCCTGTGGGAAGATTCCCTTGTCGATGTTCTTGATGGCGTTATGAACGTCTTCTTTGGCGGCACTGACACCGCGCATCATATAACGATTGTCTGTCATATCTTAGAATTTAACTTGTGGTGCTTTCTCTGCTCCTGCCTCAGCCTCAAACTTGTCCATCTTGGCGAATCCGAAGATACCGGCGAAGATGTTCTTGGGGAAAGAGCGAATCTCGACATTATAACCCTGAACAGCCTGGTTATACTTGTTGCGAGCCTCGTTGATGCGGTTCTCCGTACCTTCAAGTTGTACCTGTAAATCACGGAAGTTCTCGTTAGCCTTCAGGTCAGGATAGTTCTCCTGAATAGCAATCAGACGACCGAGGGCACTGCCCAGTTCTCCCTGAGCCTGCTGGAACTCCTTCATCTTCTCAGGAGTCATGTTCTCCGGGTCGAGGGTGATCTGTGTCGCCTTGCTGCGTGCTGCCACCACATCCTCCAGTGTCTGCTTCTCATGAGCAGCATAGCCCTTCACGGTCTCCACGAGGTTGGGAATCAGATCGGCACGACGCTGATAGGCAGACTGTACGTTAGACAGTGCCGTTGTTGCGGTTTCCTGCACCTGTACCATTGAGTTGTAAGCACTTGCAGCCCATGCGCCAAGGATGACGACCACTGCGATAATTGCGATAAGTCCTTTACTGATTTTCATAATTCTTTTATTTTTGTTTATTCGTTATTTCGTGATTCCGACATTCCGACTGGGGGTTACCATCGTGACGTAGCACCTCCGCCACCGAAGGAGCCTCCTCCGAAACTGCCTCCACTGAAGCCTCCGCCTCCCCACGAGCTGTGTCCGCCTCCGCTGGAGCCTCCCCAACTGCCACCACCAGACGAGTTGTAATCGTAGAAGGGGTTTGAGCGTAGAGAGGCAACACCTAATACGGCAAGCCACTGGTACTTACGGTTGAGATGCATGAAGAAGGCTATCCATGCTATCATGAAGAGCATGTAAAGCCCCGTCGTGGCGATAATCTCATTGTCTATCTCATCACTTTGACTGGTCAGTGACGACATCTCCGGCAGTTCTTTCTTCTGCATGGTGGCATAGATAGCTTCTGTCAGATAGTACATCGCACTGTCGGGCATCTCAGCACGCATGGCTGGCACGACATATTGTTGTTGCAACCGGTGGCACTCCGCATCCGTCAGGTCTGCCTCCAGACTCCTGCCTGGTGACATGTTGATGCTGTGATCCTGATAACCCACAACAACGACCAGTCCCCGGTCGTTTCTTCCCACTCCGTATTTGTTTCCCACATCCTGTGCAAAGCGGAAAGGATCGTCATTCTCGATATGGTTGACGACGATGACGACACTCTCAATACCCAGTTCTGTGTCCAGACGTTTCAGTGTCACGTTCATCTGGTCTACCGTGTTCTGTGCCAGCACATGATCCGGGTTCGACACATACTGGCTGGCATCCTTCAGATGCGGTATGGGGATGTTCTCCGCATTCCAATACCGCTCCTCGGTACTGCTGCTGACAGTTGATACGGCAGGCTCGTCTTCCTCAAAAGGCATGGAGAAGGAACAACAGCTGAACGCACCCATCATACCAATGGTGAATATCCATCCCCATATATTTCGAGCCTTGCACCATGCTGGGTTCATCTGTTCCCAGACCCTTGTCATCTGCCTGCGCTTACCCTGATACTCCCTTTCCAAAGCCTGATAGCGTTTGGAATACTGACGCCTGATGCTTGAGACATTCCAGAAAGACTGTTGTTTCTTCTCCATCTTATAGGAATTCTCCAGTGCGACGATAGCGTCATTATATTGATAGGTGAGGGCGTTGAGGTCTGACGACTTCTTCATCAGGGCATTCTTCGGGGTATAGTCATACTTGCGTGTGACCGTATAGCCTCCCCCTAACAGGAGGATGATGAATCCGAGGAAAAAGAAGAAAGTCGTCGTCATAGCGGATTATTTCTCGTGCCAGAACTCCCATGAGGCGAAAGCCTGCAACAAGAGCATCTCCAGTCCGTTCTTTACATTGGCTCCATATTCGGCACCCCGTTTCATGAACAGTGTCTCGTCAGGATTATAGATAAGGTCGTAAAGGATGGTGTGACTGTCCATTGCCTCATACGGCAGGTCGGGACATACCTCGGTCTTGGGGTACATACCCAGAGGGGTACAGTTGACAATCACGTTATACTCTTTCACCACCTCCGGCGTGATACTCTGATACTGAATCGTATCCGGACGCTCATAACGGCTGACGAAGACAGTCTCCAGTCCGAGACTGCGCAGTCCGTAGTCTATCGCCTTCGAGGCTCCGCCCGTTCCGAGGATAAGCGCCTTTTGGTGCCATTTCTTATCAAGCATCGGCTCAATGCTCTTGGTAAAACCGATGACATCCGAGTTATAGCCCTTCAGCTCCGTCTTATTGCCACGATGGGTGACACGGATGACATTGACGGCTCCGATGGCACGTGCCTCCGGAGCGATGCTGTCCAGGAAGGGTATCACTTTCTCCTTATAGGGGATGGTGACATTGAGCCCTTTCAGTTCGGGGTTAGAGCCCAGCACTTCGGGGAGTGCGTCGATATTGGGAATCTCATAGTTCTCATACACGGCGTCGATGCCTTCATCCTGAAACCTCTGGTTGAAGTAACTGATGGAGAACGAGTGTCCCAACGGGTAACCGATTAGTCCGTACTTATCCATAATTCTTTTCCATTTATTTTGTTGCGAAATACATCGTGCAGATACCGAACGTCAGTCGTTTGAACTGTGCGGTCTGAAAACCAGCCTTCCTCAGTATCTCCACCATCTGCTCTCCCTGCGGGAATGCCTCGATGGTCTTGGTGAGATACGAATAGGCGGCAGTGTCCTTGGAGATGAGTCTGCCATAGACGGGCAGTACCGTGTGGGCATAGATGTGGAAGAGTTGTTTCATGGGGAAAGACACCGGTGATGTCAGTTCGACAATACTCAAATGTCCTCCCTTTCTCAATACCCTGCACATCTCCTGCAGCCCTTTGTCGAGGTCGGCGAAGTTGCGGATGCCGAAGGCTGCCGTGACAGCGTCGAAGGTGTTGTCAGGGTAGGAGAGCGCCGTACAGTCTTCTTTCTCAAACGAGATGACATCCTGCAAGCCCTGTCTCCTCACTTTCTCCCTGCCGATATTCATCATACCTTCCGAGATATCCGCTCCGATAAGTCGTTGGGGCTTGAGCATCTCTGCGGCAAGGATGGCGAAGTCACCCGTTCCTGTTGCGATATCAAGCATCGTCTGTGGCTGGTAGGGCTGGAGTTGCTGGATAGCCTTCTTACGCCACCCACGGTCTATGTCCCATGAGAGACGATGGTTCAGCGTGTCGTAGGTAGGGGCGATGTTATCAAACATCTGCTCCACCTGCGTAGCCTTGCTGCCCTCATGATAGGGCTTGATCGTCTCTTGCTGGTAACTCATTTCCTAATTGTTCTAGAGTTTCTAGTTTATCTAGTCTTCAAATACTCGCTGACATTCTTCTCGATACGGGCGGCGATATCGTCATTGTCGCTTGCCTTCTCGAACTTCTCTCCGATGATATGCTCGTAGAGCTCGATATAACGGTCTGAGACGCTCTCTGCATACTCGTCGGTAATCTCAGGCATCACCTGTCCGGGCTCGTTCATGAAGTCATGCTCGATGAGCCATTGGCGCACGAACTCCTTCGAGAGCTGCTTCTGGGGCTCACCCTTGGCGAGCTTCTCCTCATAACCGTCGGCATAGAAGTAACGACTGGAGTCCGGGGTGTGAATCTCGTCGATGAGGTACACCTTACCATCGCGCTTGCCGAACTCATATTTTGTATCTACGAGGATGAGTCCGCGCTTAGCGGCAATCTCCTGTCCACGGGCGAAAATCTTGCGGGTATAGTCTTCCATCACGGCATAGTCCTCTGCCGATACGAGTCCCTGGGCGATAATCTCCTCTTTCGAGATATTCATGTCATGACCCTCGTCAGCCTTGGTCGTCGGGGTGATGATAGGCTCGGGGAAACGCTCGTTCTCCTTCATACCCTCAGGCAGTTTCACACCGCACAGCTCACGGCAACCGTTCTTGTACTCACGCCATGCCGAGCCTGTCAGGATGCTGCGGATAATCATCTCCACACGGAAACCCTCGCACTTCAGACCTACTGTCACCATCGGATCGGGGGTGGCGAGCTTCCAGTTCGGACAGATGTCTGTAGTGGCATCCAGGAACTTAGCGGCAATCTGGTTGAGCACCTGTCCCTTAAAGGGGATACCCTTCGGCAGAATCACGTCGAAAGCCGAGATGCGGTCGGTAGCCACCATCACCATCAGGTCGTCGTTGATGTTATACACGTCACGGACTTTTCCGTGATACACACTCTTTTGTCCTTCAAAATTGAAGTCAGTCTTTGTTAATGCTTTCATTGTTATCTTTGTTTTGTTTCTCTTTGTCAAAGCGTTCGTAGGCATTCACGATACGTGTCACCAGCTTATGTCGCACGATGTCCTTGCGTCCCAGTTCCACCACACCGATGCCCTCTACGTCCTTCAGGATGCGCAGCGCCTCCACCAGTCCTGAGAGCTGAGTCTTCGGCAGGTCTATCTGCGTCATGTCACCCGTGATGATCATCTTCGTGTTCCATCCCATACGGGTCAGGAACATCCTGATCTGCTGCGGAGTGGTGTTCTGAGCCTCGTCGAGAATGACCACGGCGTCACTCAGCGTTCTGCCTCGCATGAAGGCGAGGGGGGCTATCTGGATGATGTGTTTCTCCATCATCTCCTGCAGTTTCATCTGCGGCAGCATGTCCTCCAGCGCATCATACAATGGTTGCAGATACGGGTCAATCTTATCCTTCATATCACCAGGCAGAAATCCCAGCTTCTCACCAGCCTCTACGGCAGGACGCGAGAGGATGATCTTCTTCGCCGTCTTCTCCTTCAGAGCCTTTACGGCAAGTGCGATGGAGAGGTAGGTCTTTCCCGTTCCGGCAGGTCCTACGGCAAACACCATGTCGTTCTGCTCGTAGGCATCGATGAGCCGCTGCTGGTTCTCCGAGCGTGCCTTGATAGGTCGTCCCGACATGGTATAGCATACGACACCCTCCGGCACCTCGTCCTTCGTACGATGTCCCTTCACGATGTCCAGGATGTCCTCCTCGTTCAGCGCATTAAACCGCAACACGTGCTGGCGCAGTTTCTCGGCACTCTCCTCGAAGGCTGCCATCTGCTCCTCGTCACCCAGGATGCGGATGACATTGTCTCGTGCCACGATGCGCAGCTTCGGATACAGAGCCCGCAACATCTGCAAATGCCCGTTCCCTGTCCCGTAGAACACGACAGGGTCAATATCCTCTAATACAATATGTTTCTCTATCAAAATAGCGCTATTTTAGAAAAATATGGATGCAAAGTTACGAATAAGTGAGCAAAAAACCAAGAGAATCTTGAGTTTTTTCGAGCGTGAGTAACTTCGGTGAAACCAAAGATACGAATAAGTGAGAAGAAAACCAAATTTTATTTGGGTATTAACAAAAAAAAAGAGCCCGACACGCTTCCCCTTGCATGCCAGGCTCCTTCCGTAGCTCATCCCCTCTGTTTACGGGTTCGAAGGCTCCACATACTCCGCCACAGGAGTGTAGGTGCTCTTGCGCACCACCTTGCCCTCAACGGTGGTCTTGTTGATGGTCACCACATAGCGCGTCGCAGGCTCACACTTCTCCTTGAAGGCACGACTGGTCAGCCGGTCGAGCTGTATGCCTTCAGGCTGGAAGCGCACGTGAATGCCCTTGATGTTCTCTCCTACGTTGAACTCTGCTGCCGTGTCCACACCGCCCTTCTTGTTCTCCAGCGTGGGGAAGAAGGTGCCCAGTCCGTCAATCTTCACGCCGATGCCCTGACCCACCAACTCGGGGATGCAGATGGCGAGCTTGCGCAGCACACCCTCCAGTACGTCGAGCGTATAGAGGCTGCCGTGATGAGCGATGTGCTCGGCAAGTCCACGGGTGTTCAAGGTGGACTGACGGGGGATCCTTCCGAAATACTTACCGTAGGAAGCCGAACGCCCGTTGGCATTCTTGTAGAGATCCACATTCATCAAAATCTTGTTCGTTGCCATAATCTTTGTGTTTTACATGGTATTAAACTTCACTCTCGGCAATCTGCACCGGGTTGCCGACTCCCGCTTTTCAGACGTCTTTTATTACTTGCAAAGATACAAAATAAAACTCAAATATACAAATATTTACGCATCTTTTTTCAAGTTTTTATTAATATATTTTCCTCGCCCGGGAAAGTGCCATACTTTCGCATAGAAACTGCCGTAGTTTCTCCCCCCAAGTGGCATACTTTCTCGCCCAGCGCCCGAGAAATACAGAAAGTAGGAAAGTCACTAAGTAGACATGAGTGGATTCCCACACGTCCGCAAGCAGACATTACCTTTAATATTATATTATTATAATTATTATTATATAAATAAAGGTATACATAATACACCTTTATGTCTACTTTCCGTCTTTCCTACTTTCCTACTTTTAGTGAAGAATATTTGGAAGTTTCAAAAGTATTTCCTATCTTTGCCCTTGAATAGAAAAAGATGCAGCCAATGACACAACTTGTGATTACATTGAAGGATTCCTCTTATCTGCCCAATATCCGGCGAATCATAAAGTCGCTGGTTGGAGTGGAAAAGGTTAGTGTGCCTCGTAAGAAGCGCTTGTCCCGTTACGAGCAGTCTCTTCTTGACGCGAAGGAAGGACGTGTGAATTCGTACGAGAGTAGTGAGGATTTCTTTAAGAAAATGGGTATCTGATGTATAAGATCAAGACCACCCATCAGTTTGAAAA
>JAEEGI010005795.1_pt1 | contig 28294 bp, 26 predicted proteins | sample 8958751 | NCBI WGS metagenome assembly JAEEGI01 (sample SAMN16246545, study PRJNA631951) | gut metagenome | biome: gut microbiome; feature: rumen; material: KS-attached | host: Bos | place: Iran: Karaj | collected 2018-10 | reverse complement strand
AAGATTGCAAGATATTCTCAGAATCCAGCCGTCAAATGGTATATCACCAAAAGCAGTTACATATGAAACTAAGATTAAATCACTAACATTGACTGCAACAACAAGTGGATATTTTAAACCTGATGCATTTAAATATATAGATATTCCAGAAGAAATAGCAATGCGATATTATCTTGAGGATGATGATATTCTTATACAGAGATCAAATTCAAGAGAACTTGTAGGTACGGCTTGCGTGTATAGAAATGGTCCTCATAAATTTATTTATCCAGATCTTATGATGAGAATTCATTTGATAGATTGTATTTGTACAGATTATATTGATATAATTTTAAAAGCTCCGATAACGCGATTATATTATCAAGGTTCTGCATCAGGAACATCCGAAAGTATGCCTAAAATTAATCAGAAAATTGTTCAAGCAACATTAATTCCGCTTCCCCCCATATCCGAGCAAAAACGCATTGTTGCCAGACTGGAAGAACTTCTGCCGCTGTGCGAGAGACTGAAATGAAGAAAATTTGAACAGAGAAATAGCTATGATAAATGAGTTCTTGGATGCAGTTCTCAATGATTTCAAAGTATATGTTCAGTATGAAAATGATCTTTGCAAATTATTGGATACACATTTTGATGGAGGAAGAATTCCTGACTACTCGGATATTAATATACAACAATTATATTTACTTAGATATGCATATGCATATGCATTCGAATATAAGTATATGTATAATAGTCTTCTTCGAGATCTTAACATATCAAATAAAATAGAAATTACTTCTATAGGATGTGGAAGCATGATTGATTATTGGTCTCTATCTCGAGTGGTTGGTAGTAGATATACTATTAGCTATAATGGAGTTGACGCTATCAACTGGCATTATAAATTCTTCAAAAGACCAAATGATTCATTATCTTTCTACTGTGTAGACGCAATTGATTATTTGTGCCATAATGGCATATCATCTGATATTTATATGTTTCCGAAATCTATAAGCGAGTTTTCAATAGATGAGGTTAATAAAATATCGGAATGTTTTTCGGCAAACAGTATATCAAAAGATAGGATACATTTTATTTTCTCATTACGAACAGATCAAGGAAGTATGGCTAGAGATACACAAAAAACAAAAATAATATTCAAAAGACTTTTAAATGTAGGATTCCGTACTTCTAACAAAATAGATAATTATTATCACTTTAAAGATGATGTTAAAGATAAAAATATTCATAATGTAGATTCTGATTTCAGATTACCTGGATCGGTGATAGACTACATCAAAGGACTTTATTCTTTTTGTCCACAATTTAATCAGTGTATCAAAAGTGCTGATTGCCGAAGAAAATTGGGACGATACCCCATGCTAAAATGTAAGTACGCAGCATGGCAGATTTTCTCATTTGAAAGAGAGTGATTATTGTGATTATAAGTGCGAGTAGAAGAACAGATATCCCGTCATATTATTCTGATTGGTTATTTAACCGTCTTCGTGAAAAGTATGTTATGGTGCGCAATCCTATGAACGTTCATCAGATCGGGAAGATTAATCTCTCTTATGATGTGGTTGACGGCATTGTATTTTGGACAAAGAATCCTATCCCCATGATGGATCGTCTTTCTGAAATAGAAAAGTATAACTATTATTTTCAATTCACGGTTAATCCCTATGGCAAAGATGTTGAGCCGAATGTCCCCTCAAAAGCCGATGTGATCATTCCTGCGTTTCAGAAACTATCGAAACGAATAGGTAAAGACCGTGTGATTTGGAGATATGACCCGATTCTGCTAAACTCAACTTATACGATTGAATATCACATCAATAGTTTTCGTTCTATGGCTGAGAAACTGAGTGATTATACAGAGAAATGTACGGTCAGTTTTATTGACCTTTATAAGAATACCATGCGCAATATTCAGCCTTTGAGAATACAAGTTGAAACGAGAGAACAACAAATTGAAATCCTGGATAAATTTTTAAAGATTGCGAGATCCTACGGTATCTATATTGACACCTGTGCTGAGGCGCTCGATCAGATTCAAATAAAGATTCTTCGTGCTCATTGCATCGATAAAGAAAGATTTGAACGACTTGGACGGTACAAACTTTCGATAGGAAAGGATAAAAATCAGCGGGTAGAGTGCGGTTGTATAGAAAGTATAGATATCGGCGCGTATAATACCTGTAAAAACGGTTGCTTATATTGCTATGCGAACTATAGCTCCTCATCTGTAAAAAATAATTTCGAACAACATGATCCAACTTCTCCGTTACTTTTTGGGACAATTGGCCCGGATGATGTGATCAAAGAACGGGCGGTTAAGTCTTGTAAGGAATGTCAGATGAGTATGTTTGAATGAGCAAAATTTGAGTCACTATTACCTGATTACCCGCTGAGGTATAAATTATTATGTTCGAACAAGAGATCTTGGATCTTCTTCAATATGGTGAGCACATCCACCTTGAATGCAAAAAGGCGGAATCGACTCTACCGAATTCCATTTGGAAGACATATTCCTCTTTTGCCAATACCGACGGCGGCGTGATCCTGTTGGGGGTGGAAGAACACCTGCGGGAAACCGATTTTGAGCGGCGGTTCACGTTCGTTTCCATCAAAAACCCAGGGCAGAGAATCAAGGATTTCTGGAATACGCTCAACAGCGACAAGGTGAGCAGCAACATCCTTGTCGACGCTGACGTTGGAACCTGTACCGTTCATGATGCGACCATTATATGGATCCGCGTGCCGCAGGCAGGCTATAAACAGCGCCCAGTTTATATCAATGGCAACCCGATGAAAGGCAGTTTCAAGCGCAACCACGAGGGCGATTATCACTGTACTGAAGACGAGATCAAGGCCATGCTGCGCGACGCCAGCGACTCCGGCAATGATGGCGGTTTATTGCAGGGCTATACCATGGAGGATATAGACCTCAACGCGCTGCGGTCGTATCGCATAGAGTTTGAGCATCGGAATCCCGATCATGTTTGGAACGGAAATGACGACCAGACATTTCTCCGGAATATGGGCGGCTACGCTGTTGATAGGACTACGGGCAAAAGCTGGCTTACTGCGGCGGGGCTTTTGATGTTTGGGAAGGGGCTTGCCGTTCGGGAGCGCTTTGACAACATTCGTATGGATTATCTCGACGAGAGTAATCTGCTTCCCGGCAGCCGGTGGAGCGACCGGCTCACCTACGACGGCATGTGGGAGAACAACCTGTATAACTTTATGCGTCAGGTAATGTCCAAGCTGGTATTCGGGCTCCGGCGCCCTTTCCGGCTGGAGGGAATGGTACGCATTGATGACACGCCCGTCCATAAGGCGATCCGTGAAGCGGTAGTCAATATGATGATCCACAGCGACTACATGATAACCGGCGTTTTAAAAATCGTGAAAACCGATAAAGGCTTTATATTCTCAAACCCCGGTGGACTGAAGTTGCCTGTCCGGGCCATCTATGAAGGTGGACACTCCGTTGCCAGAAATCCCCGGATACAGACGTTTTTCCGCATGATAGGAGCGGGTGACAATATTGGTTCGGGCTTTCCGACGATTTTGAACGCCTGGGGCGAGGAAAACTGGCGCAAACCAGATTTGAGTGAGGACACGGAACTGCATCAGGTGGATCTGAAACTGTGGATGATCTCTATTATGCCGCAGGAATGCACGGAGCATCTCCGGGCATTGTTCGGTTGGGTATATTCCCGTTTGAACAGCAAGGAACAGATCATTATGGGGACCGCATACCTTGAAGGGGAAGTGACGAATTCCAGGATGCAGTCCATGCTGGAACTGCGCAGCACCGAGATTGGCCGGATACTGTCCGGGCTTGTTGAGAAGAATATGCTTCTTGTCAACAAAAAGGGACGTTGGACAAGCTATCGGCTGAACGAGGGATTTGAGATTCCACCGGAGCAAATTCAATTGCCGGATGTGCCGCCAGATGATCCTGAATTCAAAAGTGAAACGGATCGGATCATATACGAGTACACGCGGACGAATGGATTCATCACAACAGCCCAGGTGCGGCAGATCACAGGGCTCACGACCTCGCAGGGCGCAAATGCCGCTCTTGGCAGGCTCATAAAATTGGGGCTGCTGGAGAAGATCCGTAAGGGACGTCAATTCATATATCAATTGACCAACTGAAACTGGTTAATCAGTTGGTGTATTCCAATTGGCCAAATGATTGACCAAATGGAATTGGCTGATCATTTGGTGTATTCGTCATACCAATTGAAGTATTGATTGCGATAAAATTCGTGCGATTTTAATATCTTATGACAAGGCGTGTGCCAGATGCGGCAATGTTTTACCAATTGACCAAATGATTGACCAAATGGAGTTGGTTGAATTTGGTGTATTCGCCTTGGCAGTTGAAGTCTTGGTTGTTTATAAAGAAAGGCTGAAAAAGCTTGCCGAAACGTTAAGTGTTGAATTTAGAAAGGTTTTTCCACTCTTCGTTCTTCGAAGTGTGTTTCAGAAAAAGGCCAGACACTGTCTGGCATATTAACCCAATTGACCAACTGGAATTGGTTGGTCAGTTGGTGTATTCGCCCTGGCAGTTGAAGTATTGGTGACTATAGGGGGCGAAACATTTCAACTGGCAGGTATCTTGAAAAACTCCCCGACAGCGTCATGACCAATTTTGATCAGATTTTCGCAACCTGCAGTCCGAAAATTCGGGGAAGGTGCTGTGATGAATATACAGGAAATAAAGGAAACAGTTTCACCGATAGCCATGCGTTATGGCGTTTCAAAAGTTTTGCTGTTCGGCTCCAGAGCAAGAGGAGAAGCAAGATCGGACAGCGATTACGATTTTCTGATAACAAAAGGAAAATTGGAATCGCTTCTGCAATTCTCAGGTTTCTGTATGGATCTGAAAGATGCTTTTCATGCTCAAGTTGATGTTATTACGGATACATCTTTTGATGAATATCTGATTTCTGAAGCAAAAAAGGACGGAATTCTCATTTATGAACAGTAGAGATAAGAATATTGTGCTGAAAATGATCAGATATTGCAATGAAATCAAAAAACACATGATTATTTTCAGGACAGCAAGGATATTTTCTTAAATAAGCAGGAAGGTTTCGTCTATTGAGGTGCTCCCCCAAAATTGGACAAGAGTTATCATACCCGCCCATTTTTAGGGGAACACCTCACAATCATCATCCGCTCTGTTACAAAAGACTTTAACCAGCCGTCAACAGTAAGGTTTCCGCAGCATGTCGACAGTTCGTATTCCAAAGGCATGGAGTCAGGAGGCGCACAAGCTCTTCCTCAATGGCAAAGTGCCGGAGGCTGCCAATCTGGCGTTGAAAGAGGCAAATTCCATTCCCCAGCGTCTCGTACAGGCGGCCTACTACTGTGGCAGTATGAATGCCTACGGCCACGCGCTTATGCTCTTCAAGTCTTACCTGAAGCATGATCCCAAAGATATTGAGACCATAAAAAATATGGGAGTCTGCTACAGAAAGCTCAAACAATACCCCGAAGCTGTCCGCTGTTGTGAACAGGTCCTCGCCATCAATCCCGACAATGCGTTGGCCCTGGATGATATGGCCGACGTTCTCGGCAAACTCGGTGACATGGAGGGGGCGCGGAAGGCGGGGACAAAGGCGCTCCTCCTGAAGGACAGCGAAGCCATGCGCCACGCCCCGCATTCCACACTTCCAACCGGCGAAGACGGGCAAAAGCGCCTTCTCGCGGCAAATGCAAAGAAGAAGGTCTGCGCCTTTTCCCTTTTTGGAAGCAATTCCCGCTATCTCCGTGGGGCGCTCTACAATGTCATCGTCGGCAGGGAGCTCTTCCCGGAGTGGACCATGCGCTTCTACGTAGATGGCACGGTTCCCAAAGAACTCAAAGATGCACTCAGAAGCCTGGACGCCGAAATTTTTGAGCAGGAGAACGGCCAGCCAAGAGACATGAAGCTCTGCTGGCGCTTTTTCGTTGCCTCGGACCCGGATGTTGGGCGCTTCCTTGTCCGCGACTGCGACTCGGGCTTCAGTCTCAGGGAGGCCATCGTTGTCGACGAATGGATGGAGAGCGGGAAGCTCTTCCACGTGATCCGTGACTGGCATACCCATACGGACCTCATACTGGCAGGCCTCTGGGGGGGCGTTGCGGGCATCCTTCCCGACATGCGGGGCATGCTCGACAACTTCTTTGCGGCAAACAAACTCATAACGCCCAATATCGATCAGCTCTTCCTTACCAGATGTGTCTGGCCCGTCATCAGAGAATCCTGCCTCATCCACGACCGTCTTTTTGACGCCTTTTCCCCAAGGAGGCCACCCATGCGGCACTTCCGGATCCGGAATGACCACATCGGCGCGGACCGTTACGTCCTAGACCGGGAATGGCAGGAGAAGTGCCTGGCACCCTGGATTCGGGAGTTGCCGTGTCTTGCTGCGCAGATTGCGAAGAAGGAGTGAGCGTAAGCCCGGCCTTGATAAATGCCTTTCGGAATTTCCGGATAGTCGTGGGGGCTGGCGTTCCATGCCCTTGAAAAAGATAAAAATGATAGTTCTGATAATAGGAACATCACATACAGGTAAAACGGTAAGTCTGGAAAGTGGCTGTATAACCGGCGCATACTCCTTTGAAATGGGATGTCAAAGTGTTATCTTTTGTTTTTGGGTAGATTACATAAAAACTATCTTTTGATTTTGGGAAGAAAAGGTCTATTTTATCTTTTGATTTTGGGGGTACAGCTATCCTGCAAGAAAAGGGCAGGGGAAAATGAAAAGGATTATCGACGGTGAACTTGAGAAATGGGCGCAGGAGGAATCACCCAAACCGCTTCTGCTGAGAGGAGCGCGGCAGGTCGGCAAGACCTATGCCGTACGCAAACTGGGCAGACGGTTCACGTCTTTTGTGGAGATAAACTTCGATGAAAACCCGGAAACCGCCCTGTTTTTCAAAGACGGTCTGAGCGCCGCGCCCATCGTCGAAAAACTTTCCGCCTATGCCGGACGGACGATTGTACCCGGCGAAACCCTGCTGTTTTTCGACGAGGTACAGGCTTGCCCGAAGGCCCTGGCATCGCTGCGATACTTTCGGGAGCAGATGCCGCGCCTCCACGTTCTTGCCGCCGGATCACTCCTGGAATTCGCGCTTCAGGATATTCCTTCGCTGGGCGTTGGGCGGCTGACTTCGCGCTTCATGTATCCCATGACTTTTACCGAGTTTCTGTCCGGCATCGGTGATGAGGCGCTTCTCGGTGTGATGGAGCGGGCGGATTACACCCATCCGCTTGACGAGCCGTTCCACCGGCGGCTTGTCGGGCGCCTTCGCACCTACATGACGATAGGAGGGCTTCCGGAAGTTGTCGCCGGATATGCCCGCAACCACGATCTCAACGCAGCGATGGACACGCTCGACGATCTCCTGCTCCTTTTTCAGGACGATTTTGCGAAATACCGGAAGCGGGTGCCGGCCGCGCGTCTTGCCGAAACCTTCCGCTCTGCGGCGCTTCAGGCCGGTGGAAAGTTCGTCTGTGCTCGCGTGTCGCGGGATGTCAAATCGACCGCCATCCGGGACGCCCTTGAACTGCTCGTGAAGGCAGGACTCGTCCTGAAAGTGCGGCACACAAACGCAAATGGTGTGCCCCTGGGGGCGGATGCCGGGGAAGGAAACTTCAAGACGCTTCTTGCGGATATGGGGCTGCACCAGCGGCTTCTTGGACTTGATCTGAGGAACCTGGTCACGTTGGATGACACAAGTTTCGTCAATCGGGGCGCGCTCGCCGAAGTCTATGCGGGCTTGCAGATTGCGGCCCATTCCTCGATGCGCCACCGGCCGGAACTCTACTATTGGCACCGCGAGGCGGCCAACGCGATGGCCGAGGTGGACTATGTCCTGCAACGGGGTGATGCGCTCCTTCCCGTAGAGGTAAAATCGGGTCTTCGTGGCCGGATGAAAAGCCTGCGCCTGCTCATGGCGGAGAAAAAGATTCCATTCGGCATACGGCTGTCACTTGAGAATTTCTCTTCCCTGCCAGACGTCGGGATTTTGCCGCTGTATGCGGTACACCGTCTTTGCGCGGAGACACCGCTCCTTTCAGGGGCAGAGGAGAGGTCCTTCTGATGCCGGGCCTTTTCTTTACCGTCCTGCTTCGGGTATGGAAACTCCCTCCGGTCTTGTGGAGGGCATTGAGGTTTTGGTCCCCCTGTGGGGGAGCTGTCGAGTACAAGCGAGGCTGAATACCCCCGTTGGCCAGGATAAGGTCAAATCAAGAGGGACACGTAAACTCGAAAATTCTGGAGTTCACATGAAAAGATGCTGGAAAAAGCTCTGTGCTGCCACGAAGATAGCATCTGCCGCAGTATTCATCGTGCTTCTGGCCGGGGCAGGTACAGACTGTCTGGCAAAGCAGGCGGTCGTGGGAACGGATGTCCGCATGGACGACGTGACGGACTTTTACTACACCTACTCCACATCGACGGCTTCGCCGCACTATCAGCGCTACCGCTTCTATATCAACGGTAAGGAGCGCATGTTTTACCACGAAACGCGCGAGGGCGGCGGATGGCCGCAGACTGAGAAGGACATTACCGAGTCCGGCTCCAGGCCGTTGAGCGAGGCGGAATGGACGGAGTTTTTCGAGTGCCTGAAGGGCGGGATCGTCAAGGATCGTGTGGAACATCTTGAAGACGGCGATGCCGGTCCCTGGCTTTTTTTGTACTGGAAAGGCGACCATGGCAAATGCCAGGAGTTCTTCTTTGCAAGCCCAGCCGCCCGTTTTGCCTTTGAGGAGCTTTGCGAAAGGCTCAGGAAGGGGTGCTAAACCGGAATTTGCGGAGAGCAGAGCATGGGATATGTCCTGGAAACGTATAAAGTAATGTACGATGAGAAAACAATCGGTTACTACCATGTCTGCAACGATCATACTTTCGGGCTTGCGCGAGATGCCTCACATGCCTGCAGCGGGGATGCTCATGGGAATTTCAATAAGGAGATGAGAAGAGATGGCCGAAATGGAAAACCGGATGGCAATGAAAAAATTTGAAACGATGATCAATACCTGTGACGATTTGTTGGGTGATGAGCTGGTTGATCCGGAAGCCGCTTTTTTTACGCCCGCATCGGAAAAACCGTTGTTCGGTCCCCAGGGGTATCTTTCCATTGTCCGCTTCATGCGGCAGGCGTTTTCAGACGTTCAATGGAAAATCCAGGATATGGTTGCCGAGAAAAACGTGGTCGCCGTGCATTGGGAGTGTACAGGAACGCATGATGGAGTGTTTCTTGGGCACGCTCCAACGGGAAAGCATTTTTCGGCATCCGTAATGAACTTCTATTATTTTAATGAAGAGGGAAAGATCGTTCATGACATTGCCGCGGAAGGCATGATTGCAATCCTTCGTCAACTGGGCATTGTTGAACTTTAGAAGGCCGTATTGCCTGTCCCATCTGATTCGTGGAGCCTTACGCTCACCAGTTTGTGCGGTGCTCCCGTAAATACCGCAGTGGCTTTCGCGGCGCTTCCGGCCCGGCTCTTTCAAAAAAACCGCAAAAACCTTGTCTTCAAGAGTTCCATCCGGAAACGTTTCAGTATACACTACCCACTTTTTACGCCGATCATAAGACGCTTTTTTGAAGGGCGTCATGGAAAAGGCGTTTCCCTTGAAAATCTGAAAACGAAAAATTGGGATGCCCCGTTGTGGAGAGGATTCTATGTCTTTTCTGCTTTCCAAATACGATTTTGTGCGGGTGGGAGTTGCGGTTCCCGAACTGCGGGTCGGTGATGTCGCCTTTAACGGGGAACAGATTGGCCGGGCCATGGAGCGGGCGGCGGAGGCGGGCTGCTCTTTGCTGCTCTGCCCCGAATTGGGCCTGACGGCTGCCACATGCGCCGATCTCTTCCGGCAAGGCGCTTTGCTGGAGCGAAGCGAACGCGCCTTAAGGCATCTGGCCGAACGAAGCGCCGCAACCGGCCTGACTGTCATCGTGGGGGCGCCCCTGCGTCACGAGGGGTGGCTCTACAACTGTGCCTTTGTGCTGGATGCGGGAAGCTGCATCGGTGTTGTTCCCAAGAAGCGGCTGTCTTCCCTGGGAGGGACAAACGAGAGCCGCTGGTTTGCGCCCGGAGATGGCATGGGCATGGCAGAGGTGGCGCTGTGGGATGATGTGACGGCGCCCTTTGGAAGCGATCTGCTCTTCTGCGCCCGCAATCTGCGCAGTTGTGTTTTCGGCGTGGCGCCGGGTGCCAACTGGCGTGATGCCGATGCGCTCTGCGCGCGGCAGGCCGCCGCAGGAGCCACGCTGCTCCTCAATCCGGCGGCCGCTCCGGAACTGACAGGGCTTGCGGACCAACGCCGCGCCCTGCTGGAAAACCGCGCCCTGCTCTGCGGGGCCTTCGTGCTGTATGCCGGCGCGGGCCCCGGAGAATCGACGACCGACATGGTCTTTGGCGGGCATGGGCTGATTGTGGATCTGGAGGGCATTGCGGCGGAAACCGCACGCTTCCGGTTTGAAACGCAAGTTGTGTTTGCCGATCTGGATGTGGGAAGCCTTGCTGCGGCTCGTGAGGAAGGTGCACAGGCGGAATCCGCCCGCGCTTTCCGGCGGCTGCCCTTTACCCTGCGGGAGCGGGCGGTGGACCAGCTTCTGGGCAAGGTGAACGCCGCGCCCTTTGTCCCTTCGGATCCGTTGAAACTTGCCGCGTGCTGTGAGGAAGTCTTTGCCCTGCAAACCACCGCGCTGATCCGGCGCATGCGGCATACCTGCGCGGAGCGGCTGGTGCTTGGTCTTTCCGGCGGCATCGATTCCACGCTGGCGCTGCTGGTGGCGGCCAAGGCCTGCGATCTGATGCAGATTGGACGCGAACGGATACTGACGCTGAGCATGCCCGGTTTCGGCACCTCGGGCCGGACCCGCGGCAATGCGGAAAAACTTGCGGAGCTTTTGGGTGTGGATTTCCACACTGTGGAGATTGGCGCCGCGGTACGGCAGCATTTTCAGGATATCGGTCATCCGGAAGGACAGCACGACGTCACCTACGAAAACGCGCAGGCGCGGGAGCGCACGCAGATCCTCATGGATCTGGCCAACCAGGTCAACGGGCTGGTGGTCGGCACCGGCGACCTTTCGGAAACGGCGCTGGGCTGGTGCACCTACAACGGCGATCACATGTCGATGTACAACGTCAACGGCGGCGTTCCCAAAACGCTGATGTACAAGGTGGTGGAGTGGTGCGCCTCGAAGGAATTTTCCACTGCGGCGCAGGTGCTGATGGATATCTGCGCCACACCGGTTTCGCCGGAGCTGCTGCCCGCAGGAGAAAACGGCGCCCAGGAAACCGAGCGCAGCCTTGGTCCGTACCGGCTGCACGACTTTTTCCTCTACCACGCCATCGGCCGGCGCTGCCCGCCGCGCAAGGTGTTCTTTCTGGCGGAGGAGGCTTTTCATGGCGAATATGAAAGCGCGTTCGTGCGTGACTGCCTGCAGCGTTTCTACCGCCGCTTCTTCTCCCAGCAGTTCAAGCGTTCCTGCATGGTGGACGGTCCTCAGATCGGCGCCATCGGGCTTTCTCCCCGGGGCGGCTGGCTCATGCCGAGCGACGCCTGCGGCGCGCTGTGGCTGGAAGAACTGGAATCATGAAGAAATATATTTTTCCTTTATCGATAGAAGGGAGATGAGATTTGAATACACTATCTCAGCGTTTGGGTGAGAGGAAGGTCTACTGGATCACACTTTTGAGCGGCCCGCTGCTCTTTTTGCTGATAGCCGGCTTTTTCCGGCCCGCAGATCTTTCCAAACCCGGTGTCATGGTGCTGGCCAGCACCGCCTGGGTGGCCTGCTGGTGGGTGACCGAGGCCATTCCGGTGGAGGTGACCTCACTGGTGCCCTTGATACTGCTGCCGCTTTCGGGCGCGATGCCGGGCAAGCAGGTGGCGGGTGCCTATGCCGACAGCATCATCTTTCTGTTCATGGGCGGCTTCATTTTGGCGCTGGCCTTGGAAAAGTGGGGCCTGCATCGCCGCATCGCGCTGGGGATCATCTCCAAGCTGGGCAGTTCGCCCGGGGCGCTGATCGGCGACTTCATGCTGGCCACCGCGTTTCTGTCCATGTGGATCTCCAATACCGCCACCGCCATGATGATGCTGCCGATTGCCTCGGCGGTCATTCTGCGCATCAACGAGTTGCTGGATCGGGCCAATCTTCCCCATGAAAAGCAGAAATTTGCCCGGGCCATCATGCTGGGCATCGGGTACAGCGCCTCCATCGGAGGTTTGGCGACGCTTATTGGCACACCGCCCAACATGATTCTGGTGGGCGTGGTCAAGCAATTGTATGGCGTGGAGATATCGTTTGGCCAGTGGATGCTGTTCGGTGTGCCGCTGTCGCTGGTCTTGCTGGTGGGCTGCTGGATCTACCTGACCAAGGTGCAGTTCCGGGGCATGCCGAAGGAAATAGCGGGCAGCGAACATATCTTCGACGAGGAGTGGAAGAAGATCGGCCGCATGAAGTGGGAGGAGAAGATAGTGCTGGTAATCTTCGTCGCGACCTCGCTGGCCTGGATTAGCCGGACATTTTTGCTGAAGCCCCTGATGCCGCATCTGGATGACACCATCATTGTTATGATCGCCTCGGTCATTCTGTTCATTCTGCCCGCGCGCAACGGGTCGCGGCTTCTGGAGTGGAAGGACGCCCACAAGCTGCCCTGGGGTGTGCTGCTGGTTTTTGGCGGCGGCCTGTGCATCGCCAAGGGCTTTACCACCACCGGGCTTTCGGGCTGGATCGGCAAGCAGTTGACAGTCTTGAGCGGGGTCAACGTGACCCTTCTGGTGCTGGTCATCATTGTGCTGGTCATGGTGCTGACGGAGTTTACCTCCAACACCGCCACGGCAACGATGATCCTGCCGATCCTGGCACTCCTGGCCCATGCGGTAAACGTACATCCCTATCTGCTGATGGTGCCGGCGGCGATATCGTCAAGCTGCGCCTTCATGTTCCCGGTGGCGACTCCGCCCAATGCCATTGTGTTCAGTACCGGTCATCTGCACGTTTCCGACATGGTCAAGGTGGGGTTTTGGCTCAATGCGTTTTCGGTATTTGTTATTCTGGCGCTGACGCAGCTCATTATCGGAACGCTGTGGCATGTGGATCTCCACTCCTTCCCGCTGAATTGGGTGAAGTGAGGACGGTGGACGGGAACAATTCCGGCGGGAAAGCTTGATGATGCAAAACTCCTTCGTGAAAGGTTTGAAAGACGGCCTGCCCATCTGTTTCGGCTACTTCTCGGTTGCCTTTGCCTTCGGCATTTTTGCGGTTGGGCAGGGCCTGAGCGCCTGGCAGACCGTGGCGGTGTCGCTTGCCAACGTCACATCCGCAGGGCAGCTGGCCGGCGTGCCCATCATGGTGGGCGGCCTGCCGTTTCTGGAAATGGCAGCCACCCAGCTGATCATCAATCTGCGTTATGCGCTGATGTCGGTGTCCCTGTCCCAGAAAGTTGCCGCCAACGTCAGCATGCTGGACCGCCTGATCATCGCCTTCGTCAATACCGATGAAGTCTTTGCCGTGGCAAGCGGCTGCCCCGGCATGGTGGGGCGCAACTATTTGTACGGGCTGATTCTGACGCCCTATATCGGCTGGTCGTTTGGAACGGCGGTGGGCGCGGTGGCAGGCAACGTGCTGCCCGCGATAGTCATCAGCGCTTTGGGCATTGCCATTTACGGGATGTTCGTGGCCATTGTGGTCCCTGCAATGCGCAAGGATCGCGCGGTTCTGGGCGTGACGCTCTGCGCGGTGGGCCTGAGTTCGTTGTTCCGGTATGCGCCTGGTCTGAAGAACCTTTCCGCCGGGATGGCAATTGTCGTCTGCGCGGTGGCCGCCAGCGCGCTGTTTGCCTGGCTGAGGCCCCTGGAGACCGCCGGAGAGGAGACGCTCCCATGACGGACACCGGACTGTTCTGCCGCTATCTGCTGGTGATGGCCGGCGTCACCTATCTGATCCGGATGCTGCCCTTTGTCCTGTGCAAACGCCGGATCGCCAACCGTTTTGTCCGTTCGTTCCTGATGTACATGCCCTATGCGGTGCTGGGGGCGATGACCTTTCCTGCCATTCTGTACTCCACCTCAAGCCGCCTTTCCGCGCTCGCGGGCTTTGTGGCGGCGGTGGCTCTGGCCTGGAAGGAGCGCGGCCTGCTGACCGTGGCGCTGTGTGCCAGCGCGGTGGTGCTGGCGGTCGAACTTCTGGGCTTTTAAAACAAAAAAAGGGAGGAAAAATTCCTCCCTTTTTCCGGTCCTCGCTTTTTTTCCTTGTACACGGCGAGTTTTTTCACAGGGTCTTACAGTCTTTTACGGTAGAGCCAGGAATGCATCAGGGCTTCCGCCACGAACAGGCCTCCGGAAACGACGTGGGCCCGGGTGCGCCCCGTCATGCCCATGATGACGGAGAAGGCCAGCGTGGCCAGCATGCCACGGTTCAGACAGCGGACGGCTGCACGGTGCTTGCTCATGAAAGGCAGAACCCTGGCGGGTGGGGCCGCAGCTTGGTTAAGTCTGGACAGCCAGTTGTCAAAAATGGCCAGCAGGTCGCCAGGCTGCGCCATCCGGGAATCGTATTCGACGAGCAGGGAACCGGTCCGTCGGTTGCCGGTGATGTCCAGAATCCCGGATTGACCCTGCAGGAGATTGTTCAGGCGCAGGGCGTCCCGTTCGTTGCGCAGGGCCGGATGGCGGATGCGCATTCGTCCCTGGATGCTGCTGGTGACATAGGTATCGATCATAGGATGATCCTTTCTTGTTCAATAGGGGAGCAAAGGAGACGGCAGCCGGCCCTTTTCAGACGGGGTGGGTGGCGGACCACTGCTCGGCCAGTTCCAACAGTTTGTTGGTCGGCAGGACTTTCGGGTCATATTCCAGAAGAAGCGAGCCGGTCTTCTGTTCCACCGTCAGGGTGAGAATGCCGGGGATTTGGCCCAGCAGGGCCCAGATCTGTTCCTCGCAGCCGCTTTTGCGCAGTTCCGGATGGCGGATGCGCACGCGTCCCTCAAAAAAGCTGGTGATGTACTGCATGATTGAGCTGTTCATTCAGATGTTTCCTCCTTTGGGCAGAAAGTGACGGCTGGCGTTGAAACAGACGCCCAGCGTGGTCAGGTTGTGCAGCAGGGCGGAGATGCCGGGTCCCAGAACTCCGGCCAGGCCTCCCGCCAGGAAGAGCGTGTTCAGGGAGAGCGTCAGCGCGAAGTTGGTCTGGATCCGGCGCATGGCGGAACGTCCCAGCTGGATGGCGGCAAGTAGCTGGTGCAGATCGCTTGCGGTGAGTACCACGCCGGCCACTTCCCGGGCGAGATCGGCGCCGTCCTTCAAAGTAACGCCGGCGTCGGCGGCGGAAAGCGCCGGGGAATCGTTGATGCCGTCGCCCACCATCAGAACCGTTTCGCCTTCATCGTGCAGGGAGGTGACAATGCCAGCCTTGTCCACCGGCAGAATCTCGGCCCGGTATTCGTCGATGCCCAGTTGCCTGGCCACGGTGCTGGCGGCGCGTTTGTCGTCGCCGGTCAACATGACGATGCGCCGGATCCCCGCTTCGCGCAGGGCCTGGATTACCTCCCGCGCTTCCGGGCGCGGCGGATCGTTGAGGCCGATAAGACCTATCAGTTTGCCGTCGCTGGCCAGATAGAGCACCGAGCATCCGGCGCCGGCCAGACGATCGGCCTCGGCGCGCATATGCCTGACGGCGACATGCTCGTCGTTGTGAATGTAGTGGAGGCTGCCCAGCAGCACCCGTTTTTCGTTCACATGGGTGCAGATGCCGTGCGCCACAACGTAATCCACCCGGGCGTGTTCTTCCTCATGAATCAGCTGTTCCTCTTCCGCCTGCCGCACGACGGCCCGCGCCACCGGATGAGGGAAGTGCTCCTCAAGACAGGCGGCCAGCCGCAGGATCTCCGCGCGCTCGTAACCCTTGGCCGGGATGACTTCCGCAACCTGGGGGCGAGAGTTGGTCAGCGTGCCGGTTTTGTCGAAGACCACCGTGGTGGCTCCGGCCAGTCCTTCAAGGTAGCGTCCACCCTTGATCAGGATGTCGTTTTCCACGCCTTCGCGCATTGCGGACATAATCGCCAGCGGTGTGGCCAGCCGCAGCGCGCAGGAGTAGTCCACCAGCAGCACCGAGGCCGCCCTGGTGAGGTTGCGGGTGGCAAGCCAGACCAGGCCCGCCAGCAGGAAGCTGAAGGGAACCGCGGTGTTGGCCAGCCGTTCGGCCTTCCCCTGAATGCCGGCCTTGATCTTCTCCGACTCTTCGATGTACTTGACGATGCCCTTTACCCGGGTGTTGTCGCCGACGCCGGTCGCCCGGATCAGCAGTTCGCCGCTTTCCACCACCGTTCCGGCAAAGACCGACGCTCCCGGCTCACGCCGCACACCCAGCGGCTCGCCGGTCATGGATGCCTGGTTGACCAGCGCGTTGCCCTCGACAACGGTGCCGTCCACCGGAATGGCCGAACCGTCGCGGACGACGACCAGATCGCCGACGCGCAGTTCGTCGAAGCGGATGCGCAGATCCTGCCCTTCACGGCGTACCCAGACATTGTCGACTCCGAGCCGCAGGCTCTCCGCCAACTGGGCCAGCGATTTGCGCCGGGTCCACTGCTCCATGGCTTCGCCGTAGCCGAGCAGCAGCATCAGCAGGCTGGCCGTGCCGAAATCGCCTCGCAGAATGGAAATGGTAATGGCGGAGGCGTCCAGAACGTCCACGTTCAGGTGGCCATGGAAAAGCGCGGCCAGACCCTTTTTGATGTAGGGAAGGGCGCTCCTGAGCGCGGTGATGATACGGACAAACATGGGGAGCAGGGGGCGGACAAGCAGGTACCACAGGAAGGGCCCCCAGCCCGGGGCATGTTGCGCCTCAACGAGGGCGCCTTCCTGTGGGGCACGGATTTGCAGGGATCGTTCGGGAATGGTTTGAGCGGCAAGCAGCGCGCAGATATCGCGCGGAGCGTTGTTTCCCGTGTACAGGAGCAGGATGCTGCCGGTCCGGAGGCTGATCCTGACGCCGGTGATCCCCGGCAGGCTCTCCAGACGATCCGCCAGCGTGTTGGCGAAATCGGCCGAAAGGGGGGCGGTACGCAGCCGGATCCGGCCGGGCAGTTGGTGGGCGATAATGAATTCCATCGGTTCCTCGGCAATTTTGTTATGAATGGGCAAAAAAAACGCCCCGCAAGGATACGGGGCGCACATGTTGAAACTTTTGTTTAACCCGCGTCCTGAACGTTCTTGCGCTCCTGGGACACATGCTGGGCTTCCGCTACCAGATCTTCCATGTTTTCCTTGACGGTTTCCATCTTGGCCAGCACCGCGTCCTTGGCGTCAATTCCGCGGCTGATGAGCCCGGTCGTCAGCGATCTCAGCTGACCGCGGCTGATCATGCCGGCGCCGATTGCGCCCAGCACAATGCCTCCCAAGAAAAACAGACCACATTTCATGCGTGATTCCATCTCTTCCTCCTTGTTGTGTGTTGCTGTGGCCCCCATCCGGAAAAGGTATCCGGGCCCGGGGTTCACAATCCGCTTTCCCAGAGAGCCCGCCCCCCATGGGCGGGCATCCGGATAAAATTTTCTGTTGTATGGTTTCCCTTGGCATCGGCTTTTCCATCAGGCCCACAGTTTCAGGCCGATGTTGTAGGCGATGTACGACACGCCAAAGGCAATTGCCGTATTGACAATCAGGCTGAAGAAGAGCCACTTCCACGAGCCGCCCTCGTTCTTGATGACGACCAGTGCCACAAAGCAGGGCGAGTACAGCAGGATGAACAGCATCAGCGACAGCGCGGTGGCCTTGTTCCAGTTGGGTTCCTTGGCAATGCGCTCTGCGAGGCCGGTGGCTTCTTCCGGATCCTCCTCGCCCAGTGAGTAGGCGGTGCTCAGCGTGGAGACAATGGCCTCCTTGGCCGCGATGCCGCCAATCAGCGCGACGTCGGTCCGCCAGTCGAAACCGAGGGTCGGGAGGGTGAAGGGTTCCACCATGGTGCCCAGACGGCCCGCCACCGAGTGACGCAGTTCCGCAGCCGCCAGTTCGTTTTGTGCCGCACTCAGTTCCTCACTCAAGGATTCATGCTCTGGCGTGCCTTCCTGAACGGCGGCCACTTTTTCTTCCAGAGCGGCGATTTTGGTGTTGTACGGCTCCGCCTTGGTGTCATCCAGCTTGGGGAAGGTCAGAGCGGCCCACAGCACGATGGAGATAACCACCAGTACGGTACCGGCCTTTTTCAGGTACATCCAGGTACGCTCCCAGCAGTGGATAAGCACACTGTTCAGGGTTGGTATACGGTAGAGAGGCAGCTCCATGACGAAGGGAGTGGCCTGTCCACGGATAATGGTCGTGCGCAGCAGGCGCGCGAACAGCAGGGCGCTTGCCCAGCCCGCGAGCGTCAGCAGGAACATGGTGCGGGCGGGATGATCCGGGAAGAAAACGCCGACCAGCAGCAAAAAGACCGGCAGTTTCGCGCCGCAGGCCATCATCGGCAGGGTGAGGAGCGTGGCCAATTTTTCCTTGGGACTGCGCAGGGTGCGTGTAGCCATTGCGCCGGGAATGGCGCATCCGCCCGCGATGCCGCCCGCGACGATGTAGGGCATGACCGAAGCGCCATGCAGCCCGAAGAAACGGAAGATCCGGTCAAGCATGTAGGCCATGCGTGCGATGTAGCCGGAGTCTTCCAGAAAGGCGATCATCAGGAACATGATGGCGATAAGCGGCACAAAGCTTACGACGCCGCCCACGCCGCCGATGATGCCGTCGACCAGCAGAGAGCGGAACAGGTTGTCGGGCAGCGCATTGGTCAGGGTCTCGCCCAGCCAGGTGAAGCCGTCCTCCACCCAGCCCTGGGGATAGGCGCCGACCTCGAAGGTGACGTAGAACATGATGTACATGACGGCCAGCATGATCAGCGGGCCAATCAACGTGTGGGTGAAGACCTTGTCCAGGGCGTCGGTCAGGGCCATGCGGTTTTTGGTGGGATCCCTTTCTACAACACCGTCGTGGAGCAGGCTGCGGATGTAGCCGTAGCGGTAGTCGGTGATGAGCGAATCCGGTGATATCTGCAGGGTTTTCCTTGTATGCAGCGTTACGCGGTCAGCTATTTCGGAAAGCTTCTTGGCCGTGTTTAAGTCGGCGTTTTTGAGCTCCTTCCATATGTGTTCGTCGTTTTCCATCGCCTTCACCGCCACCCAGCGGGCAGGGTAGCGCTGAGTCAGAACATTCGCCTCGGCTATGATCTGTTCCATCTCGTCCAGCGCCGGATCCAGATCCGGACCGTAGGAGATGCGCAGTATGCCGGGCTGTTCCTTCTGCGTGCCGTAGCTCAGGGCGGCGCGCATGGCCTCGTCAAGGCCTTCGCCAGTCCGGGCGACCATCGGAATCACGGGCACGCCCATCTTTTCGGAAAGCTTCTCCATGTTGATGGTAATGCCGCCCTTGCGGGCCTCGTCCATCATGTTGCAGGCGAGGACCAGCGGCATCCCCATTTCGCGGATCTGGACCGCCAGGAGCATACTGCGTTCCAGAGCTCCTGCCTCGACGATGTCGATGGTGGCCATTATTTTTTCATGAGGATCCGCCGGCGCCAGCACTTCACGGGCGACAAGCTCTTCCGGAGAATAGGCGGTCAGTGAGTAGGTGCCGGGCAGGTCGACCAGGAGGACTTTGTGCCCATCCACCGTGAGAAGCCCTTCCTTGCGGTCCACGGTAACACCGGGATAGTTGCCGACGTGCTGATGGGCGCCGGTGTAGCGGTTGAAGGCCGTGGTCTTGCCGCAGTTGGGGTTGCCGGCCAGCGCAATCCGGGGAAGACCGCCGGGGAACTGAAGAACGTTGTAGGCGGCGGCTTCGGCGATCTCCGAAGCGTCCAGTTTGCCACCCTTGCATTTGTCACAGGAACAGATCATAACAGAGCCTCCACGGTAACGTTGTCCGCCTCGTTGTTGCGCAGGGCCACGGTAATGCCTGTCAGGCGCAGGGCCAATGGATCGCCCAGCGGCGCGCATCCGACAACTTCCACTTCGGCGCCGGGGAGAAGCCCCAGGTCCCGAATGCGGCGGCCCATTTCTCCCTGGGCGGATATGCTCACGACTTTTCCCTTGTTGCCGGGCTGAAGTTCCCGAAGACTGAGAATGCTCATACGAATTCCTCCTTTGTTGTCCTTCCTCTGTCCAATAAATTGGCAGGCGGTGTCATTGTGCCGCCCAAAATGGATTCAACGCTCAAAACCGCTCGGAGAGATAGGGAGGGACTTTTTCACCTTTGAGGAATAAAAACTGAAAAAATGCAGCTGCCGCTTGGAGAAAGCGGCAGCTGCCAAGGCAGAATCCCCTTTCCGGCTGCTGATGATGTCCTATTCCCCTGTCGTTCTCTCTCTCGTTTTTCAAACTTTTTACGGATAGACTTAGTTTTCTTCCACACGCAAGATTTCTACAGACAAAGTATAATTGTGTCAAGAATAAAAGTTAGTTAATATAAACTTTTTGCAAATGATAAAAATCATAAAGCCCTTCCTTGAAAATATGTGGAGAACTTCAATGATTGTCAGGCACCGCCAACAGAAGAGAAAGCTGTTGTGTGAAGATGGAAGGGATGAGGTTTTCGCCTTTTTGGGAGGGAATGCAAAAAAAGTGCAGCTGCCGCTTCCTCAAAACGGCAGCTGCCAAGGCAGAATCCCCTTTCTGCGGTGAAACATTTCCCTGAAGACATTCCCTTTTTTTGCTGCTGCACTTTTTACGGAACGAAGGTGTTTTTCTTCCGCGCGCAAAACTTTTACCAAACAAAATATGAGTATGTCAATAAAAAAGTTAGCTATGCTAAACTTTTTTAGAAAACAAAAATATGATAGGCAAAAGGCAATGGAAACACTCAGATTTTTTGAGCGGGGGCGGGAGAGTCCACTCCCAGCCGGATATCGCGCATGGGGATGCCAATAAGCCCGTTGCAGACGCTGGTGGATTGCGAGTTGAAAACCAGTGCATCGTGAATCCAGCAGTGCTGGACATGTTCCTCCTGCGTGCCTTCCGCCAGCGCTGCCGCACAGACGTATTCACCGGAGGGAAGGATGGGCATGCGGAAGGTGAAGGACGCGGAAAAACGCTGCCCCGGCTGCAGATGGAGGGGATGATGCAAATGGGAGAGAAAGGTATTGTCGCCGAACAGGTTTTGACCCAGGCGATCCTTGATGTAGAAGCCGACGATGGGGCTGAAGAGGGGCTGCAGTGCCTGGCAGTGGACAACCAGCCGCACCATTTCGCCGCCGACGACCCAGTTCAGGGGCGTCTCCGTCAAATCGGTCATCAGCACCTGGGTGATGACTGCTCCGCCCTTTCCGAAGGCATGTTCGTCGGAAAAGGAAAAAACCTGAATATCGTTGCGCAGGGGGCTGGCGTTCAGCAGATCCTGGCGCATGTCGCGGAAGTCCTCCGGAACAGGAGCAGGTGGCAAAGCGTTTTCTTTCTGCGCGGCCTCCAGTTCGCTTTTTCCCTGGACACCTTCAAAGAGCATTTCCAGGTACTTTTCCGTCACCTCTTTTGCGGAGCCGATCATGTGCATTTTCCCTTCGGAGAGCAGGATCGCCCGTTGGCAGAGGCTGTTGACGGCGGCAATGTCATGACTGACGAACAGCACGGTGTGGTTGGCCATGAAGTTGCGCAAGAATCTCATGCACTTTTGGGTAAAGAGCGCGTCGCCCACCGCCAGGGCCTCGTCAATGATCAGCACGTCGGCGTCGACATGGGCGATGACCGCAAAGGCCAGGCGGACCACCATACCACTGGAATAACTCTTGACCGGCTGCTCGATAAAATCGCCTATTTCGGCAAAGGCCACGATGTCGTCGTAGCGTTCGGCGATCTCCTTTTCGGAAAGGCCCAGGATGGCCGCGTTCATCCAGATGTTTTCCCGTCCCGTGAATTCGGGATTGAAGCCGCTGCCCAGTTCCAGCAGGGCGGCGACGCGGCCCGTCATTTCCACTGTGCCGGAAGTAGGAGCCAAAGTGCCGGTGATGATCTGCAGCAGCGTGCTCTTGCCCGCACCGTTGCGGCCGATGATCCCCACGCATTCGCCGCGCTGCACGTCGAAGGAAATGTCATCCAGCGCCCTGAAGGTGCGGTAGAAGGTCTTTTTGCCGTGCCAGAGCATCTGCCAGAGGCGGTGAATGGGTTTTTCATAGAGTTGAAAGCACTTGGAGACTTGCCGGACGCGGATTGCCGGCGTTTCGGATGCATCAGAGCACATCGGCGAATCCCTTCTTGGTTTTCAGGAACCAGACCAGCCCCATCTGGAAAAATACGAAGGAGATAAGCAGGGCCTGGATACAGAACAGCCAGTCCGGCGCCTGCCGGAACAGGAACAGGTTGCGGGTCTGTTCAACAAGCGCGGTCAGCGGGTTGAGCTGCAGCAGCGGCCGGAACTTTTCCGGCACGATCTCCAGGGGGTAGAAGATCGGCGTCATGAAGAACAAGATCTGAGTGACAACACCGACCAGATAGGGCAAATCGCGCAGGTACACCCCCAGAGAAGCCACAAAGTAACTGATGCCCAGCGTAAACAATGTCAATGGCACAAGCGTGGCCGGTAGCAGCAGCATGGTCCAGAAGAGCTGGTGCTGGGTCAGCAGCACGCCCAGGAGCAGAAGAACGAACCAGACCAGACCGAACACGACCGTGCTGACCACACTGGCCAGAGGCAGCAACTCCAGTGGGAAAATCACTTTCTTGACCAGGTTGCTGTTGGCGGGAATGAGTGAACTGCACGTGTTGATGCTTTCGCTGAAGATGTTGTAGACCGCCATGCCGCAGAACATGATCACTGCAAACGAACCGGAACCGCCGTCCGGATTCAGTCCCCAGCGTGTCTTGAAGACCACGCTGAAGACGAAGGTATAGACGGACAGCATCATGAGCGGATAGACGAGGCTCCAGACCGCTCCCAGGGCGGAGCCCCGGTAGCGGGCCGCGAGATTGCGCACGATCTGCTGCTTGAGCAGACTCCGGTAGCGGATGATGATGCGCACAGCCAGCAAAGGATCGCAGAGATTGCGCAGGATCATGTTGTGCTTCTCCTTGCGGGAATGGGCGGATTTTTTTTCAGGTCTCCGGATGCTTGCGGGATGTGGGCAGCTGGTAGGCGATCTTTCCCTCGGCGATTTCGCGCAGCGCCAGCACCACCTTCTTGTTGTTGTCCGGATTGGGGATCAGCGGAACGGAGCGGCGGTAGAGCTGTTTGGTGCGCTTGGCCGCCACCATCACCAGCAAAAAGCAGTTGGGAATCACTTTCAGACAATCTTCAACGGTTACTCTTGCCATGGCAAACCTCTTTCTCTTTCATGGATTCGTATGAAAACCTGTTTCAGGCGTTCTGCGTCAGGCGCGCGCCTTTTCCAGCGCGTCATGACGGCGTTGGGTGCGGCAGTGCTCCGCGGTGATAATGGCGCACAGTTCCGCCACCGCCTGATCCAAATCGTCGTTTATCACAATATAGTCATACCCGTCGGCGGATGCCATTTCCTGCCGGGCGTTATGAAGGCGCAGGCGGATCGATTCCTCGCTGTCGCTGGCGCGTTTGCGCAGCCGGTTTTCCAGCTCCGCAAGGTTGGGCGGCAGAATGAAGATGAAGATGGCTTCCAGCCCCTGACGCTTCAAAATGGCCGCTCCCTGGCAGTCGATATCCAGCAGGATATCGGTTCCGGCCGCGCATGCCTCCTCGATCGTCGCCTTTTTGGTGCCATAGCGCCGTCCATGGACGTTCGCCCATTCGACAAAGGCGCCTTTTTCCACCAGATCGTCAAATTCGGCGTCGTCGACAAAAAAATAGTCCACGCCGTCCCGCTCATTGGGGCGGGGCGGGCGCGTGGTGCAGGATATGGAAGGCCGCAGAGAGGGGAAGATCTGGAACAGTTTTCGGCTCAACGTGGTCTTTCCCGCTCCCGACGGCGCGGAGATAACCAGCAGCAATCCTGGATGGGGGGACTCTTTACATGACATTTTGCACCTGCTCCCGGATCTTTTCCAGCTCGCCCTTGGCCGCTACCGTCAGCTGGCTCAGGGTAATGTCGTTGGCTTTGGATCCTATGGTGTTAATTTCCCGGCCCATTTCCTGGGTGAGAAAGTCGAGTTGCCGCCCGGTTGCGCCGTTTCCGGCCAGCAGCGTCCGGAACTGTTCCAGATGGCTGCCCATGCGGGCGATTTCTTCGCTGACATCGCAGCGATCCGCGAAAAAGGCCACTTCCTGGGCGATCCGCTGCGGATCAAAGGCCAGCTCCGGCTCCAGTTTTTTCAGGCGGTCCAGCAGTTTCAGACGCCAGATGCGGGGCACTTCCGGCGCACGCTGCGTCATCTTTTTGACCAGCTCTCCAATGATGGCAAGCCGCTGGGCAATGTCGTCCGCAAGGGCTGCGCCTTCTTTCGCCCTCATGGCTCGTACCGCCTCCAGTGCGCCCTCCAGCGCGCCCAGCACGTTACGTTCCATGGTTTCCCGGGGAATGTCGGGCACCTCTGTGCTGATGACCTCTTTCTGGGCAGCCAGCAGTCCCAGCGAAACATCGCCCGACAGTTGCAGCTCCCGGCTCATTTCACCAAAGATTTCCCGGTAGCGGCCGGCCATTTCCCGATCCCAGTGGGGCAAAATCCTGGTGCCGCCGGCAGCCTCCTGGGTGATGAAGATATCAATTTTTCCGCGTACCAACGCGTCCGCAGCCTTTTTCCGGATAGTCCCTTCAAAGGCCAGCAACGCATGCGGCGCCTTGATGGAAACGTCGCAGAACCGGTGGTTCAGCGTGCGAATTTCCACGGCGAACACGGCGTCATCGCTGCCGGCGCTGCTTTTGCCATAGCCTGTCATGCTCTCTATCATGGTCGTTGTTGCTCCTAGGATGATATTCCGGGGATGGGAAAAAGTATTGAAAGGAGCTTTACAGCATTCCCAGAATATCGTCAATCGTTGCGCCCGCAATATAGTCGCCAATATGGGGCAGAGCCGCTTCAAGCGCTTTCCGTTCCAGCCGCGTGCCTTCCAGCCTGCGTTCCAGTTCCCGGGTCTCGCGCACGCCAAAATAGTCGCCGCAAATATGCACGGCGGTGAGCACCCCATGTTCGGCACTGCACTGTATCTCAACCGTGCCAAAGGGGAAACGTTTTCGGCAGACGCGGTCGTACTGGCGGGAAACGCCGTAGGTATATTCCCAGGAGGCGTACCTGGAGGCAAGCAGGGTGATGGCTTCGCGTTCTTCGGCGCTGAAGCCGCGTTGTTCGCCGCCGAAAGCATCTTGGAGCCTTTGCATGAAAACCGTCACATCGGGCGCGTTGGGCAGCAGATCGGCGATGTTGCCGACGCGCGCGCGGATGCTTTTGACGCCTTTGGCGCGTATCTTTTCGATGTCCACGGTTAATGCGTTCTCCAGGCGATCAAGATCGGTACTGTAGAGCAGGGTGCCATGATGCAGCACCCGTTTTTTGCCGTTGTCCATGGTTCGGACGCATTGCGCGTTGCCGGAGATCTTTTTGCCGCCCGCCATCAGATCGTTTCGTCCGGAGAGCCCGGCCTCAATGCCCAGGGCGCGGAGCGCTTCGCAAACCGGCGCGGTGAAGCGGGCGAAATCCAGGGCGCCGCCGCTTCCCGAGGGGGGCAGGAAGGTGAAATTCACGTTGCCCAGGTCATGAAAGACCGCTCCGCCTCCGGTTATGCGCCGGACCACATGGATGCCCTCCCGGCGGACAAAGTCCGCGTTGATTTCGGAAAAGGCGTTCTGGTTGCGCCCCAGGATAACACTTGGTTCGTTGCGCCACAGCATGACGATTTCACCGTCCACATGGTGCAGCAGGTACTCCTCCGCTGCCAGATTGAAGCGGGGATCGGTGCTGGGGTTGACAAGGGTCAGCATGGGGAAGCGTCCTTTTCTTTTTCCGGAGGATGGGGAGACGCTGTGGCCGGTTCCTGGGAAGGCTGATTGAGCGCGGCTTCAAACTCGCGCACCGCATCCGCGTCGGGCACGGACCAGCTGGCCAGCAGCTCGATACGATCCCCCACGCCCAAAAGCAGTTCTTTTCCGTGCACTTCGACGAGACAAAGAAATTTGCGGGGAGCAATGCCGCGGCTGTCGAGCACGTGAATGATGCCGGAACGAATCGTTGGGAAAAACTTAAGCCTTTTTCCCAGCAAAACTGTGCCGCAGATGAGCACTATGCCCAGGAAGGCCACTATCGCCATCATCCGGATGCTCTCCATAAAGGGCAGGTCCGCTGCGCCTTGCGCGGCAAGGCCGGTTGCCGGAAAAGCCAGAAGAACGCCCATCATCCATGCAAAGTTTTTCATATGTCTTCCTTTTCTTTCTGGTGCCGTATGGTCCTGAAAAGCGATGGCCCTTTTCCCCGGATACGCTTGGGGATGTACCAGGATGTTTTGCTCTTTTCTTCCTGATTTTGATCCGTTTTGAGCGTTTGCACAATTGAATCGGTTTTTAAATGCATTCTTTACCGACTTGACGTTGATGATACCATCTCGAGTGTTTACATTAATAAAAATATTTTTTTGTTTTCCGGGTGTAAGAAAGAAATTCATGGATCGGTCTCCGGCCGGGGCTATGGTCATGCGGACCGTTTCCTGATAAGTATAAAGGGGAAAAAAACGGAATTTTCAAAAGGAGGTCCGTGGAGAATTTCTGCGGCGATGTTTCTCCTGGAAATGCCATGCCGGACGGATGTGCCCGGAACAAACCGGTCATGATGCCCCGGAAGTGTGCAGGCGCTTTTGCCGCGTTGGTCAAAGGGGCGGAAAGAATGACGGAAAGGAGGCTCGATGACTGATTGGAACGACATTCTGAAGACGGTGCGAACGATGCATGCCGACGCCGATATCCGCGATCTGCAGCGAGCCTATCTGCTTTGCTGCCGGGTTTGTACCGGTGAGGATCCGCAGGCCGGTGAACCTCGCCTGCAGCATCCGCTGGAAGTGGCGCGCATTCTGGCCGGACTGAAGATGGACATGGACACGGTGGTGGCCGGGATGCTCCACGAACTGCCGGAGGACGGCCTGATCACGCTGAAGGAACTGCGTGACGAGTTCGGTGCGGGCATCGCCGATCTGGTGGAAAGCGTCAACCAGATCGGCAAAATAAGCTTTCACAGCGGTGAAGAAAAACAGGCCGAGAATTTTCGCAGGATGCTTTTGGCAACCGCCCGCGATATCCGGGTGGTTATCGTGCGGCTTGCGGATCGGCTGGATACCTTGCGGATTCTGGAGCGGTATCCGGAAAGCGTACGGCATCAGGCCGCGCAGGAGATTTTTGATATTTATGCGCCGCTGGCCAACCGTTTGGGCATAAGCTGGCTCAAATGTGAACTGGAAGATTATGCCTTCCGTTACCTTATGCCGGATGTGTACGCCGATCTGGCCGCTAAGGTGGCTGCCAAACTCAAGGAGCGCGACGACTATATCACTTCGACCAAACGGGAAATTGAGGACATTATGAAGCGTCACGGCCTGAAGGGAACCGTCACCGGACGCATCAAGCATCTCTACTCCATCTACGCCAAGCTGAAACGCCAGAAGATCGAATTTGAGCAGCTTTATGATCTCGCAGCCTTCCGCGTCATTGTCCGTGATGTCGGCGACTGCTACGCCATGCTGGGGATCGTGCATTCCGAATGGCGGCCGATACCGGGCCGGGTCAAGGACTATATCGCCCTCCCCAAGGCAAACATGTATCAGTCGCTGCATACGACGGTCATGGGACCCAGCGGCAAGCCGATAGAGATCCAGATTCGCACGGAGGAGATGCACCGGGTCGCCGAAGCGGGTATTGCCGCGCACTGGAAGTACAAGGAAGGACGGGTCGCCGAGCGCATGGATCCGCGCGAGAGCGGGCAGCTGGCCTGGCTGCGCCAGATGCTGGAATGGCATCAGGAACTTCAGGGGTCCCGCGAATTTTTGCAGTCGGTCAAAAGCGATCTGCTCTCCGACATGGTGTATGTGTTCACGCCCACGGGCGAGGTGCGGGAACTGCCGAGAGGCGCGACGCCCATCGACTTTGCCTACAGCATCCACTCCGGTCTGGGCGATCACTGTTTTGGCGCCAAGGTGGACGGACGGCTGGTGCCGCTGCGCACCGAACTGGCCAACGGCAATATTGTCGAGGTGCTGACTTCCTCCAGCCAGACGCCGAGCAAGGATTGGCTGAACTTTGTCCGGACCAGCAAGGCGCGCAACAAGATCCGGCAGTGGATCAAGACCGCCGAACGGAGCAAGAGCATTGAGCTGGGGCGGGAAATGCTGGAAAAGGAACTGCGCCGGCATGGCACAAGCCTCAA
>JAEEGI010005792.1_pt1 | contig 28299 bp, 24 predicted proteins | sample 8958751 | NCBI WGS metagenome assembly JAEEGI01 (sample SAMN16246545, study PRJNA631951) | gut metagenome | biome: gut microbiome; feature: rumen; material: KS-attached | host: Bos | place: Iran: Karaj | collected 2018-10 | reverse complement strand
TACATATTAAGTTCTCTTTCATATTCAAAATCATGGATGTTGATCTTGGAAATTCCTTCAGTATAGATGTCCTCATACTGAACGTGCTTGCCACTCATAAGGCTGGCAAGGATAGCGATCTTACGGCATGCATCATAGCCTTCTACGTCAGCCTCTGGATTTCTCTCTGCATAGCCCTTTTCCTGAGCCTGTTTGAGGACTGTCTCGAATGCAGCGCCCTCTTTATCCATCTTGGTGAGAATGTAGTTGGTTGTTCCATTGAGGATACCTGTGATAGCATCAACCTTCTCGTGCTTGAGTGAATCATTGAGAGAGCGAAGAACAGGAATTCCTCCGCCAACACTGGCCTCGAACAGATAGCTTACATTGTTTTTCTTGGCGAGCTCAACAAGCTCTGGTCCATGTGCAGCTACAAGCTCTTTATTGGAAGTGCAGACACTCTTACCTGCCTCGAGAGCTCTTTTCTCGAAGGTAAGAGCAGGCTCAATGCCGCCCATTGTCTCGCAGATAACCTCGACCTCAGGGTCATTCAAAATAACATCGATATCATGCACTACCTGTGCTTCATGCTTATCACCAGGGAAATCGCGAAGATCAAGAATGTACTTGAGCTCCAACGCTTCTCCAGCGCTCTTTGCAACCTCAGCAGCGTTAGTGTCGAGAACCTCAACCACTCCGCTTCCTACTGTACCATATCCCAAAACTGCTACCTTTGCCATGTTGTCCTCCATTGCTCCTTTTTATGTCAACGTCGCACTGCGTCCCGTAATATGAACCTTGTGCACGCCTTCTGCATTCTCCATCTTGGAGATCATTTCCATAATATCTCTTGTGGTTGGTAAAACCTGAATAGTAATAGAAAGTGAAGCTACACCATTAAGTGGAATCGACTGATGAATCGTCAGAATGTTCGCTCCAAATTCAGCAATGAGGTTCAGCACATATGACAAAAGACCTACCTCATCATTCATCTGAAATGTAAGCGTCAGTGTAGTTCCCTGTAGACTATCATGAAATTCGTATATATCTTCCTTATATTTATAAAAAGAACTGCGACTGATTCCAAGCTTAGCTGCCGCCTCAGCAGCTGTCTTGACCTTGCCAGATTCAAGGAGCTTTTTGGCCTCTACAACCTTAAGAAGCACCTCTGGAACAGCCTGCCTTTTTATAACGTAGTAACCTGTATCCTGCTGCATTTATGGACTAATCTCCTGAAAATATTAAACACACATCTATTATTATGATATATTTTTATAACGCCCGGTTTATCTATGATACCACTACAGATTTGTTATACGGCATCATTTGATAATATACGCAAATTAGATATACGAATTTTATTCACTATCAGTGCATAAAATTCACAATCACGCTTAATAAATTGGTATGTACGTCTATTGCATACATATGTATGTAATATGCGCATTATGTTTTTGTGTCGCGGACATCTGTGTGCGATACAAAGAGTTTAGCACAGTAAAGTTATAAAGGCAATCATTATTATTACCAATATATACGCGTCCTATACATTATTTTTGTATATAATGACCATTCTACTAGAAAGTTCAACTAGATAAGTATGATTCATCATCTGTCTCAGGTGTTCTTTAGTATGTAAACGTTTATATGTCTATGTTTTGACCATTTATAGAGTCTTTTTACGTCTTGCTTTCAAATATTTGTTTCGCAGCAGTAGCATATTTTTTTCGTTACCGCTATAAGTAAAAAATCTCATTTCAAGCAGTAAGGAATCATCTTGAAAATTTGATTATAATCAAGAATATCCTGATGAAATCATCAAAATTACTACTAAAATAATAGAAAACATTTTTATAGACGTAGGCACACTAATATTTTAGGCCACATTTTGATTCTTCATTACTAATAAAATCATAAAAATCAGATATAAGCCGTAAAGAAAAAAATTGACTACGTTCTATTTTCAAGAATGCGAATATTAGCAGTAAGGAGTTGACGTTATTAAACATATTTGTTGTCGATGCAGCAACTTATTCTCGGTTGCCCCCACTTATCAATAATACATCAGTATTCCCGCACGTATTCTTAGCAAAAGTCCGCAGTTCCCCCACAAAGAGCGGGAGCGTAATTATATATAAATTAGCGGCATGCGAAAACCACGGCATCGGGGAATGCCGTGGTTTCCATAACGCTTATAAAAGGAAAGAGTAACCTTTATCCTGGAGGTATGGCCAAGGATAAAGAAAGGAGGATATCAAATTCCCGTGTATCCTGGTGATACTCATTTATGTACACAGGGTACATACTAGATGTACCCTGCTTGTTTATTCCTTATATAAATATGCTATTTGCGTGATATACGAATCGCTCCACAGCTTTGCTGTTCTCGCGATTCTACATACATTCGGAAATCGCATTATCATGCTTTTTCCTCATATATGTTCGGTCCTCAAGGTTACATTTCTATGCCTGCAAGCAGTCATAAATGTAACTTTTCGTCCCTATATCACTAACTTACTTAGAAGCCTTCCATGTGTTGTACTGGTTCTGGAACTCAGCAAGAACGTCCTGATATCCAGCGCCGTCAAGAGCTGCCTGATAAGCTTCGATTGTAGCTTCAACGTCTGCAGAAGCAACACCACCGTTCTCAAGAGCGAATCCGTACTCACCAGCTACGTTTGCACATGCTGTGTACTGAGCCTCTACAGGAGACTTGTCGAATCTGAATCCAGCTGCTGAAGATGTGTTAGCACCACCGTTGAATGCATCATAGAGATCAGCCTTGTTAGCTGGCTCGTTTGAAAGTGGAGTAACGATAGTAGCGTTAGCTGACTCCCACATTGAGTGGTTGTACTTATCTGAGTTCTGCTCAACCTGGTGGTTAGCATCGTATGTGAAGTCCTCACCCTCGATACCGAATGTATACATATCAGCGAGTGTTGAATCTGTGTAAAGGAGTCCAAGGAAATCTACACAAGCCTTAGCCTGCTCAGGTGTTGAGTTTGCTGTTACGCAGTAGCAAGAACCAAGAGCTGATGTTGAATGAGCCCATCTGCTTGTTGCAGGCTGCATTACAACTTCCTGACCATAACGAGCGTTAGCTTCGTCGTTAACTGGGATATCTGTCCACCATGTTACAGCCCAATCCTGTGTCTGAGTTGTCTGGTCGTTAGTTGTCTTTGTAGCGTCATCCTCTGATACATAGCCTTTTTCAGCCCAATCAGCCATAAGCTTAGCGAACTCAAGGTATTCAGGTGTAAGGATTGTATCTACAACTTCATCTGTCTTACGATCAACTGCTACGAAGTTTGCACCAGCATCAGCTGTGAAGAAATCGAAGCTGTCGATGTACCATCTGTAGAACATAGCTGTCTTCTGTGTAAGGAAAGGATACTTAAGTCCATCAGCCTTAGCATCTGCGAGCATTGGCTCGAGGTCTGCAAGCTTCTTAACTGATGTGATGTCCCAACCATGAGCGTCAACAACGTCCTTACGGAACATGAAGTCATAACCTTCTACATTGTCCTTGTATACAGGTACGAAGTAAATCTTGCCATCATACTTAGCTGCTTCCCACTGTCCTTCAGCCATTGAGCCATAAAGAGGTGTGCCTGGAAGAAGATCTGTAAGATCGTAAACAGCCTTAGCTGGATAAAGATCGTTTGTTCCAATTGTGCCTTCCCAAGAAGCTGTCCAAAGAAGGTTGATCTCGTTATTTGCAAGTGCAAGGTTAGCTTTTTCTGTGTACTCACCTGATCCGATATCTGTAAGCTTGATCTGTACAGGAATCTTGTCAGCAATGTAAGCGTTGATTGCATCCTGAACCTTCTGTACCTGAGCTGAATCAGGGTTAGCTACGTTAAATGAGCATCTGTAAAGACTGATCTCTGTAACGTCTCCGCTTGCAGCAGGTGTCTCAGCAGCTGCTGTAGTGTCCTCTGTCTTTGTCTCTGCTGCAGGTGTCTCTGTAGCAGTTGTGTCTGCAGGAGTCTCTGTTGTTGCTGGTGTTGAGCTTCCGCAGCCGGCAAGCAATGAAAGAGTCATTGCTGTTGCCATGAACATTGATATAACTTTTTTCTTCATATTTACCTCCCTTTATGATTGGTTAGTGTTTTTTATATTCAATCCCCCACGGGATGAATATTCGTTAGATTAATAAGTTAGGTAAAACTAAAAATAATAAGGAACTTCCACTTAGCCCTTAACTGATCCAACAGTAAGACCTTTGATGAAGTACTTCTGGAAGAATGGGTACACTACCATGATAGGTCCGATAACTACCAGAACTGTTGCCATTGTTGATGAATACTGTGGAATAGTACCACCCATGGCTGCTCTTGCTGATGCAGGAACGTTTGCGTTGTTAAGAAGGAACTCGATACTCTTCTGGATATTGATCAGAAGGAGCTGCAAAGGCTTCTTGGCATCTGAATCAATATAAAGAAGTGCATTCTGCCAGTCATTCCAGTAAGCTGTAGCCATCATGAAACCAACGGCTGCAAGTGAAGGCTTAAGAAGCGGAAGTGTGATCTGGAAGAAAGTTCTGTACTCACCGGCTCCATCGATCTTGGCAGCTTCCATAAGCTCTCCAGGAATACTGTTAGCTATATATGTTCTAAGAATAATTACGTTCATAGTAGATACGCAAAGTGGAAGAATCAGGAGCCACAAGCTATCCTTTAATCCATAGTAACTTGTGAATACGATATATCCTGAAAGTGTTCCTCCGTTGAACAGCATAGGAATCAGAAGATAGATTGATAAAAATCTTGAAAGTCTGAAATCCTTACGGCTGATTGAATATGCGAACATACTCATGAACAAAAGTCCCATGAATGTTCCAGCTACTGTAACGAAGATTGTTACCAGGTATGACTGTGCAAGCTGCTTACCATATTTTAGAACTGCTGACATACCAGCCAGTGACCAGTCCTTGGGCCAGAATCTAAATCCGTTTACTGCGATACTCTTTTCATCTGTAAACGCAGCTACAAAAGTAAGTTCTACAGGAAGGAAGGCAAACAATGTGCAAATGATAAGAATGATTGCAAGTATGACCTGTCCTACTGTTACTCTCTCCTCTCTTGAAGGAGCTATATCAAGTTTGTTATCTCTTTTTAACTTAGCCATCTCTTTCCCCTTTCTGGTCAATGATTAGAACAATGCGTTCTCTGGTGCGATCTTGCGGACTGTTGTATTAGCAAACAACATCAGCAAGAGTCCTACAATTGACTGGAAGAAGGACGTTGCGGCTACAAATCCGAAGTTCGAACTACTAAAGATAGCATTCAGAACGTAGGAGTCGATAACCTGAGTTGTTGAATAAAGCATACCGTTGTTACGTGTTACCTGATAGAAAAGACCTGTATCAGAGTGCATTACTGAACCAACTGAAAGAAGGAGCATTACTGTTATCATTGGAATAAGTGATGGAATAGTAATGTGGAAAATTTTCTGCCATGAGTTCGCACCATCGATATCTGCTGCCTCGTACAGCTCTGAATCAATACCAGCAAGTACTGACATATAAAGAACTGAGCCGTATCCGGTATCCTTCCAGATCTTAACTACAAGCAGGATGTATGGCCAAAGCTTAGCAGCTGAGTAAAATCTTGTAGATGTACCAAGCATGTGGTTGATGATACCTGTGTCAGAACTGATGAATGCATATACGATGAACTGAACAGCTGCATAAGAAATGAAAACTGGAATGATCATCAGTGTCTGCATTGTCTTGGCCATCTTCTTGAACACTAGCTTATCGATCATGATTGCAAGTGTTACATTGAGGAATGTACCAACGATTGTAAATAACAGATAATATAAAATTGTGTTCTTGGTGATTGAAATGAATGTTGCCTTGGAAGCAAGCAGGAACTTGAAGTTATCAAGTCCGTTCCATGGCCTCTCCAAAATACCATCAACATAGTTGAAGTTCTTGAAAGCCATTACCAAGCCGGCCATAGGCACGTACATGATAAAGAACAAAATGAGGAAAACAGGCAGCGCCATAATTACATGAGCTCTGTGCTTCCAGGTGTTTTTTAAAAAATCTTTCATACCTCTACTCTCCCTTTTAATTACTAGCTTACGCGAGCTACCGACTCTCCCCTCTCAATATTCCCTTTAACTACAACCTGTTCAACGATTGTCCCCTTGGGATTATTGATAAGATCAATCAGCTTAGAAGCAGCAACTGAACCGATCTGCTCCGTATCCTGTACCATTGTTGTCAAAATAGGACTTATCTTTCTGGCAAGTTCTATTCCGTCATAACCAACAACGGATACATCCTCAGGAATTCTGAGTCCTTTTTTCCTGATCGCATTTATTCCGCCAAATGCTGCAAAATCGTCCGGGTAAAAAATACATGTCGGCGGATCTTTTAAATCAAGAAGCTTATTGGTCGCCTCATAAGCTGCATCTGTATCTCTATAAGGAACTGCCGGAACATATTCATCCGGAATTTCTACCCCAAGATCCTGAAGTGTCTTGTAAAAGCTTGAAAGTCTGCTCTTGGTAACCGAAGATTCCATTCCTGACTCTTTACCATGGATATAAGCTATTTTCCTGTGGCCCTGTTCATATACATAAGTGGCAAGCTCATTTATTCCATTGACGTTGTCAGACATTATTGCAGTTCTGTTGTAAAACAAGTGGTCAATTGTAACCACCGGAATCTCACTCTTTATAAGTTCATCTACCTGAGGATCTGAAAAATCCACACAGGCGATCACAATCCCATCAAAGCCTCTGTAAATCGCATGTGATAAATAGGACATGTTGTTCAGTCTCTTATTACCACTGTTGATGAAAGTTATGTCATAGCCGTTTTCCTCAGCTGTGCGTTTAAAGCTGTCCAGAACATGATTGAAATAGTCATGTGTAAGTCCGCTATTAGCTTCATCAACAAAGAGGACGCCAATATTCTTTGTTTTGTTCGTCTTAAGAGCCTGTGCTGCAGCGTTTGGTCTGTATCCAAGCTTCTCAGCCACCTCTCTGACATGTTTCTTGGTCTCCTGGCTGATATCACTATGATCGTTAAGTGCCTTGGATACTGTCGCAACGGATACTCCACAAGCCTTAGAAATATCTTTTAATGACACCATTCTATTTACCGTTTGCGCCTTGTTTGTTACTAAATCGTTTTCGTAGTTTCAGAGTACAACATTATTACCCCAAAATCAATATGTTTTTATATTTTTTTGTGCATGTTTTATACTTTTGGTACATTTTTATAAAAACATTGTCGTTTTTTCATACACTTTTATAAATTACAGTTTATATTTATAAAAAATTTATTAAACGTTTTCGATAGTGTTTCGTAAACTTATATTCATCGATATTTTGATACCGGTTTCACCGGAAACTATTGTCTCATCCCCAGTATTTATGCGACTTTAAACTTTATTTTTTTCTTGTTGCATTATATGGATTTAGCATATATAATGTCACTAGAAATTCCGAAAACGTTTAAGTTTATTTATATGTAATGGGAGGTTTTATATGAAATACGGCTTCTTTGATGATGCAGCCCTTGAGTATGTCATCACCACACCCAAGACTCCATTGCCATGGATCAACTACCTCGGCAACAAAGAGTTCTTTTCACTGATATCCAACACATGTGGTGGATACACATTCTACAAGGATGCCAAACTGCTGAGACTCACCAGATATCGTTACAACAACGTTCCGTACGATAATAATGGTAAGTACTTCTACATTAAGGACAACACAGATTCCGCCTGCAGCGTAGTATGGAATCCGGGTTGGCAGCCAGTCAAGACAACACTTGACCAGTATGAGTGTCGTCACGGACTTGGATACAGCACATTTACATCCAGCAAGAACAACGTGGAAGCTAAAGTTCTCACCTTTGTTCCTATGAATGATAACTGTGAGATTTCCAAGGTAACTATTACCAATAATAAAGAAACCGCTGCTAAGCTTTCTCTTTTCTCATATGTAGAATGGTGTCTCTGGAATGCAGATGATGATATGAAGAACTTCCAGAGAAACTTAAGCACAGGTGAAGTAGAAGTTACAGATAATGGCTCTACAATTTACCACAAGACTGAGTACAGAGAGAGACGTAATCACTATGCTATTTACAGCGTTAACACAGCTGTTGATGGTTTTGATACCAGCAGAGATGCTTTCCTTGGCGCTTACAACGGACCAGATAGTCCTGACGTAGTTGCAGAGGGCAAGTGCACAAACTCTGTAGCAAGTGGATGGTCTCCAATCGCTTCTCAGCAGATCAATCTTGAGCTTGCTGCTGGCGAGTCCAAGACATTCATCTTCGTTCTTGGTTATATCGAGAACCCAGAGGATGACAAGTGGGAGGCTCCAGGCGTAGTTAACAAGAAGCCTGCACTTAAGATGCTCGAAGCTTACAAGACAGAGGCTGCTGTTGATGCTGCTCTTGTAGAACTCAAGAACTACTGGAAAGAGCTCCTTTCCAATTACCATATTTCTTCTTCTAACGAGAAGGTTGATCGTATGGTCAACATCTGGAACCAGTATCAGTGTATGGTTACATTCAACATGTCACGTTCTGCTTCCTACTACGAGTCAGGTATCGGCCGTGGAATGGGCTTTAGAGATTCCTGCCAGGATCTTCTTGGTTTCGTTCACCTGATTCCAGACAGAGCAAGACAGCGTATCATTGATATAGCTTCTACTCAGTTCCAGGATGGTAGCGCATACCACCAGTATCAGCCACTTACCAAGAAGGGTAACTCCGACATCGGTTCTGGCTTCAATGATGATCCATTATGGCTCATCGCTGGCACAAGTGCTTATGTAAGAGAGACAGGCGACCTTTCTATCTTAAAAGAAATGGTTCCTTTCGATAACGATATGAGCGTAGCTAAGACTCTTATGGGTCACCTTAAGTGCTCATTTGATTTCACAGCTACTCACAAGGGTCCTCATGGACTTCCACTTATCGGACGTGCTGACTGGAATGACTGTCTGAACCTTAACTGCTTCTCAGAGCACCCAGGCGAATCCTTCCAGACCTTTGGTCCTTCAGAAGGTCCTGTTGCTGAATCAGTATTCATCGCTGGTATGTTTGTTAAATACGGTGAAGAGTACGCTCAGCTTGCAGAGCTCCTTGGAGACGATGCTGAAGCTAAGAGAGCACGTGAAGAGATTGCCAAGGTTTACGAGGCAGCTATCACAGCTGGTTGGGACGGTGAATGGTTCGTTCGTGCTTATGACGCATATTCCAATAAGGTTGGTTCAAAAGAGTGTGAAGAAGGCCAGATCTACATCGAGCCACAGGGCTTCTGCGTTCTTGCAGGAATCGGTGTAAAAGAAGGTCTTGCTGAGAAGGCTCTTAAGAGCGTTGAGGAAAGACTTGATACCAAGTATGGCGTAATGATCCTTCAGCCTGCATACACCAAGTATCACCTTGAACTCGGTGAGGTTTCTTCTTATCCACCAGGATACAAGGAGAACGCAGGTATCTTCTGCCACAACAATCCTTGGGTATCAATTGCTGAGACAGTTCTTGGTCACGGCGACAGAGCTTTCGAGATCTATAGAAAGACATGTCCTGCTTACATCGAGGACATCAGTGAGATTCACTGCACAGAGCCATATGTATATTCACAGATGGTTGCAGGTAGAGACGCTAAGTTCTTTGGACAGGGCAAGAACAGCTGGCTCACAGGTACAGCTGCATGGACCTTTGTTAATATCTCCCAGTATATTCTGGGTGTATATCCTACACACAACGGTCTATCCATCAATCCTTGCGTTCCTGCTGACTTTGGCGATTTCGAGATCACAAGAAAATACAGAGATGCTGTATATCACATCAGCGTTAAGCAGAATGGTGCTCAGAAGGGTATCAAGAAGCTCACAGTAAACGGAACAGAAGTTTCAGGCAACGTTATTCCTTACGAGTCAGGTGTAAAAGAGTACACAGTTGTTGCTGAAATGGGCTGATAACGGTTAATGTCGCAAATGTGCCGACGGGGTGCATACGCCTGCGAATTAACATATTATGAGGGGTGGAAAAAGAGCCATGGAATAATCAAATTCCATGGCTCGCTTTTCGTTATATATTTGTTTTAAAAGTCAATTTCATAGCCTCACTGACAGGCTTATACAGTACCAGCATTATGACAAAATTTCCTGCGCAGTGGATAAAATCAAAGGGAAGCCCAGCTATCCACCAGGTAACCGCCGCTCTTATCCCTGCTGCAAATCCCCCCGTACTGGCTCCTATCACAAAATAGGGAATGGAACACAGCGCTCCAAAGCACAGTCCAAAGATTCCAGAAATAACAGCCCACAAAACTGCCGAGGCATTTTTCTTAAACAGCCATGCTATCAGTACCAGCAGTGGCCATGCATACAGATACATGATCCACCATAGATGCACTCCATAGACCGCACCTTCTATCAGGATAAATACTGGCACAACCGCAACAACCTTCCAGCCAAAATAAAGTGTGAACATTATCATCCAGAAGCTTGTCAGCTCGATATTGGGAAAACTGCTAAGAGCAAACTTAGAAGCCTCTATCACAGCTACCATAATGCCAATCTGCGCTATATCTTTAATTGAAAAGATCTGTTTATTACTGAGCTTTTTCATATGTCCAAGTATATGTATCACCATCTGTAACTGGCTGAGAATCTACACCATACTGGCCATACTCACCATTTACATAGAGTGCCCAGTAAGCGCCATCCTCTGCATAAAGAGCTCTCTCATCGTTCACATACTCAACCATCATTCCATACTCGCTGTCTGTTCCTGAATATGAGAACTGCTCGTTATCAGCTGCAAGCTCATCCATTGCCTGTTTGAGGAACTCAGCATCTGTTGAAAGCTCGTAATCAGCTGTCTCTCCGTTACTTCCTGTAACTTCGATAGTGATGTTCTTGCCACCCTTACTTGTCTGTGGCTTGTTTACGAAGAATACTACTGCAAAGATAGCGATAAGTGCTATCAGAACAGCCACTCCGATAAAAATAGGTTTCTTGTTGTTTTTCATAACTATTCTCCTCTCGTTTATATACTAAACACTTTTCGTGTTGTAGCCTTTTTAAGTTTTATCTATGAATACTACTGCAAAGTGTATCAACCAAAATCATATTCTCAGCATGACTTTTGACAGCAACTCTGCAGAAACCATCCTCAAGGCCTTCATAACTTGAGCAATCTCTTATAAGAATACCCTTCTGCAATAATATCTCATATAGATTCGAATTACTATATATTAAAAGATAGTTTGCATCTGAGGGAAAAACCTTTACGCCGAGTTTACCGAGCTCCTCAGATAGATATTCTCTCTCTTTTCCGATAAGCCTCCTCGAAGCATCAATAAACTCATCTGTACATTCACCAGCACATGCCTTTCCTGCTGCCAGCGCAAATGCTGACATATTCCATTCCGGAAGAAAACGCCTGATTCTGCTTATATTCTGCTCCTGAGTTAAAAGATATCCCACCCTCACTCCAGGAATCGAAAAGAGTTTGGTGTAAGCATCAACCACATAAAGTCCTGAATAATCGTATATATATTCCCTTGCTGATACACTTGTCTCTGAATCTGATAACGCATAAAAACATTCATCTACGATAAGAGCCGTACCTGTTTCCCTGCATTTGGTAATGATGCTCTCTAACACATTCCTCTTGATGCATTTTCCAGTAGGGTTGTTGGGGCTAGCTAGAATCACAGCGTCAATCCCCTCAGAAATAGAATTCACAAATTCCAGCCCCAGTTCAAAATCATCTTCAGCTCTCAACTCATACTGCACGATCTCGCTTTCATCAAGCATCTTAAGCGCATGGATATATCCATAGAAGCTCGGAACAGGCAAAAGAACTTTCACCGGATTTATCGCTCTTACAACAGCCGCCAGTAATTCAGAAGCACCATTTCCGCCAATAACCATTTCCTGATTAAAAGAACTGCCATCTCGCATCGCTCTTCTTCTCAAAGAATCAGCAACTGCTCTTCGAAACTCTCTCTGCTCCATATCAGGATACTTATCCACACAGGATATAGCATCATTCGTTGCTCTTGTAACTGATTCAGGGCATGATACCGGATTAAGATTTACAGAGAAATCATATTCTATTTTCTTATCATAAATCTCGCCGCCATGAATCATTTCTAAATCTCTCATATCTAAAATTCATACAAGTCTCAAAATCAATATATCTATATCAATTTATCTTAATCCGCTCGCCAATAGACAGACAGCCCCAACAATCAGTAGTACCAGCATGCACAGATAGGTAGTTCCATACATCAGTTTATTAGCTCTTTTTATATCCTCAACTTCTACCGTTCTGGTCTCATCTCCTATATAAGGCTTACTGACAAGCTTGCCAAAATAGCTGGCATCTCCAGCAAGTCTTACTCCAAGAGCACCAGCGCAGGCACTCTCTGTCTGTGCAGAATTGGGACTCTTGTGATTGTATCTGTCTCTTTTCCAAATAGCAAATGCTCTTGCCCCGGAAAACTCTTTTCCGCAGCAAAAAGCAGCGAGAATCATAAGCAGTGCGCTTATCCTAGAAGGAAGATAATTAAATATATCATCAATCTTCGCTGCTGCCTTACCATAATACTCATATCTGTCGTTGTGATACCCAACCATGGAATCCATGGTATTAACAGCCTTGTAGAAAAGCCCCAGAACCGGACCACCTATAAAGGTATAGATAAGAGGAGCTATTACGCCGTCAGAAGCATTCTCTGCAACTGTTTCTACTGCTGCCTTGGAAACTCCAGTCTCATCAAGGCACTGTGTGTCTCGTCCAACAATCATGGAAACTGCAAATCTTGCATTCTCAATAGTCCCTGTCCTTAGCGCATCATAGACCTTCATACTCTCATCCTTGAGACTCTTGGCTGCCAGAATATAACAGGTAAGTACTGCTTCTAAGGCTATACCTGCAATCTGATGAATCCTGTAGGCCACAAGCACTACAGCAAGTGTCACCAAAAGTGTAGCCAGTAGTACTATCACACACATCAGTACACCTTTATAAAACTCAGCTACGCCATTTCTCTCATCAGGCGCTTTCTCCTCGCCTTTGGTCCCCATAAATTTTCTATCCAAGAAACCAATAAGACTACCTATAAGCCTGATGGGATGTGGCACATTATAGGGATCCCCAATTATCTGATCCATTACAAATCCCAGCAAAAAAGCTATCAAATGATTAGATATCAAAATTTAAAGTCCTCGTTAATTCCAATAAATTTATTTTCAGTCATCTTATAAAAGCATATACGCATACTCATAAATAGCCATAGCGATCAGATAAACCAATTCACCCTGGCACACATATAATCCTGCAGTATCACCTGTCACCCCACCAAATCTCTTTTCACATAGCCTTCCATAGTACCAGGTATATGCCAAAAGAGCTATGATTCCAACAATTCCTGCAACCGGCCTGATAACTACAGTGTACACAACTCCAACTACAAGAAATGCATACAATATAGCCATCGTGCCCTTCCCGGAGTCTTTTGTTTCGTTACTCAGCATTCCATCCTTTTTAGCCTTTTTCATCACAAGACTTGTTATTCCGCACATCGCCCTGACTATCACGAAGCACGCAGCAAAAAACTTAATGGCCCACATGTCCATGTCATCCATGTAATATAACGGCAATGCCAAAAGCGCCGCAAGATATATAAGTCCATACCTCGCAAGTCCAATAACCGCAAAAGCCCCAATATGCGGATCCTTCATTATCTCGAGACTCTTTTCCGGTCCCTGATAAGATGATAGTGCGTCGTTAACATCCATGTAACCATCAAGATGAAAGCCGCCGGTTACAATGATCGGAACAACAGCAAGAAGTGGCACCATCACTATCCTTGATACTTCCAGAAAACCGCCACAGACCATAACAAGAATCTCTATAAGACCTATTACAAGGCCCACAAGAGGTAAAAAAGCTATGGCCTTTCTGTAGTCATCATCCTCCCATTCGAAAATGGGCATTGGTATTCTTGAATACATCGAAAATGCAATTGCAATACGTTTTAGTATCTTCATGAGCAAAATTCCCCATTATATATTTCTATCATTTGGTCCTGGTCCAATTATCATCCACAAATTCATATATCTCATCCGACAGCTCTTTTAACCTGTCATTAACCATATCCATGGCTCTTACATAGTTTCTGGTATCTTCGTCGTAGCCCTCATCATCTTTGGCAAAAGAATTAGATACTATCACCACATTTCTGGCAGCCTCACACAGCCTACTCATATCACCAGCGATGTGCTCCACCAGCTCATTTTCGCCATACTTAACATCCCCGTGCATCTCGTTTCCAACAAGATTAGACATGCACTCCACAAGACATGTAGCCTCTGAAAGGTCATTGATCCCAGAGAGCATTTCCCCAAGATTTACGGGACATTCTATAGTTTCAAAGCCTTTTCCCTCTCTCATTGCCCTGTGCTTATGAATGCGCCTCTTTCCTTCTTCTCCAAAGGGAATCATAGTGGCGATATAGTATTTCTTTTCCCCTTGTGAGAGCTCCATAGCCCTATCTTCAGCCATCTGAGATTTGCCGCTGTCAGGGACACCAATGATAAGAACTACCATTACTTAAACCTCTTATATTCTTCTATCTCATAATCAGAAAAGCTGGCACCGTGAAGATAGAAATCCATCACTGTATCCAAAAGCGGGACCAGCATCACCGCACCTGTTCCTTCTCCAAGCGCCATATTACCATTTATGAATGGCTCGAGTCCAAGTGCATTAAGTGCTGCCTCATTTCCTTTTTCTCTGCCCTTATGAGAAGGTATCATGTATTGCCTGGCCCCAGGCACCATAATTTCTGCCAAAAGAGCTGCAGTGGAACTGATGACGCCGTCTATGATAACAGGCATATGGTTTATAGCTGCTCCGATAAAGAGTCCTGTCATTCCAGCAATATCAAGGCCTCCTACTGTTCTCAAAATCTGAAAAGCCCTCTCTTTTGGGTCATCGATGTCATTAAACTTGTAGATATCAAGAGCCTTTCTGATGACTTCTCTTTTCCTTGCAAGTCCCTCATCACTAAGGCCTGCTCCTCTTCCAACAAATTCCTGAGTATCTCCATTCAAAATAACTGTCAGAACCGCTGCTGCTGTTGTAGTATTGCCAATTCCCATCTCACCGCACGCTAAGATATCCGTTTCATTCTCTGCCAGATCTTTTACAATTTCTATTCCATGATTTATGGCTCTCAGAGTTTCCTCTTCGGTCATGGCAGGTTCCTTTAAGAAATTCCTGGTTCCCTTTGAAACCTTACAATTCAGGACGCCTGCAATTTCTTCCTCATCATCGATTCCGATATCCACCGGAAGGACTTCCACTCCTGCTGCCCTTCCAAGGCTGCAGGCAGAGCTTATTCTTTTTCCAAGAGCTGTTGCCACCGCCTTGGTGATTTCCTTGCCACTCTGGGATACTCCTTCTTCCACGATTCCATTGTCTGCGCACATGACAACCAGTATTCTCTTGTGAAGTCTTGGCATGACCTGCCCTTTTATTGCAGCAATGCGGCAGATAAGCGTCTCAAAACCCCCAAGTCCGTCAATAGGCTTGGACAGTCCATCCCAGTTCTGTTTAACCTTCTGGTAAACTTCCATATCAACTTCATCAGGCACCATGGAAAACAGCGCCATCTTATTATCTATCATTCTAATTCCTCTTAACCTCTAATAAATCGCTGTGCAAACTCCGGATCAGACGGATAATACAAATGTGCAAAGCCTGCAAATATATTACCTGCGCACTGATATCCTTCCCAGGAACGTTTTCCCGAAGGCTTATTCATCCTGCAGACCTGACCATTCTCTGAAGTGTCATAGTAATGAAACTCATGTCCCCTGATGCACTCCCCAAGCGGAAGATACGGATTATCCTCATTAGCAGTCACATTCACATATCCAAAATGGCCCAGCTTTCCAGTCATATACGACTTACCTTCCAAAACTCCTGCCATTTCATAGGTGTTTCCTTCAGTATCCGTAAGTTCTTTTTGCAGATAAAGAAATCCGCCGCACTCAGCAAGGATTGGCATTCCATTCGATGCAGCCTTTCTGATGCTCTCAATCATTGTCTTATTCTCTGAAAGCTCTCTTGCAAACAGTTCCGGGTATCCACCACCTATCAGGAGCCTATCCACCTCTGGAATCTCACTGTCATGGATTGGTGAAAAGAACTTAAGCTCTGCTCCCATCTCCAGCAATAATTCCAGATTGTCCTCGTAGAAAAAACAGAAGGCTTCATCAAGGGCAACACCTACTGTAATCTTGTCCCTAGTGCATTTTTCATCGCTAGCAAGACATTCTGTCTTTGTCAGATTCTCCAGCGTAACCTCCTCTGCCCTGGAAGCAATCTCCATCAGCTTCTCCAGCTTCAGATTCTCTGCAAGTTTCTCCGCAACTTCATCTATCTTTTGCAGGATATCCGGAATCTCATCAGGCATCACAAGCCCAAGATGTCTTGAAGTAAAAATGTCGCCTTCAAGCTTTGGAAGGAAACCTATTACAGGAAGTCCCAGCTCTTTTTCTATCTCTGCAGAAATCTCCCTGGCAATCATTGGAGAGATGTTATTTAGGATCACACCCCTGATCACTCCTGGATTTCCATATTCGGCATAGCCCTTTATCATTGGAATAATTGACCTGCTCATGCCCTTACAGTTAACAACGAGAACTGCAGGCGTCCCTGTCTGAAGGCACAGGTCATAGGAGGAACCTTCCATACTCGTAGCTCCCATGCCATCATAAAATCCCATAACGCCTTCTATAACAGCGATATCACTTCCATCCGAGCCCACCACCAGGCTTCGCTTTACCCCATCTGTTCCAGCCAGAAACAGATCAAGGTTTCTGGAAGGCACATTTAATACCTTTTTGTGGAACATTGGATCTATATAGTCAGGTCCGCACTTAAAGGCTGCAACCTTATTTCCTCTTTTCTTGAGCAAGTGCATCAGAGCGCAGGTAATAAGCGTCTTGCCACTTCCACTGCAAGGCGCGCATATCAGCACTCTTGGAATTTTCTTAGTGTTATTATCCGCCATTACTCACCCGCCAAAAGATACGATGAACACTGGATTTATAGCATCTGCCAAATGGTAGCTGCCTTTCTTGTTATATCTTGTTACAGAAACCTGTGTAACTTCTGCATCTCCAAGTCCCATAGACTTAACAAGCTCTGTTACTTCAGAAAGTGTCTCAAGTGTCACGCAGTTTAGCACAACCCTCACCTTAGGGTTAAGCCTTACCACTGTCTCGATTATCTCCTTTAACTTCCTGCCACTTCCGCCAATAAAGACGTGGCTTGGAATTACACCATCACTCAGAGTATCAGGTGCTTCCCCAGAAATTATGGTCATATTTGAAAGGCCATATTTATCACGATTTTTCTCAAGAAGCTCGAGAGCATCTGCCTCTTTTTCATAGGAATAGACTTCTATTTCAGGATGTAAAAGAGCTGCTTCAAGGGATATAGAACCTGTGCCAGCTCCAATATCAAAAAATACCGAGTCCGGTGTAAGCTCAAGTCTCCTGATGGTCAGTGCTCTGATCTCTTCCTTGGTCATAGGGACATTGCCCCTTATGATTTCATCATCCCTAAGGGTTTGAACTGCCTTTGACTTATTCGCCTTAGCATTTTCTATATATAGAAGCACCTTGGTACCGTCTTTTATAGTCTCGTCGCCGCTAATTTCAAGCACTCTCTCTGAATCAGAGCCAAGATCACATCCGGCTATTATCCTGATTTCTTTCTCTATTGCACAGATCTCACTGCATATCCTCTTGGCATCCGCAGCATCAGAAGGAAGGACTATAAGCTTCTCGTATTGCCTTACATAACCTGAAACATTGCATTCTCTGCCATGAGCACTGATCACACGAACATCTTCAAGCCTTAGGCCAAGCCTGTTTGCCAAAAGAGCTGCCGAAGATATTCCAGACATCTTAATAACCTTATATCCAGCCTCTTTAAACCTGTCAGCTGCTTTGTTTGCACCACTTGAAAGAGACACATCCCCAGAGTAGACAACTACTGGGCTAACATATTCTCTATGTTCCTTTAGATATTCTATTATCCTTCCGGCATCATAAAATGGATGAAGACTAGCCGTTACCCCTGTCACTCTATTTACCACGGACTCAGCTCCAAAGATAATATCTGCTGTCTGTAACGCTCTTTCTACTTCCAGTGTTCTATAGTTTTTATTTCCAGGACCAATTCCCGCAAGGACAACCACCGGCTCTTTTTTTGTACCAGCCGCCGTAAATTCGATCACTTCTGCATTATCCTGATTTAGGCAAATATCTGTTTCACTCACAGTATCAACCTTCAGATGGTAGTCACTGACAAGTTTCTCCAACACCTGCCTCATTCCAAGATGATTTGTTTCATCTACAAGTCTTTCAGGATTTCTTACAACAACCGCCTTTATGTCGCATTCACCTGCTGCCTCAAGCTTCTCGTAGTAACCTCCGTTCCTGCCGCTCTCTTTTGTCAGTATTACTTTTGCACTACACTCATTTATGAGGACCTTGTTCATATCTGTAGAAAAAGGTCCCTGCATGGCAATAATATGCTTACCCGTAATACCAGCCTTCTCGCAAAGACTGATGCTCTCTACACTTGGAAGAACTCTCACATAGATTCTCTCAATATCACTTATCTTGGAAACAATCTCCGCAAGGTCCTTACTTCCAGTCATAAGCAGGATATTTCCCTCGATTTTATCCAGCGCTTCTCCTGCCTCAGCCATATTATCAACATATACAATGTCATCAGCACTTTTTTCTGTAACATCACTTCCAGTAGCACCTGCAAATCTGTCATCACCGGTATCTCTGGACAATCTCAGATACTCAACCCCAGCCTCTTTACAGGCCATCTTAATATCCTCTGAAGCTTTGATAGCAAATGGATGTGTGGCATCAACTACCACAAGGTATTCGTCACTTTTCAAGAGCTCTGCAATCTGAGCACTGGAAAGACGGCCCGTGCGGATACTACATTCTCCGCTGCCAGCCTCGATTCTTTTACCATATTCTGTTGCCACACTTACTTCATGAGGAACTCCGGACTCTCGCAGGATATCTGCCAAGACACGCCCTTCTGTAGTTCCTCCAAAGATCAGTACTTTATCTCTCACTCTTGTATCCTCTTGGTGTTACCATATGTCCATCTATTACTGTAGTACTGGAGTTACCTATAAACACAGTACAGAACATGTCAGCCTGCGCGGTAAGTAAATCCTCCAGTGTCATTACTCTGTAGCCTTCACCTTCTCTTGCAATATTGCTGGCAATACCACATATCCTGCTGCCATCTATTGTTTCAAGCAGCACTTCTGCAGCTCTTTTAAGATAACCGCTTCTACTCTTGCTCTCTGGGTTATAGAGAACTATCACCATATCAGCTGCCGCTGCTGCGCGAAGTCTCTTTTCAATAGTCTCTATTGGGGTTAACCTGTCACTTAAGCTGATAAGACAGAAATCATGAATAAGAGGTGCTCCAAGAAGTGCGCCACCGCTTATAGCTGCTGTTACTCCCGGAATAACCTCAACTTCTACGCCACTAAATTCCTTCTCAAGCTCAAAAGCAAGTCCTGCAAGGCCGTATACTCCCGCATCTCCGCTACATACAAGAGCTACTGTTTCTCCTCCTGCTGACTTTTCAAGAGCCATTCGTACCCTCTTTTCCTCACCCATCATTGGTGTACTAAGGTACTCCTTGTCTGGAAAATGAGGTCTTACAAGATCGCAGTACACAGTGTAACCAGCGATCACAGTGCTCTCTTCCATAGCCTTCACGGCTCTTATTGTCATATTCTCATAGCTTCCAGGGCCGATTCCGACCACATAAAGTTTTCCCATTTTATTTCCTCAAATCTATTATTCCTGCAGCAAAGGTGATTCCATCCTTGGCTTTTTTTCTGGATAGAAAGCTATTAGCACCATAAGCTGCAACTGCTCTCTCACATACGTTATCGCTGCCAGTAACCTTTTTCACATAGTCAGACGCTGTAAAATCCCCTTCCTGAGCCATAAGCGTGTCACTGTCAAAGGTAGCAAACTCACATCCCAGTTCCTTACACAACTCCACAAGTCCCGCTTCAGCTTTTTTGATATCTGCGGAAGCGATAGCTCTTACTGCCCTTGCATCAATGCCTAACTCATCCAGATTCTGCAAAAGAACTGTCTTTAACTCACTACAACTCTTTCCCTTTCTGCATCCCATTCCCACTACAATGCATTTGGGAATAAGGTAAAGAGCTGACTCCTCTATGGTCGCAGGCGAAATGATAAGCTTAGCCTCGCCCTTAGAAGTTCTTTTTATATTGCCTGGAATGCCAGAAAGCCCCAGATATTCTTCAAACCTTTCATCGATATAATAAGAACTCTCACCAGTCCTTAACAGCTCTGCCGTGTAGTTCTTGGCCTTCTTCATATCTGATATAACAAGGTCATTCTGCGCAGCATAGACATCTACTGCAAACTCCCCCTCAACGTCAGTTGCTGTAGTTTGAACACATACAGCCCCTGTCAAAAGAGCTATCTCTTTTCCTGCATCAACAGCACCACCAAGGTGCCCTGACAGGATTGGGATAACGTACTCACCCTTTTCATCCATGACAAGCACAGCTGGATCCGTTGTCTTATCTTTAATAAATGGAGCTATTGTCCTGACAGCAATTCCGCAGGCTCCGATGAAAACAAGGACATTTCCCTTTGCAAAGTTATCCCTGCACCAGTCACGTAGCGAAGCTACAGATCCACTCTCTGCCACCTCTCCGCTCACGGAAAGAGCAAGGAAAAGCTTTTTCATCAGTTCTTTTCCCTTGTCTGTAAAACATATTATTTTGTATTTACCAATACTTACCTGCTCCATAGGGTTAATGTTCCCTCAATTTTCTGATACATAGCATCATCCAGACCATACAGTTCCTGAATCATTGAATTTTCTATAACTTCCGCGGGAGTCTTCACAAGCACATGGCCGTCATCGTAGACGAGAAGCAGCCTGTCTGCAACTCCAAGCGCCAGCTCTATCTCGTGTAGAGACATGATGACAGTTACTTCTGATGCTGCCATCTGTCTTACAACCTCCATAAGCTCAAGTCTGTGCTTGATATCCATGTATGAGGTTGGTTCATCCATCACCAGAACTCGCGGCGATTGACATATCGCTCTTGCTATAAGTGTCCTCTGCTTCTGTCCATCACTAAGGGACTCATAAGAAGTATCTGCAAGCTTATCCACCTTCATGGTCTCCATAGACCTGCGAGCAATCTCTTCATCTTCCCTGCCATATCTTCCAAAACCGCCTGAAAAAGGGAGCCTTCCTGACATGACAATATCCTTACAGGTCATAAGCTGAGGCCTGATGCGTTCAGTGGTGACTATAGAAAGCTCTTTTGCTATTTCCTTGGCAGATAGCTGTGACAAATCTCTTTTTCCAAGGAAAACATTTCCGCCCTTTATCCCAAGGGTTCCGTTTATGCTCTTTAAAAGAGTAGATTTTCCACCACCGTTTGGTCCTATGAGGCAGATTATCTCGCCTTTTTGTATGTCGATACTGGCGTCTCTTACTACGACTCTTTGGCCATAGCCCGCTGAAACCTTCTCAAGCTTCATTTCTACTATGTCTCCTGATAATCATGTATATAACAATGGGTGCACCAAATAGCGACGTCACCGCAGATATATTAAGCTCTGTTGGTGCAAACATCTGCCTTGCCAGTAAGTCACTGAACAGGCAGAATACTGATCCTGCAAGAAACGATGCAGGAATCAGCACTATTGGCTTGGAGGTTACAAGAAGCTCTCTCATAAGAAATGGTACTGCAATTCCGATAAAAGAAATCGGGCCGACAAAAGCTGTTACGCATGCGGACAGTACGCTTGATAAGAGTATTACCGCCATTCTAGATGCCTTAACATTTATTCCAACGCTCCTTGCGTAGGTTTCAGATAGTCTCAGCGCATCCAGTGGCTTACTAAGAAGCATCACAAGAATCATTGAAACACCTACGATCACAAAGCCGTATCTTACACTTCCCATATCAATTCCAGAAAAGCTTCCCTGAGACCAGCTGTGGAGATTGACGATATCAGAATCATCTGCAAAGGCTATGAGAAAGTCTGTAACAGCACTGCAGATATATCCCACCATAATGCCTGCTGCCAATAGAACCGCCATATTCTGTACTACTCTCGAAATCAGTATTATAAAAAAGGTAGTGATGATCGCTCCAATAAAAGCCGCAAGTACGAGAAGCAGGCTTGAGCTGCGCCCAGTGCTTCCTACAATAAATATGAGTGCCAGCGCAACCATCATCTTGGCTCCTGAGGATATTCCCAAAATATAAGGGCCAGCTATAGGATTTGAAAAGTATGTCTGTAAAAGAAATCCTGAAACAGCAAGGCCACCGCCTAAAACAAATGCCATCAGCGCTCTTGGAAGTCTTATATCCATGACGATAGTGCTGCTCGCCATATCTCCGCTTCGTCCAAGCATAATAACTAGCACCTGAGCTGGGGATATATCAACATTTCCGATGCATACATTAAGTGCGAAAGCCAGAAGCGACAGTATGACCAGCGCTGTAAATATCACTATTCTTCTAATCTTTCTAGTTTCTTCCATTACTTATCCCCATGGGCTTTTCGGTATTCTGTTTCGAAATCCTTGTCATATAGCCTGGATTTCTCGTAATTTCCAGCCTCGACCACATCTCCAACGATAATAAGAGCCGTTTTACTAATACCCTCTTTTTCAGCCATTTGAGCTGCATCCCTAAGGGTACAGACTATTTTCTTCTCATCAGGCCAGGTTGCCTTATACACGATGGCGCAAGGCGTCTCTGCTGGTCTTCCAGCTTCCATAAGCTTATTTGCAAGTCCCTCTATATTTCCTGCTGACAGGAAGAAAACCATGGTTGAGTCATGGCTTGCCAGCGCCTCAACTGATTCTTTTTCCGGAACCTTGGTTCTTCCTTCCATTCTTGTTATGATCACGCTCTGGCTGACTCCAGGAAGTGTATATTCCAAATTAAGAGCTGCTGCCGCTCCGCAAAAAGAGCTGACTCCAGGCGTGTCATCAAATTCTATGCCAAGGCGGTTAAGCTCATCCATCTGCTCCCTGATGGCGCCATAAATACTTGGATCTCCCGTGTGAAGTCTCACAACAGTCTTCCCATCCGCATCAGCCTTTTTCATGATATCTATAACTTCATCCAGATTAAGATAGGCGCTGTTATGTATCTCGCACCCCTCTTTTGCATACTGTAGTAACTCTGGATTAACCAAAGATCCTGCATATATCAGAACGTCGCACTTTTCTATAAGATCACGCCCTCTAATTGTGATAAGATCCGGAGCCCCAGGCCCCGCTCCAACAAAATGTACCATTTTATATACCTCTCAAAAACTCTTCAGCTCCTGTTGTAGCCACAAGCTTAGTGTAGTCATTGGAAAAGACAACAGTTTCCACTGTCAATTCTCCATCGCCCCACTCTTCCATGTAACTCTTGATCCTGACAGCAAGCTCATCAAAAACCCTATCTTTATAGCCAGCTTCCGTTATCAGCCTTACAGCTTCATCAGTCATTACACATTCCATGAGTTTAGTGCATAGCTCATCAACTTTTCTGTCGCTAGCTGCAGCCCATCTCACAAGTTCGCACAGAATCTCCATTCTGTGATCACCGTAAGCTGAATGCGTATTCTTTATTCCGCCGGCAACCTTAACAAGCTTGCCTAAGTGTCCGCAAAAGAGCATCTTCTTAAAGCCAGCTTTCTTTGCAAGCCTTACAGTTTCATATACAAAGTTAGAGCACATGACAGCTTTTTTCTCATCAAAGCCATATTCAACCTGAAGGAACTTAAGCCCATAGTTACCTGGAGCTACCAGTAGCACCTCTGCACCTTCTGCCGCTCTGACACTTATCTCAGTCTTAATGGTAGCAACAATTGCTTCATCACTCATAGGCTCAACAATTCCCGTTGTACCAAGAATTGATATGCCACCCACGATTCCAAGCTTTGGATTAAAGGTTTTGGTCGCAACCTCTTTTCCTTCCGGCGCACTTATTACTACTCTTACATTCTTATCTTCCATTCCATGATCACGTAGAACTTCTATAATATTCTCCCTGATCATCTTCCTTGGAACAGAATTGATGGCAGCCTCTCCAACCGGCTGGTCAAGCCCTGGCTTGGTAACCCGTCCGATACCTTCGCCGCCATCTATCTCTACTCCATTCCCATCCTCACTACAAGAAACCTCAGCATATATCCTCATGCCACTGGTCACATCAGGATCATCTCCGCCATCCTTAATAACAGCGCAGCTCACTGATGTATCTGACCTTTTTATATCTATAAGCTCTGCCAGAAAAGTAGGTCCCTTCGGAGTGACTATACTGACAGAGAGGATATCTTTTTTATCAAGGAGCATCACAAGTGCGGCTTTCGCAGCCGCCGCCGCGCAGCTTCCAGTCGTAAATCCGCATCTTAACTTCTGACCACCTTTTTCTATATAAATGTTATTGTCCATAGCTTACATGTTTACCAAAAGAGAATTGCAGATAGCCGCTGCAACGCCGCTTCCGCCCTTTCGTCCCACATTTACTATATAGGGAACATCCATTTCCATAATGAGCTTCTTGGCTTCCACCACATTTACAAAGCCAACAGGAACTCCAATGATAAGTTCTGGCTTATAGCCTGTCTCATCGTATAACTCACGAAGCCTTATAAGAGCAGTCGGTGCGTTTCCAACAGCAAAAATCAAAGGCTTATCTATTGTCTTTGTAGCCACTTCCATGCTCACATAGGCTCTTGTAACCTTCTGCTCGCTGGCAAGTCTTGCCACTTCGCTATCAGCCATAAAGCAGTGAGCTTCTCCGCCAAATTTCTGGAGTATGACTTTTTTAACGCCTGCCAATGCCATGTTGGTATCGGTTACTATATGTGCTCCCCTTCTGATGGCATCCTTGGCTTTATCTATAGCTCCATCAGAAAATGCAAGGGTATCAGCATATTCAAAATCCGCCGTAGTGTGAATAACTCTGACAACGGTTGGTTCCACATCCGCTGGCACAACCTTCCCCATTTCTGATAGCTCCTGTCTTATGATCCTGAAGCTCTCACCCTCTATTTCTGATGGCAATATGCGCTTAATCTCCATATTTCTCCTATCACAGGCCAATAGCCTTATAAATAAGCTTCCAGTCAAGGCTCTCCCTTAAGGTGTCTGCCAGCTTATTTAATTCTCTTTCCTGAACATCACTCTTACTTTCAAGCTCAAAGCTATGTGCACTTATTCCTTTTCTCTCAGTGATGATCTGCAAAATCCTCTCTGCAAAATCCTTGTTGTCAAAAATTCCATGGACATAGGATCCAAGAATATTGTCTTTTGTAACAACATATCTACTGCTATGGTCGTCATGGCGAACACTCTTTCCCATGTGAATCTCATAGCCCTTGATACTACAACCATTTAGAGAAACATATATTCCATCCGCTCCCTCGATAGTTCCTGCTACCTGCTTAAGAGTCTTCTCACTTCCAAATGAAGTGCTGACATGAAGAAGTCCAAGTCCTTCTTCGCTTCCCTTTTTCTCAGCTCCGACCTCGTCATCAATAGTCATACCCAGCATCTGAAAACCGCCGCAGATTCCTATTACCAAGGTTCCGGCATTTCCACGCTCCTGTATTTCCTTATAAAGACCTGTCTCCTTAAGCCACTTCACATCCCCCATTGTATTCTTGGTTCCTGGGATAATGATAAGGTCAGCTTCTCTAAGCGCTTCTCTGGAATCCGTAAAGATAACCTCAACGCCTTCAGCCTTATCAAACACCGTAAAGTCCGTGTAATTACTGATGTACGGAAGACGGATCACTGCTATCTTAACAGTACTGCCTGCATCAAAGCCGGACTTTAGCTTAAGCTTATCAGAAACGCTGTCCTCCTCATCAAGCTGAAGTTTCACATATGGTACAATTCCCGCAAAAGGAATGTCACAATATGCCTTGAACATATCAAGACCAGGTTCCAAAAGAGATACGTCACCCCTGAACTTATTGATGATAAGTCCCTTAATCCTGTCGCGCTCATTTTGAGGCATCAGGCTTACTGTTCCAAGGAGCTGCGCAAAAACACCGCCCGGATCAATATTTCCCGCCAGCAAAACCGGCGCATCAAGAAGCTCTGCCAGACCCATATTTACTATGTCGTTTTCTCTAAGGTTTATCTCAACAGGACTTCCGGCCCCTTCAACGACTATTACATCAGACTCATCAGCCAGTCTCTCATAAGATCTGAGAATATCCGGAATAAAATCCTTCTTGATCTTAAAGTAATCTGCAGCCCTCATGTTGCTCACAGGCTCACCGCCTACGATAACCTGAGAAGTAGTATCTCCCATAGGTTTAAGGAGTATCGGGTTCATATCCGCATTTGGCTCAAGGTATGACGCAAAGGCCTGCAACGCCTGGGCTCTTCCTATCTCTTTTCCCTCGATCGTCACGTAGGAATTAAGTGCCATATTCTGAGATTTAAAGGGCGCAACCCTGTATCCATCCTGACTTAAGACCCTGAGTATTCCCGCCGTCAAAATGCTCTTTCCGGCTCCGGACATGGTGCCCTGTATCATGAGATTTTTAGCCAAATCAAGTCTCCTTGTTTCTATCTGATAAATGCAGTTAATTAAGTCCGTGGAAAAAGAGTGTCTCTTTTTCCTCTCTGCTAATAACCGCGTTTAAGTTCTCTATTATTGTTCCTGTCTTGTTGGCAAACTGATAAAGAGATTTATCTGTATACCAGACCTTTCCATTCTGAACAGCTGATAAGCTTCCAAAGAGTTTATCTATAGCCAAGAGCTCATCAAGAGTTTGCGGTGCATCCTGTATAGTTCCGTTGTAGATAAGGATGTCCGCATCAAGAGCGTAGGCATAGAACGCCTCGATGCTTATCGTCATCTGCGTTGATGAACTGTCACTATCAGTTTCTTCTGGTGAAAGATATATTCCGCCTGCCTCAGTTATCATCTTGGCCAGGTAGTCGTTACTTTTCCTTGTTACTATCTGATGGTTTGAATTAACTGCAAATATAGCAACCTTTTTCTCCTGCAGGTTACCGGTATTTATAGCTTCCACAAGGCTCTTTTGCTGGTCAAAAAAGCTACCGGCCTGCTTCTCTCTATCCGTAAGAATTCCATATATCTTAATCCACTCAAGTCTTCCGAGCGGCTCATTTTCATAACTGGACCTGTCTATAAAAACAGGTATTCCTATTTCTTCTAGTCTCTCAAGCACCTTGGGAGAATGAAGTATCATCGTATTTTCTATAGCAAGATGAATGTCTTTATCAACCATCATCTCGTAGTCCGGCGCACTGTACTTGCCGCCATATATAAGTGTTCCCTGATCCATAGCTTCTATTGCAGAATCTATATACCAGTTGTCTATGTCAGTACCTGACAAAGTTATACTGCCCACCGCATCAAGACTGTCGAAGTGACACATTGCTCCGGATGCAGCCAGATACACATTTGAAACAGGCTTCCTTATCACTATGATATCTGATGGCAGATTTTCTGGTGTTTCCATACCCTCCGGCATTACCAGATATGTTCTTCCATCATCTATTACTATGACTGTTACATCACCATCATATCTATAAACCTTGTAGCAGCCTGCATAAGCATTCTCATCTGTAGATGTATAAGTAAGTCCTGGAATTGAAGGAGCCGCCATCTCTTTTCCAACAGACACTTGACTGGTGTCTTTAGCCCCCTCTTCATCATCTTCACCGGAACCACCCAGTGAGAACACCAATGTATAATCAATCAAATGTGGCGTACTCATAGCTGTAGTGTCAGCCTGAACCGCCATTTCCTTATCTAGTCTGATAGGAATGATAAACTCAGAATTGCCCTCTGCATTAACAGGCTTATAGGTCTTACCATCCACAACCATGTAGTCATAGTTGGGACTATTCCATGTAATATCCGCTGTTAATTTGCCGTTTTCTACCATGACCTTACAGGGGCTTTCAATATATGCCCTGCCACTTCCGCCCGTAAGTGTAACAGATGCGGCATATTCCCCATCTGGAATTCTGCCGCATCCCCACAAGCAAACAAGCATGGTCAAAATCAATATGATCTGCTTAATCTTCTTATTACTTAAGTACACTTCCTGTATGCTCCACATATAACTTCTGAACATCTTCTATTCTGCCAAGCCCGGAAATCTGGCATTCTACGCTGTCAAAAGAACCAT